>ENA-ORRN01002422-ORRN01002422.1-human-gut-metagenome-genome-assembly--contig:-NODE-2422-length-11847-cov-2.976679_pt1 | contig 11847 bp, 10 predicted proteins | sample MGYA00242174_ERZ509132 | MGnify/ENA primary metagenome ERZ509132 (study PRJEB26280, sample SAMEA2338671) | human gut metagenome | biome: human gut; feature: human-associated habitat; material: faeces...
CATGGAGCCGCTGCGGTCAAGAATAAATACCAGCTCTGTTACATTGTTCATCAATAAAACCTCCCTGTGTTTTTGTTGTCCTCAGGATAACAGAACACAGGATGGCTTTGGTCGCCTGACAGGCGACATTTTTACCGGCTTACACGCCGATCAGGTTCTGGTCAAAGGCGAACAGCGCTTCGTTGATGGTGAACACGTTGTAAATGCCCTGTGTCACGAAGTACTCCACGATGATATCGAACTCGCTGGCGTGGGTCAGAGAGTAGCCCGCCTTGCCCAGCAGCTCCCGCAGCTCCTCCATGGGCAGCTCCAGCGCCAGACCGAAGGCAATCACGGTGGACTTGGAGGGCGTGTAGTGTTTATCATTTTTGATCTTTGAGAACAGTCGCCGGTCGATGTTGGCCCTTTTGTAGCATTGGGCGTCGGTCATGCCGGATTCGCCGATCTTCCGCAGCAGCATTTCCGAGAAGCCCTCGTCCAGCTGCTTCACGGCGTCCTCCAGCGACAGGGACGCCAGCGTGTACGTGGAGGGCGAGGGGGAGCAGTCCGGCATTCGCGCGCTGTACAGCCGTTCCTCCTGCTGGGCGATGGCCTGACTGATGGCATATACGTCCACATAGCGGCCGTTGATGTAGGCCCTGATATCCGCGCATACCTCTCCTTTGAGCTGATATGCCGCGCGGTCGAAAACGACCAGATACACCGTCATGTCGCTTTGCAGTACGAAATGGCCGATGGTGTCGATGGCGATATCCAGCGCCTGCTCCCTGGGATAGCCGGGGCTGTCGGAGGAGAGCAGCGGAAAGGCCACGCTCTCGCAGCCGTGCTCATCCGCCAGCACGAGAGCGGCCAGATAGCAGGAGACTAGCAGAGCACGCTCGTCGTGACAGCCGTCCTGCCAACGAGGGGTGACGGTGTGGATCACATATTTGCAGGGCAGGCCGTAGGCGGCGGTCAGCCTGGCGCTGCCGGTGGGGCAGTCGCCCGGCAGAAGCGGATCGGCGGCGTTAACGATGGCGTCCACGTTCATTTGGGTAATGTCATTCTGGACAATATGCAGGGGCATGGCGATACCTCCGTGGCGTGAGTGAGAGTATTGCGGCAGGCGGACGGGGCACGTTCTGCCCTGCCGAGAGAAAGCGTTTATTCCTCCGTGAAGGTATAGCGGACGATATAGCCGCTTTCATTGCCGGTGGTGATGACCATGCCGCCGTCGGAGGTGCGGCTGATGTCCCGGATGGGGAAGCGCTTGTTCTGCTCCACGTAGGCCTCCGGGCTCTCCGCCTCTGCCTCGATGATCGTTCGGATGGCGTGCTTGGAGCCGCCGCAGGGCGTCATGGATTCCACGATGATCTCATAATCTTTCATGTTCTGTCGCTCCTTTTGCTTCACTGTCAGTCGACATATCTTGTATTCTTTTGACAGTATAGCACATGTCATTCGTTTTGTCAGCGTCTCAGACACAAAAAACAGATACAGGTCTGAGCGCGGAGAAAAAGCTACCGGGCGGAAAGCTTTGCTTTCCGCCCGGTAGCCTTTTATTCTGTGGGGGATAAGGCGGAACGGATCAGTCGGCCTTCCGCTTGCGGCCCAGTACCACCGCGCCGCCCGTCAGGGACAGTAGGCTCATGGCCGCGTACAGGGCGACGCCCGCGTCGCCGGTCTTGCTGGACTGGACGCCCTTCTTGACGTCAGCTCCGGAGCCGGTGCTGCCGGAGGTTGTGCTGCCGGAGCCGGAACCCGTACCCGTGCTGCCGGGGTTGGAGCTGTGGGTCTTCCTGGGGATCACGGTGTCGGCCTTGGTGATCTCCTTGGTGGCCTCGGCATCGCTGTAATACTTGCCGCAGCCGGCACAGTACCAATAGGTGATGTTGCCTTCCTTCGTGTAGGTGGCTTTCTTGGCGTCCACCTTCTTCAGGTCGGCATGGTTGCCCTTATCCAGCTCGCCATAGGGCTGCCGGCACACCTCACACACGGCCTTGTCCTTGCAGGTGGCCGTGCCGCCGGAGTGCTTGCAGGCGATGCCGCAGGTCTCGCACTTGCCGTCCTTCCAGACGTGCTTGCAGGCGATGCCGCAGGTCTCACACTTACCGTCCTTCCAGACATGCTTGCAGTCGGAGGTCTGCCAGCTCAGCACGGGATAACCGCCGTTGATATTGCCCACATACAGCCCCTTTTCCGTAGCGGAAATGATCTGCTCCCGGGTGCTTTCTCCGGGGGCGATAAAGGTGTTGGTCATGCGGGATTCGGGGCAGAAGCGGTAGTTCTGCCGGCGGCAGGAGCCCGTAGGCGCCATGCCCATGCGGCGGCCTTCCAGCCGGTCGATCATATAGCTTCTAAGTACGCCCCTGTGGATCAGCACGTTCCGCCGGGTGGGTATGCCCTCGTCGTCCATGTGCAGGGAACCCCATTCTCCGGGCAGGGAGCCATCGTCTATCAGGGTCACCAGCGGGGAAGCCACCTGCTCTCCCAGCTTTCCGGAAAATTCGGAATGTCCCTTGGCTACGGAGCTGGCCTCCAGACTGTGGCCGCAGGCTTCATGGAACATAAGCCCTCCAAAGCCGTGATCCACCACCACGGGCATCAGGCCGCTGGGACATTTTTCTCCCCGGGCGGCGCTGAGAGCCTGTTCAGCAGCCCGGCGGGCGCAGGCGGGCAGATCCAGCTTTTCATAAAATTCCAGTCCGCCCATGGCTCCGGGGCCGTAATAGCCGTTCTGCAGGTTGCCTTCGTGGCAGGCGTAGGCACTGATGAGCATGCGGGTCTTAGGCTGGTGATCCTCCCCCATAAAGCCGAGACTGTTGGCTACCAGAATATGCCTGTCCTCGTCCAGATAGCGGACGCTTACCTGGGTGATCTCCGGGTCGCAGGCCTGACCGGCTTCCGTCACCTGGCGGCACAGGTCCAGCTTTCGGGCGAATCCGGCGCTGTCCAAGGGGATCCTTACGGGTTCCTCATAAGCGGCAGTAGCTTTCAGGGGCTGGGGCTGAGTCTTTTTCTCCCCGCACAGAGCGGTCAGCTCCCGGGTCAGGGCCAGAAGGGTTTGCTCCCGCAGGTCGTTGGTGTAGGCATAGTAGCACCGCAGCCCGGAAAACAGCCGGATGCCCACGCCGTTTTCCCGACCCTGGGCGCTGCCGGATATCCCGTCCTTCTGCAGGGTAAAACTGCACCGGCGGGTATCCTCCCAAAAAATCTCGCCGTAATCACTCCCGCCGGAGCAGGCAGCGTCCAGCACCCGTTCCAGAGTACTCTGGGACAACTGAGCCATGTTACACCTCGCCTTCCCTGCCGCACAGGTGGCAGGCTACAAAATGATCCGGCGCAGCTTCCTGCAGAGGCGGCATCTCCCGACGGCATATATCCCGGGCCAGAGGACAGCGGGCGGCAAACCGGCAGCCCGGCGGCGGATCGATGGGGCTGGGCACCTCCCCCTGAAGGCGCTGGGGCTTTTGCCTGCGGTCAAAGTCTACCTTGGGCACCGCGGCCATCAGGGCTTTGGTATAGGGATGCAGGGGCGCGGTAAAAAGGGTTTTGCTGGGAGCCAGCTCCACCATGCTCCCCAGATACATAACGCCTACCCGGTCAGAGATATGCCTGACCATGGAAAGATCGTGGGAGATGAACAGATAGGTCAGCCCCCGCTCCCGCTGCAGACGGATGAGCAGGTTGATGATCTGAGCCTGAATGGAAACATCCAGCGCGGAGATAGGCTCATCGCATACGATAAATTCCGGATCCACCGCCAAAGCCCGGGCAATGCCTACCCGCTGCCGCTGCCCGCCGGAAAGCTCATGGGCAAAGCGGCTGGTGAACTGCTCCGTCAGTCCCACGGATAAAAGCAGCTCCTTTATCCGCCGCTCTTTCTCCTGATGGGAAAGGTGCAGATGCACATCCATACCCTCGGCAATGATCTCCCCAATGGTCATCCGGGGATCCAGCGAGGAATAGGGATCCTGAAATACGATCTGGGCCCGGTGCTTAAAGTCCAGCAGTTCCCTGCCCTTCAGGCCGGCAATGTCCCTACCGTCAAAGAAGATCTGCCCGGCCGTGGGGGCGTACAGCCGCAGGAGCGTGCGGCCGCAGGTGGTCTTGCCGCAGCCGGATTCCCCCACCAGACCCAGAGTCTCTCCCCGGCGGATGGCAATGTTCACCCCATCTACGGCCTTCAGCTGCCGCTTCCGGTCTACGGGGAAGTATTTGCAAAGGTTTCTGGCCTCGATGAGATATTCGCTCATAGCTGTTTCCTCCGATCATAAAAGGATTCCACCTGGGGGGCGTCCGGGTGTCTCAGCCAGCAGCATACGCTGTGGCCCTCTTCCACGGGGGTCTCCGGGGGCATCTGCTCCTTGCAGATCTCCATGCAGTATTCGCAGCGGGGGGCAAAGGGGCAGTGGTGCAAAGGCAGCACCAGATCCGGCGGCGTGCCCTGCAGGGCATACAGCTCCTGCTTGTTTTCCCTTGCCAGGGAGGGCACGGAGGAAAGCAGCGCCCAGGTATAGGGGTGCTTGGCGTTTTCGAAGATGTCTTTGGTAAGACCCCGTTCCACGATCTGCCCGGCATACATGACCTGCACCCGGTCGGCAAAGCTGGCAATAACACCCAGATCATGGGATACCAGAATGATGGCCGTTCTGGTCTTTTCCTTCAGCTCCTGCAAAAGATCCAGGATCTGGGCCTGAATGGTCACATCCAGGGCGGTGGTAGGTTCGTCGGCAATGAGAATGGTGGGGTCGCAGGCCAGAGCCATGGCGATCATCACCCGCTGGCGCATACCGCCGGAAAGCTGGTGGGGGTAGGAATCGATGTTTTTCTCCGGATCCGGGATGCGCACCATCTCCAGCATCCGAAGGGCTTCCTTCCTTGCCTCCTGCTTATTAAGGCCCCGGTGGAGCCGCAGCCCCTCCATGATCTGTTTGCCCACGGTCATGGTGGGGTTCAGACTGGTCATTGGATCCTGAAAGATCATGCTGATCTCGTTGCCCCGCAGGCTCTGGAGCCGCTTTTTATCCATGTCCAGCACGTTTTCCCCGTTAAAGAGGATGGTGCTGTCCTTTTTGATCTCCGAAAAGGGCGGTTTCCACAGGCGCATGATGGCCTTGGCCGTGGCGGTCTTGCCGCAGCCGGATTCCCCTACAAAGGCCAGGGTCTCGCCCTTGTCCACGTGGAAGGACACCCCCCGAACGGCCTTGACCTCCCCCGCATAGGTGTGGAAGGAGACCTGCAGATTTTCTACATCCAATACTCTGTTTTCATTTTCCATAACTGGCCTCACTTTCTGCCCTTGGGGTCCATGGCGTCCCTGAGACCATCCCCGATCAGGGTGAAGCAAAGCATGGTCAGGGCGATCATAAGCACCGGGAACAGCAGCAGATAGGGGTAAAAGGTGAACTGAGACTGAGCCGCAGAGGCCAGAGCGCCCCAGCTGGTGCCCGGGGGCTGAATGCCCAGCCCCAGATAGCTGAGGAAGGCTTCGGAGAAGATATACCCGGGAATATCAAAGGTGATGGATACGATGATGACCCCCATGGTATTGGGGATAAAATGCCGTGTGACCACCTTCCAGGGGCTTACCCCCAGGGCCTGAGCCGCCAGAGTGTATTCTTCGCTTTTGATCTGGAGCATCTGGGCCCGGACGAAGCGGGCCGTGCCGCACCAGCCGGTAATGGTCATGGCCAGCAGCAGGGTGGTGATGTTGGAATTCTGCAATATGACGGACATGAGGATCACTACGATCAGATAGGGCACGGAGATGAGCACCTCCACGATGCGCATCATGATATTGTCTACCGCCCCGCCGAAGTAAGCGGCGATGCCCCCATAGATACAGCCGATGGTGGTGCTGATCAGTGCCGCCGCCAGGCCGATGACCATGGAGACCCGGCCCCCGATCCATACCCGGGTGAACACGTCCCGCCCCAGCTTATCCGTGCCGAACCAGTGGGTTTTGCTGGGGGAGACCAGCCGGGCGCTCTTGTCCATGGTCTCATATTCATAGGGGGAGAGGATGGGCGCAAAGATGCACATGAGCACCAGCACGCCCAGCAGGATCAGAGCGCCTACGGCTACTTTGTTTTCTTTAAAGCGCCGCCAGCAGTCCTTCCAGTAGCCGACATGAGGGCGGGCGATGGAATCGGCCTCCGCCTCCCGGTTCTGCACAAAGGCAAATTTTTCTTTGGGTATCTGTTCCATGGTCCCCTCCTATCTTTTGCCCGTAATGCGGATACGGGGATCTATGAGCATATATACGAAATCCAGCACTACCTGCATGATGATGAACAGCGCCGCATAAAAAACGGTGGTGCCCAGCACCATGGTATAGTCGTGACTGTTGATGGAGTTGATGTAATAAAACCCGATGCCGGGGATGGCAAACATGCGCTCCGTTACAAAGGCGCCGGTGAACACCCCCACCACACTGCCGGCAAAAATGGTCACGCAGGGCATGAGGGAGTTGCGCAGCACGTGGCGGGTGATGACCTGCCTTTCGGAAAGGCCCTTGGCTCGGGCGGTGAGCACATAGTCCTGATCCATGGTCTCCAGCATGCTGGCCTTTACATAGCGGGCATAGGTGGCAATGGTGCCGAAGGAAAGGACGATCACCGGCATGACCAGGTGCTTGGGTTCTCCCCAGCCGGAGGAGGGCAGCCAGCCCAGATTCACGCTCAGCAGCAGCTGCAGCAGGGAGATGAGCACGAATACGGGCACGGTAGTGCCCAGTATGGCAATGAACATGACCAGATAATCGGGCCATTTATTTTTGTTTAGGGCAGCCATAATGCCCATGAACACGCCGATCACCGTGCCGATAAGCAGGGCGATGCCCCCCACCAGACCGGAGATGGGGGAGGTGGAGGCAATGGTGCCGCTGACGGAGCGGCCGGCGTACAGCAAACTTTCACCCAGATCCAGCCGGAGCAGGTTTTTCATATAGGTCAGGTACTGCTCAAACAGGGGCCTGTCCAGCCCATAGCGGGCATAAAAGGCCTGGCGGGTCTGCTCGGGCAGGGCCCGGGCCATGGTGGCCAGGGGATCGCCCGGAATGGCGCGCATGAGAAAGAAGGTGATCGTCACCACCACAAACAGGGTGAGGAACATATATCCCACGCGCTTGAGGATGTATTTGCCCATAAAAAGGCTCCTTTCTTTGGGGACGCTGGGGTAAAAAGCGGGGGGCAGGCCCGGGGAAATCCACGGCCCGCCCCCCACAGGAGGAATTAGTTTTTATTGGGGACGTTCGCCGGTAGACAGGCCCTTGTAACCGGTGATGCTGAAGGCCAGCTCGCCGTAGCCCTTTACATAGCTGCGGTAGAAGCTGTTGTTGGTAAAGGTCAGCACGGGGCAAACGGCACAGTCCTGACGCAGAAGGATATCCTCGGCCTTCTTATACATTTCCAGACGCTTGGTTTCGTCCTGCTCGGAAAGAGCGGCCTCTACCAGCTGGTCAAACTCGGCGTTGGCCCAGCCGGTCTGGATGGAGTCGTTGGCGGAGTTGAACAGGCTGAGCATATCGTAGGGATCGTTGTAGTAAGCGCCCCAGGCCATGTAGCCAATCTGGAAGTTGCCCTTCTGCACGTTGTCATAGAAGATATCCCAGTTGTTGAAGCTGATCTCCATGTTCACGCCCAGAGTGGCTTTGTAAGACTGCTGCAGATATTCGCCGAAGGTGCGGAACCACTCATCGGTACCGGCCAGAGAGAAGGCGACTTTCAGGGTGGCGGGGTCATTGCCCAGGCCCAGTTCTTCCATGCCCTTGAGCAGGTAATCCTTGGCGGTGAGGCCTTCCTTGGTCATCTCGTCGGTCATTTCTTGAATGGTCTGACCGGCATATTCGCGGAAGTTGGTCTCGCCTACGGAGATGGCGGGGCAGATCCAGCCGTAAGTGGGCACGTTGGCGCCGCCGAAGCACATGTCGTTGAGCTCTTCCCGATCCATGGCCAGGGTGAAGGCCTTGCGGATATTGGCGTTGGAGAAGATGGCATCCTTGGTGTTATAGAAGCTGTAAGCCAGGGTGGCGCTGGGAGTGATCTGGTACACCACATCGCTGTAGCTCATGAACTTGTCGATCCACTCGGCTTCGCTGGTGCTGCAGTAATCCAGCTCATAGCTTTCAAAGCCGTTGTAGATGGTGGTGGAGTCGGAAAGGATGGAAAGGTTTACAGTTTCCAGAGATACGTTTTCGGCGTTCCAGTAGTAGGGGTTCTTCTTGAGGACGATCTTGCTGTTGTGCACCCAGCTCTCCATCATGTAGGGGCCGTTGCCCATGGTGTATTCGGCCTCGGTGCCATACTTTTCACCGTACTTTTCCATCATGTCCTGCCGCTGGGGATAATAAATGGTGCCGGAGCACATCTCCAGGAAGGAAGCCATGGGATAAGCCAGCGTGATCTCCAGGGTCTTGTCGTCCAGAGCCTTTACGCCCAGTTCTTCAATGGAGGCGCCGTCCTTGATCTCCTTATAGCCCTTGACTGGGGTGAGGAAGAATTCGTTGGGGCAGCCGGTGGCGGGATCGGCGGAACGCCGCAGGGAGTATACGTAATCCTGTGCGGTGACTTCCTGACCGTCGGCCCACTTGTTGTTCCCTAGGTGGAAGGTCCACACGGTGCCGTCAGCGCTGAGTTCCCAGGTCTGGGCATCGCCGGGAGCCATGTGGTATTCTCCGTCCTTCTCTTCCAGACGAACCAGACCCTCCATCACGTTGTTGATGACGGTGCCGGAATAAGTATCGGCATTCAGGGAGATGTCCATGGAAGTGGGGTCAGCCACCATGTAAGTGTTGTAATACTGGGCAACCGTTTGAGCGGCGGGATCCTTTGCCTCGTCGCCGGCGGGTTTCTGCTCGTCCTGGGTGGTCCCGGCGGTCTGCTTCTGGTCGTCTTTGGGGAGCTCGCCCTGCTGATTGTTGCTGCAGGCGGTCACGGCAAAAAGCATGGCCAAGGCCAAGAGAATACTCAGTGCCTTCTTCATCAGTGTGTTTCCTCCTTGTTTATTCACCGGATTTTTCCGGCTGTTTACAGGCAAAGTATAGCATATACTTTAGTTTTCAGTCAATAACCACTCCATAATATATATAACTTTGCTAAAAAATAAGGGTTTTATGGTGAAAAATAGAGATACAGGCGATGTATAAATAAAAATCGGGCCCCGCAATGCAAGGCCCGTATCATTTATTTTACAGATTTATGGCGGATCCGCCTTGTTCCGCGTCGGAGCTTTCCAGCAGCTGGTGAAAAGCGGTCTTTTCTTCCAGACCGCTGCAGCGGGAAACCCCCAGCCGGATATTTACGGCAGAACAGAGCAGGTTGACCAGCATCATGGGGGCGCCCATGGTGTTCAAAAACATCCGGGTCTGGGTGGGGGCATACAGCACCAGATCGCTGAAGGGACATACGGGGGAACGATCCGTATCCGTCATGGAAAGAATCTTCAGTCCTTTGCCGTGGGCGTATTCCAACAGCTTGGTGGTCACACGGAAATAGTCCGGGAAGGAGACACCGAAAACCAGCGTCCCGGGCGTCAGCAGGGGCAGAGCCCGGTGAATGCTTTCATCCAGCTCCGTATTTACGCAAATCACACCCCGGCCCACTACGGAGAGCATGGTGGCCAGACCGTCGCAGGCGATCAGGGAGACGCCTCGTCCGCAGAGCACGATCCTTTCCGCTTCCAGGATCATATCGGCCGCCAGAAGCATATCTCCCAGGCGAAGCTGGCGGAAGAATACCTCCGTGAGCTTTTTTTCTTCCAGGCAGATATCCTGAAGCAGCGCTTCGGTATTGCTCAACTCATAGCCGGGGATGCGGGGGGTATTGTATTCCACATCCAGATGGCGGGTGTATTCCAGCTGACGGGCGGCGTATTTGCGAAATTCATATTTCAAATCGCTGAAGCTGGAAAAGCCCAGCAGCGCACAGGTTTTCAGTACGGTCATTTCCGTGACGCCGGAATCCCGGGCTACCTCTTTCAGCGTGACATAGGACATGCGCTCCACATCCTCCAGCATATAGTTGGCCACGTCCCGCTGCTTCCGGGTCAGATAGGGGTACTTCTCTTTTATCTTGTCTACGATCCCCATGAATGCTCCTTGCTGCATGTATTTGCTTTTTGATTATAGCATTTACTATAAAGTTTGGCAAGAAGTGCGTAAGGGAACTGCTTTCCGGCGTTTTTCATATAAAGGCCGGCGGGGGGAGAGCTTTGTTTTCCGATTTATAGATAGTGAGAGCGGGGATCTGGCAACGTATCCGAACCGCCGCAAAAAAGCCCGCCGGAGAGCCGGCGGGCCGTTTTTCTGAGGATCAGGAAGGGCGTATGGTAACGGTGGGGTAGGGGATGGAAAGCCCCTTTTCCTCCAGCAGGGCCTTGCTTCTGGCCTGTATGTCATAATACAGGGTCCAGTAGTCGCTGTTTTTTACCCATACCTGCAACACAAAGTCCATGGAGGAATCCCGGTAGGTCTTAAAGGCTGCAAAAGGCCCGGGATCCTTCAAAGCCAGGGGGCTTGCTTCCGCCAGCTCCAGCAGGGCGGAAACGGCCTTGTCCACCGGGGTATCATAGGCCAGGGAGAAGGTGAGCACCAGTCGCCGCTTTTCCTTCAAAGAAAGGTTTTTGAGCGCGGAATTGCTCAGCGTGGCGTTGGGGATGACCACGGTGCTGTTGTCAAAGGTGGTCAGGGTGGTATAGAAGACGGACATGGCCTCTACCGTGCCTTCCGTATCCCCGCTGACGATATAATCCCCCACCCGGAAGGGGTGGAACAGCAGCAGCATGATGCCTCCGGCAAAGTTGCTCAGACTCCCCTGCAAAGCCAGGCCGATGGCCAGCCCGCAGCTGCCCAGCAGCGTTACGATGGAGGCCATGGGCACGCCCATGATGTTCACAGCGATGATAATGACCACCGCCTTGAGGGCTATGGACAGAAAGCTGTGGAGGAAGCTTTGGGCTTCCGGATCCATCTTTACCAGATGCTGCTTTTTCAGCCGCCCGGAAAGGACGCTGCAAAGCTTCAGCCCTACGCCCAGCACCAGCAGCCCCAGCACCAGATTTTTTCCGGTCTGCAGGGCAAAGAGCTTGACGCTATCCCACAGGCTGTCCATCAGTTGGCCACCACGTTGACCACGTTCTTTACCACGATGACCTTGCGCACGGTTTTCCCGGTGATAAAGGGCGCCAGTTCAGGGGCGCTGAGAGCGGTCTTTTCCACCTCTTCTTTGGAAGCGGCGGCAGGCATCTTGATCCGGCAGCGGATCTTGCCGTTGACCTGCACCCCATACTCCACTTCATCGGCCACCAGAGCGTTTTCGTCATAGACGGGCCAGGGCGCGTGATGCAGGGGCTGCTCATAGCCCAGGATCTCATTGAGCTCCTCACAGATATGGGGGGCTACGGGATCCAGCAGCAGCAGCAGGGTGCGGAACTCTTCCCGGGTGATGCTGCCCTTGGCATAGAAATCGTTGACCAGGGCCATCATGGCGGCAATGGCGGTGTTGAACTTCATCCGCTCAAAGTCCTCAGTGACCTTCTTGATGCAGGCGTGCACCTTGGGCCGCATATCGGCGGTCTCGCCCTGTCCCTGAAGCATATCCTGCAGGCGCCATACCCGATCCAGGAACTTCCGGCAGCCTCTGGCGCCGGCGGTGCTCCAGGGAATGGGCTGGTCAAAGGCGCCCATGAACATTTCATAGGTGCGGAAGGCATCGGCCCCTACTTCTTTAACGATATCGTCCGGGTTCACCACGTTCCCCCGGGACTTGCTCATCTTTTCGCCGTTCTCTCCCAGCACCATGCCGTGGCTGGTACGCTTGGCATAGGGCTCCTTGGTGGGCACCACGCCGATGTCATACAGGAACTTGT
>ENA-ORRN01002431-ORRN01002431.1-human-gut-metagenome-genome-assembly--contig:-NODE-2431-length-11800-cov-2.404513_pt1 | contig 11800 bp, 9 predicted proteins | sample MGYA00242174_ERZ509132 | MGnify/ENA primary metagenome ERZ509132 (study PRJEB26280, sample SAMEA2338671) | human gut metagenome | biome: human gut; feature: human-associated habitat; material: faeces...
AGAATTAGGAATAGATGTAATTGTTAAATACAACAATCGTAAATTAATGTCAGGCTTAATCAAGGAAAGTGGTATTCCAGAAGAAAAAGTTGTATCAACTATAGGAATAATTGATAAATTAGAAAAAATTACAAGAGAAGAATTAGTTTCTATGTTAAAAGAAATAGATATTCCTGATATTAGTATTCAAAAATTATTAAAATTATTTACTTATTCTAAAAATGAATATAAAAAAATGTTTGAAAATACTACTAATTCTTTAATTAAAGAAGGTTTAACGGAACTTGAAGAATTAGAAAACTATTTACTAGAATTAAATGTTTTAGATAAATGCGTATTTACATCAACACTTGCTAGGGGTTTAACTATTTATACAGGAGTAGTATTTGAGTTTTACGATACTAAACTAAGAATAACTGGTGCCCTTGGAGCCGGAGGAAGATACGATAAGATTATAACTGACTTTATGGATAATGGAGCTTTGTATCCAGCAGTTGGCTTGTCATTCGGGCTTGAACCAATCTATGAAATTCTAAGACATGAAAAAGAAGAAAAGTCTTTAATTGATATTTACTTAGTTCCTCTTGATACTAATATCGAGTGTTTAAAACTTGCAACTACTTTAAGAGAAAATAATATTAAAGTATTAATTGAAATGAATAAGAAAAAAGTAGGTAAATGTTTTGAATATGCTGACAGTGAAAATATTAAATTTATTAGTATAATAGGTAGTAATGAAATCAATTCCCAAGTAATAAAAGTTAAAAATTTAAAGACAAAAGAAGAATTTGAGGTAAAAACAAAAGATTTAACAACTTTTTTACAAAAACATATTGACAATTAGTAAGACTTTATAATATAATTCTATATGTTGTTGCGTTAGTAGCAATAAGAATTATATTTATTGGGGCATTAGCTCAGCTGGGAGAGCGTCACGTTTGCACCGTGAAGGTCAGCGGTTCGATCCCGCTATGCTCCACCATATTGTTTATAAATCCTTGAGAAAGGATTTTTTTGTATTTATTTTTCTATTTTTACTAACTAAAAACAAAAAATTAAAACTTTTTAATTTCATTAAAATATAAGTAATCTAATTTACTAGTAGAAAACATTATTTTTAGTAAACAACAATAAAATCATTTTATTTATAATTTATATTTCTAGGTTTAGAAAAAATACAGAACTTCAAATTCATGTTTCTTTTTCTATAAAAATATGATATGATTATTAAGACTAAGTCATTTAAAAGTCATTTTAAATGATTATAATTATATTAAGGATGATGTTATGAAAACCAATAATGTTTTAAAAAAGAGTTTATTAAGTAGTGTTTTATTTATTATCTTAGTTGTTATAGTATTTTATTTTATCTTTAAAGATCTAGCTTTTAAAGATATCTTATTTTTAATTAGAAAAGCTAATAAATTTTATCTTTTACTAGGAGTACTAGTCATGTTTTCCTATAACATATTAGAAGCTTTGAATTTAAAAATTATTTTAACTTGTCTTGGGGATAAACCGAGGTTTATAAATTGTTATAAATATGCCATTGGTTCATTTTTTACAGCTTCAATTACTCCGTCTTCATCTGGAGGTGATCCGATGGCTCTTTATTTGATGTCTAAAGATAAACTTCCAGTTAGCCATTCAGCTATTACTTTACTTACTAAATTATTAGTTTATCAAATGGTTATAATTATACTAGCAACCATTAGTTTTATTATTTCTTTTAAACAAATTGTTGCTTTACTAGGTAATATGAAATTTTTAGTTTTTCTAGGTTTAACTTTAAATATTTTGGTCTTTACTCTTTATTTCTTAGCTATTTTCTTTAAACAAATATTAATCTATTTAGTAGAAATTTTTTGTAAATTATTAAAGAAATTACATTACAAGAAAACAGAAGCTTTAAGAGAAAAAATAAATTTACAAGTAGAAGAATATTCAAGAGCTGCTAATATTTTGAAAACTAATAAACAAATATTTATTAAAACTATTTTAACTACTTTAATCCAAATTATTTTATCTTTTACAATTCCTTATTTAGTTTATTTAGCATTTGATTTAGAAGGAGCCTCTTTATTTAAATTTATTACAACCCAAGCTATTTTATATGTATCAGTTTCAGCTTTACCATTTCCAGGAGCTGTTGGTATAAGTGAAGCCGTTTTCATGAAGTTATATAAAACTTTATTTAATCCAGCTATTCTTGGAAGTGCTATGTTTATAACCAGATTTATTAATTTCTACTTATTTGTTATTATAACTGGTATCTTATTAGCAATTTTTATTACTCATGATAATTTTAAAAAGACAAAATGAGACTTAATCGTTTCATTTTTTTTCAATTTAATGTATACTTAAATTGAGGTGCTTATGTTAGATAATATTTCAAATAGAACTTTATTAATTGTACCTAATAATTTAAAGAATTATATTTTAGAAACTATTAATAAAGAAAATAAATTAATAAATATAAAAGTCATGACAATAAAAGAATTTTCAGATGCTTATTTTTTTTCTTATACTAAAGAAACTATTCATTTCTTAGTTAATAAATATAATATAAGTGTTGAAAATGCAATACTATTTTTAGATAATATGAAGTATGTTTTAAATTTAAAAAATACAAGTAATAATATTATTTATTTACAAGAATTATATCAAGACTTAGTTAATAATAATTTATTAGTCTTTGATTTAATGTTTAAAACTTATTTAGAAAATATAGATATTATTATTCTATCTAAAGATAATATAGAACCTTTTTATTTAAATATTTTAGCTAAATATAATCCAACTTATTATGATTTAGAATTACCTAAGAGGAATAAAAGTATTCCAACTTATAAATTTAAAAGTTTAGAAGAAGAGGTTAGTTTTCTTTTTAATGAAATTAGTTCTTTAATTAAAAAAGGAATTAGTCCAAGTAATATTAAAATTATGAATGCAACAAGTGAATATGAAAATATTATTAAAAGATTTAGTAATTTATATAAAATAAAAGTAAGTGATTTTTCAAAAGTTAGTATTTATGGAACTAAGGTTGTTAAAGAAATACTTAATTTAGTTAAAGAAAATAAAACTAGAGAAGACATTTTGTTATATTTAGAAAATTATAAAGAAAGTGATATTTATAATAAAATATTTAATATTTTATGTGATTATTATTTTACTAATGATTTAAGTTCTTGTTATGAAGAATTATTGTATGACTTTAAAAATACTTATTTAAGTAAACCTTTATATAATGATTTAATAGAAGTATTAAATGTTAAACCAGTAAGCTCTGATTATTATATTTATTTAATCGGGTTTAATTTAGAAAATATTCCTACTACTTATAAAGATATTAGTTATTTGAATGATAGTTTAAAAAAAGAAATAGGTTTATTTACTAGTATAGAAGCTAATAAGTTAGAAAGATGTAATCTTAAAAAAATAATTAATAGTTTTTCTAATTTAGTTATTACTTATAAAGAAACTGATCCTTATAAAAGTTATTATCCAAGTAGTTTATTAGAAGAATTAGATATAACTTATTATGATACTTTAAATATTAATACAACTTCTAATTTATATAATAAAATTAAATTAGCTTCTAATTTAGATTTAATGCTTAAATACGGGACTAAAACTAATGATACTAGTATTTTATATAATACTTATCAAGATATTAATTATTCAAGCTATGATAATAGATTTACGGGTTTAAAAAATTTTAATCTTGAAAAACTTAGTTTATCTTATACTTCACTTAATAATTTTTATTATTGTTCTTTTCGTTTTTATATTGATAATATTTTAAAACTTAATATTTATGAAGATACTTTTAAAATATTTATAGGTAATTTATTTCATTTTATATTATCTAAAATTTATCAAGATGATTTTGATTTTGAAACTTTATTTACAGAATATTTAAATACTAGAACTTTTTCTTCTAAAGAATTATTTTATTTAAGTATTTTAAAAGAAGAACTTAAAGATTTAATCAAGGTTATTTTAGATAGTAAAATGTTAACTGGTCTTGATAAAGTAAAATTAGAACAAGAAATTAAACTTAAATTTGGTTTAGATACCTTTAAAGGTATAATTGATAAAATCATGTATAAAGAAAAAGATAATAATACTTATATTAGTTTAATTGATTATAAAACTGGTAATCCAAGTCTTGATATGTCTAATTTGCAATATGGAATTGATATGCAATTACCAATCTATGTTTATTTAGTTAAAAAAAGTAAGATGTTTTTAAATCCTCAAATAATTGGTTTTTATTTTCAAAAGATTTTACATGAAAAATTAAGTTATGATCCTAAGAAAACTTTTGCTGAAGCAAATCTTGATAATTTAAAATTAATGGGTTATTCAATTAATGATCCGTATTTAGTTTCGATGTTTGATTCTAGTTATGAAAATAGTCAAATGATTAAGGGAATGAAAACAACTAGTAAAGGATTTGCTTATTACTCTAAAGTATTATCAGAAGATGCTATTAATAATTTAGTTGATATAGTTGATTTAAAAATTCAAGAAGCATTTAAAAGTATCAAAGAAGGTGAGTTTAATATTAATCCCAAAGTAATAAAGGGAGAAAATATAGGTTGTAGTTTTTGTTCCTATAAAGACCTTTGTTTTAAAACGGGAAAAGACTTAGTTTATTTAGAAGGAAATGATGATTTATCATATTTAGAAGGAGGAGAAAATGCCTAACTGGACCAAAGAACAATTATTAGCAATTACAACAAGTGGAAAAAACATTATTGTCTCAGCTGGAGCTGGATCTGGGAAAACTGCTGTTTTAACTGAAAGAGTTATTCAAAAGTTAAAAAATGGAGAAAGTGTTGATAAACTTTTAATTTTAACTTTTACCAATGCAGCTGCTAAAGAGATGAAAGATAGAATTCGTCATGCAATTATTTCTAATAATTTAGTAAGTGAACTTGATAAAATAGATTCTAGTTATATAACAACATTCGATTCTTTTTCTTTATCTGTTGTTAAAAAATATCATTATTTATTAAATATAAATTCCAATGTTAAAATAGCCGATTCTTTAATTTTAAAACATGAACTTGAAAATATTCTTGATAATATTTTTACTAATTTATATGATGAAAATGATCCCTTATTTTTAAAATTAATTAAAGATTTCACGGTAAGAGATGATAAAAGTATTAAGAATTATCTTCTTACTATGTATAATAAAATAAGTTTAAAGTATGATATGCAAGAATACTTAGATAATTATTTTTCTAATAACTATGATGATACTTATTTAAATAAAAAAATAGAAGAGTATGAAAGTATCTTAAAATCTAATATTTCAAAAATTGAAGAAAAACTTAATACTTTATCTTTAATGGTAGATGGAGATTTTTATAATTTATTTTTAGAATCTTTAAATCCTTTATTAAAAAGTAATACTTATGATGACATTAAAAATAGTTTAGATATATCCCTTCCAAGACTTAAAAAAGGCATGGATGTGGTTAAACCTTTAAAAGAAGATATTACCAATTTAATTACCAATTTAAAAAAATTAACCGTATATGAATCTCGTTTATATTTAAAAACAAGTATTTTAAATACTAAAGATTATGTTTTAGTTTTAATTAATATTATTAAAGAACTAGATAAAAAGTATCAAGAATATAAAAGTAAAAATAATTTATATGACTTCTTAGATATTAGTAAAATGGCAATTTCAGTTGTTAAAGAAAATAAAAAAGTCCAAGAAGAATTAACTAATTCTTTCCATGAAATCTTAGTTGATGAATATCAAGATACCAGTGATTTACAAGAATTATTTATTTCTTTAATTAGTAATAACAATGTTTATATGGTAGGTGATATCAAGCAATCAATTTATCGTTTTCGAAATGCTAATCCTAATTTATTTAAAGAAAAATATGTTTCTTATCAAGAAGGGGTTAAAGGTATAAAAATAGATTTAGTTAAAAACTTTAGATCACGTGAGGAAACCTTAGATAATATTAACTATGTTTTTAACTATATAATGGATTTAGATTTAGGAGGTGCTAATTATAAAGAAACCCATCAAATGGTCTTTGGTAATACTTTATACTCAGAATATAAAGAACCAAATCAAGATAATAACTTTGAACTTTTAAATTATGAACCAACTAAAGAATATACAAAAGATGAAGTAGAAGCTTTTATTGTTTTAAATGATATAATAACAAAAATTAATAATAATTATCAAGTATATGATAAAAAATTAAAATCTCTAAGAACTGTTAAAAATGATGACTTTGTTATTTTAATTGATAAATCAACTAGTTTTTCTTTATATAAAAAAATATTTGAATATAAAAAAGTTCCTTTAACTATCTTAAAAGATGAAGATATCTCGGATACAGATGATTTATATATTTTAAAAAATATCTTAGTAAGTCTTGCTAACTTTACTAACAAAACTAGTACTAGTTTTAAATATGCTTATTTGTCTCTTGGAAGAAGTTATTTATTTAATTTAAAAGATGAAGATTTATATCAGGATTTAAAAACAAATACTTATCAAGATATAATAATTAATAAACTTACTAAACTTTATAAAATTTTAGATTATACTCCTATACCAGACTTAATTGATAAAATCTTAGAAGAATTTAATTTCTTAGAAAAATTAATAACAGTTAGTAATATAAATGAATCTATTATAAGATTTGATTATTTAAAAAACTTAAGTTTAGATTTAAATGACTTAGGTTATACTTATCAAGACTTTTTAACTTATTTAGAAAAAATGATTGAAAATAAAGAAAGTATTAAATATTCTTTAAATAAAGAAATAAATAATAGTGTTAAAATCATGACTATTCATAAAAGTAAAGGACTAGAATTTCCTATTTGTTACTATACCGGTTTAACAAATAAATTTAATACAAGAGATTTAAAAGAAAGATTTATCTATGATGATACTTTAGGTTTTATAACTCCAATTTTATATGATAATAGATTTTTAAATACGATTTTACATACTTTATATAAGAATAATTATTTAAAAGAAGATATAAGTGAGAGAATAAGACTTTTATATGTTGCTATGACAAGAGCTAAAGAAAAAATGATTTTAATAACGTCTTTAAAAGAAGGTGAAGTTGATAATAATGATTTAGTTGATATTGATATTAGACTTAAATATAATTCATTTGCAAGTATATTAAATTCTATTTCCGATAAATTATTAAAGTTTACTAAGAATATTGATTTAAATACTTTAAATTTAACTAAAGATTACTTAGTATTTAATACTAACAACTTATTCTCTGAAATTAATAAAACTAAAGAAACTATAAATGTATCTGAATTAAATCTCAATTATCAAGAACTAAAAAAAGAAAGATATTCCAAAACTAATCATGAATTAATAACTAAAGAAATGAAAGAAAAATTAGAGTTTGGTTCATATTTACATTATCTACTTGAAATAACCGATTTTAAAAAGAAAGATTTAACTAATATTCCTACAAATTATCAAAAGTATTTTAAAAAATTATTTGAATCAAAATTACTTGAAGATCTAACTAATACAACTATTTATAAAGAATATGAATTTATTTATAATAATAACCATGGAATAATAGATTTAATGATAGAACATGATACTTATATAGATATAATAGATTATAAATTAAAAAATATAAATGATATTAACTATCATGAACAATTACTAGGTTATAAAGAATATATAAAAACAAAAACTAAAAAAGATATAAATATATATTTATATGCAATTATAACTGGAGAATATGAGCATCTAAATTAATTATTCTTCAATTAACTTATCAATACTTACAAGATTATAATTTAAATTACTAATACTTTTAAGTAAAATATTAAATTCATCTAAATTAGAATTAAGATAAAACATAAATATTTTACCATTTTCTAAAGTATTATAAACATTATAATAATAATCATGAGTTATAATATTAGGTATAATAGTATATAAATTATAATAAGAACAAATATTTAAATTATTAATATTAGTTTCATAACAATAATTAATTCTTTTGTTTTTAATTAAATTACCTTGATAAATAATAATATTATTAGTAATACTATTTAAATAATTTAAATTATCAAGAAGAAAATATTTATTAATAATAAAACTTATATTAGTATTTTTATAGTACTTGACTATTTCTAAGTTATTAGTACTTATAATAATACTAATATTTTTTTTCTTTAAATTACCATTTATTATATATTTATCTATATTATTAGTTAAAGAAATACTTGGTTTAACTTTATCTATTATTAAAGAAGAATTATCAAATTTTTTAATTTTTTTAAGTTTTTGATAACTAGCATTTATATTTAATTTAGTACCACTTATACCTGGTATAATTGTCTTATTAGTAATAATAGCGTTTATTGGTTCTTTATAGTATTTATCTTGATTACTTTTAATTTCTTGCATTAAAGGATCTTTATTTTTTAAAAAGTTTTTAACTATATTAGCATAGTAAAAACTAAATATTAAAAGAATTATAGTAAATAAAAAATTAAATATCTTTTTCATATTTAATTTTATTCTTTAAAGTAAAAAAAAGAAGATATTATAAACTAACATCTTTCATATCTTTTCTATATTTTTTAGCTTCACGAGTAGTTACTTTTACTTTAGTACCATTTTCTAAGGTTACGTTTTGTAAATTTAACTTTTGCATATGTCTTGTAGCATTACAAGCATGACTTCTTCTATTACCAAACATTGGTTTTTTAGCTGTAGCTTTAATAGCCATAATCTCACTCCTTCTTTTAATTAATATCTCAACGCTTATTAACTTTATCATAAAAAGGTTAGAAAGTCAAATAAAATAAGGTAATTTCAAAAAAAACTTTATTAATTTGAAATAATATTATATAATATTAATGTTTTGGAGGAAATATGTTAACAGAAAAAGAAGTATTGCATGTTTTAGATTTAGCAAGATTAGATGCAAGTTTTGAAGAAATTAAAAAGTATCAAGTAGAACTTTTCAAAATGATTGAAAGTATTGATAAGATAAAAGATATTAAAGATTATGATAGTGATTTAATGATAGCACCTTGGACTAATAATTGTAAATTAAGAGAAAACGATAGTATTAAAATAGATGAATGTGATGTGTTAAGTCAAGTTCCAGATAAAAAAGGTAATTTTATTGCTGTTTCAGTTGAGGTGTTAAAAGATGAGTAAGTATTTAAATTTAAGTATAAAAGAAATTCATGAGTTATTAATTAGTAAAAAGATTAAACCAATTGATTTAGTTGAAGAAGCTTTTGAAGTATTAGATAATAATAAATTAAATGCTTTTATTACAGTTGATTATGAAGGTGCTAGAAAAAGGGCAATTGAACTTGAAAATATAGAAATTGATAAGAATAATTTATTATTTGGTATACCAATTGCTATTAAAGATAATATCATGGTTAAAGATTTAAGATGTACTTGTGCTAGTCATATTTTAGAAAATTTTGTAAGTATCTATGATGCAAGTGTTATTAAACTTATTAAAGAAAATAACATGATTATTATTGGTAAAACTAATATGGATGAGTTTGCTATGGGATCAACTAGTGAAACAAGTTATTTTGGTCCACCTATTAATCCTTGGAATAAAGATAAGGTTCCAGGAGGATCAAGTGGAGGATCTGCTGTTTCAGTTGCCTCAGGTATTACCCCTTTAGCTCTTGGAAGTGATACAGGAGGATCAATTAGACAACCAGCATCTTTTACGGGAATTGTTGGTATGAAGCCAACTTATGGAAGAGTTTCAAGATTTGGTCTTGTTGCTTTTGCCTCAAGTCTTGATCAAATAGGACCAATGACCAGAAATGTTTATGAAAATGCTCTTTTATTAAATATAATTTCTAAGTATGATGAGAAAGACTTAACTAGTTTTGAAACTAAGGAAGATTTTACAAGATTAATCGGAGAAGACATTAAAGGAATGAAAATTGCTATTCCTAATTACTTTGTTAGTGATGTAGTTTCTGAAAAAGTAGTAGAAAGAATAAAAAAAATAGTTAAGTTCTTAGAAGAAAAAGGTTGTAGTGTTTCCTATGTTGATATTGATAACATTGATAAAGCTGTTATTTTATATCAAATAATTGCTATGGGAGAAGCCAGTAGTAATTTAGCTAGATTTGATGGAATTAGATATGGTTTAAAAGAAGATGCTAAAACTTTAGAAGAGTTATACAAGAAAACGAGAAGTAAAGGATTTGGCAAGGAAGTTAAAAGAAGAATAATGGTTGGTTCTTATATTTTATCAGGTGAAAATGCTAAGACTTATTATAATAAAGCTTTAGAAATAAGAGATGATTTAAAGAAAAGTTTTGATAATATTTTCAAAGAATATGATTTAATTATTGGACCAGCTAGCTCAAGAGTTGCTTATGATTTAAATTTAAATAATGATGATCCTTTAAAATGCTTCATGGATGATATCTTAGTAATGCATGCTAATATGGGAGGTTTTCCAAGTTTATCACTTCCGGTTGGCTTAATTGATAAAATGCCAATTGGAATGCAAATAATGGGAAAACAATTTGATGAAGCTTTAATTTATAAATTAGCAAGCTTTATTGAAAAAGAATTTAGGGAAGGAGAATAAAAATGGATTATAAAAAAACAATAGGAATTGAGGTTCACTGTGAACTTAAAACTAAAGAAAAATTATTTTCTCCAGCAAGTAATAACTATGGTTCTCTTGCTAATTCTAATGTTAATATCATTGATTTAGGTTATCCTGGAACTCTTCCTACATTAAATAAAGAAGCCATTTTACTAGCAATCCAGGCATGTCATGTCCTAAATTGTAAAATTAGAAAAGTTCTCTTAAAGCCTCAAGATATAAAGTTGCTTCTTTAGCAGTATGAATACAAGGTTTGGTTACTATTTCAATTAAAGGTACCCCAGCACGGTTAAAATCTAAAAGGGTTTTTTCTTTAGAGAAGAAACTAGAAGATATGATGCAACTAAGAATAAAACTATTCTAATGCGTGTTAAAGAAACAGGAAATGATTATAGATACTTCCCAGAACCTGATATTCCTTATTTAGTTTTAACTGACGAAATTATAGAAAACGCTATTAAAGAAATTCCAACCATGGCAAATATAAGAAGAGAAAAATATTTAAATGCTGGAATAAGTTTATTAAATGCTAATAAATTAATTGCTAACAAAGAATTATCAGATTACTTAGAAAAATTCAAGAATATTAATTTAAAAACAGCATCTAATTTATTACTAGGTGATATTCAGGCTTATTTAAATAAAACTAATAAAAAAATAATTGATACAAATTTAACAAATGATAAATTTATAACTTTAATCAATTATTTAGATGATGGTAAAATTAGTCATAAAAACTTTAAAGATATAATAGAAGAGGTAATGGGGGCAACTGATACAATTGATACTATTCTAGATAATAAAGGTATTAAAAATGTTGTTGATAATTCCTTAGTTGAAACAATAATTGATAAAGTAATAAATGATAATTTAAATGTTGTCAATGACTATAAAAATGGAAACGATAGATCTTTAAAATTCTTGATGGGACAAGTCATGAAAGAAAGTAAAGGTTCTGTTAATCCTAAAATAGCAAATGATTTATTAATTGAAAAGTTAAAGAAATAAAACTCTTTAGCTTTTTTATTTCTTTTCATGTTGCAAACTAACGCATTTTTTTAATTTTTTGCGTTAGTTTGCAACATTTGATATTTAAAAGTTTTAAAAAAATAAAGAAAGAAGATCAAGAAAACTAATTATTTAAA
>ENA-ORRN01002433-ORRN01002433.1-human-gut-metagenome-genome-assembly--contig:-NODE-2433-length-11797-cov-9.144524_pt1 | contig 11797 bp, 6 predicted proteins | sample MGYA00242174_ERZ509132 | MGnify/ENA primary metagenome ERZ509132 (study PRJEB26280, sample SAMEA2338671) | human gut metagenome | biome: human gut; feature: human-associated habitat; material: faeces...
TGACCGTGTGCCCGGTTGGCTGGTGCTGCCGCTGGACGGCGCCGCACCCCATATCGCCGAGACGGCGGAGACAGGCGAGGGCGTGTTCTCCCTGCCGCTGCCGGTGGGGGAGCGCGCGGTCATCTTCGGCGCGGGACATATCGCTCGTGCGCTGACGCCTCTGCTGCGGACGGTTGGCTTCCGTCCCGTGGTGGTGGATGATCGGCCGGGCTTTGCCACGGCGGAGCATTTTCCCCAGGCGGACCGGACCATCTGCGGCGACTTTGACCGCATCAGCGACTACCTGACGCTGACGCCGGAGGACTATGTGGTCATCATGACCAACGGCCATGAGCACGACTTTCAGGCGGAGGTGCAGGTGCTGCGGGGCGAGACGGCCTATGTGGGCGTCATCGGCTCCCGGAAGAAAACGGCCTTTGTGAACCAGCGCCTGCGGGAGGCGGGCATTCCCGAGGAGAAGATCGCCTTTGTCCACACGCCGGTGGGCACACCCATCAAGGCCGTGACGCCGGAGGAGATCGCCGTGTCCATCGCCGGTGAGATGATCTGCGTCCGCGCCGCACGGCGCGAAGCGGCAGGGGAGGTACACCATGGCTGCCCCATGCACTGACCACCTGTTCCTCACCGGTGACAAGGGCGTGGGCAAGTCCACGCTGGCGCGCTGCCTGCTGGCCGGGCATACACCCTGCGGCTTCCGCACGGTGCGGGTAACAGGCGTGCTGGACCGGCCCTCTGTGCACCTGCTGCCCGCGGTGGGCGGAGTACCGTCGGCGGAAAATCTGCTGTTTTACGGCGGCGCTTATTCCTGCGATAGGTTCGACACGCTGGGCACGGCGGCCCTGCGTGACCGTGACGGGGACGTCCTGCTGATGGACGAGCTGGGCCCGGCGGAGTCCGGTGCCAAAAAATTCTGCGAAGCGGTGCTCGCGGCCCTGGACGGTGACCTTCCCGTTCTGGGCGTCCTGCAAAAGGCGGACACGGAATTTCTCCGGGCGGTGGCCGGTCATCCCCGGGTGCGTCTGGTGACCGTCACCGTGGAAAACCGGGACGAGCTGTGCCGTACCATGAACCTTTAACAAACGCTGCGCTATGGTGTACCACAGGTGACAAAAAGGTATAAATAAGAGCGCAGGAGAGCGCCAACAAAAGCAGCCTAAAGTAAACGAAAGTGACATGCACCGTCAAAGGACGCGGGAAGATCCCGCGTCCTTTTTTCGACTTTTACTTCCCATAAGGGACGGTTTGCGGTATACTATGGGGGAGAAAACAGGGGAGGTGACGCGATGAAGCTGCGTATCATCACCGGCCGCGCCGGTGCGGGAAAAAGTAAGCTGGTGCTCGAAACCATTGCGGCACAACGGTTTGAGCGCCCGCAGATTTTGCTGGTACCGGAGCACGCCACCCACGAGGCGGAGCTGGATCTCTGCCGCGCGCTGGGGGATACCGCCAGCCGTGACGGGGAGGTGCTGAGCTTCCAGAGCCTTGCCACCCGCGTACTGTCACAAACCGGAGGCATATCCGATATAACGTTAGATAATGGTGGTAAAATACTGATAATGCGCCGCGCCTTGCAGGAAGTTTCGTCATATTTGACGGTGTTTTCCAAGCCGTCACAGCGCCCGGCCTTTCTGCGGGAGCTGGTGGCCCTGGCTGATGAGCTGTACGCCTATAAAATCGCGCCGTCCCTTCTGCTGCAACAGGTTCAGGACATTCCGGGCGCCGCCGGAGATAAGCTGCGCTCTACGGCGCTGCTGTTCGGCGCTTATGACGCGCGACTCCACGGCGGTGACTTTGATGCCCGGTCAAAAGTGCAGAAACTCTGCGATAAACTACCGAATTCGGACTATTTGCTTGGAAAAGATATCTATATTGATGGGTTTTCCTATTTCAACCGAACGGAGGAGGATATCATTGCCGCCGCGCTGAAACAGGCCAACTCTGTTACAGTGACTCTGCTGGGCGATGACAGTGACCCGCAGCTCTTCCGCAACGGCATACAGCAGCGGGAACGCCTGCGCAGACTGGCGAAGGACGCCGGTTGTAGTTGTGAAGTAGAAAACCTTGTCAGGAACAGCGACACAGCGTTTTCGCACCTGGAGCGATACTTCCTCGGCGCGGAAAAAGCGTGGACAGGCAGCACGCCGTCCATCACCTTGTATCAGGCCAACACCGCCTATTCCGAGGTGGAGTATGTGTCCGCGCAGCTGCGGGCGCTGGCACAAAATGGCGTTCGCTGGCGTGAGATGGCCGTGGCGGCGCGGAATATGGAGGTATATGGCCCGTTGCTGGAGGCCGTGTTCCGCCGGGACGATGTTCCCGCCTATATCAGCCGCCGGAGCGACATTTTGGAGCAGCCGGTCCTGACGCTGCTGCTGTCCGCCGTCGACGCAGTGACAGGCGGCTTCGAGTATGAGGACGTGTTTCGGTGCCTGAAGACCGGCATGACAGACCTGACAGCGGCGGAATGCGATCTTCTGGAAAACTACGTGATCCGTTGGGAAATTCGGGGTAATATGTGGCTGCGGGACGCCGACTGGACGGCAGACCCGGATGGATACAGCGGAGAGATAACTGATTATCGCCGGGAACAGCTGGCCGAGATAAACGCGGTCAGAAGAAAAGTCAGAAAACTGTTTCTTACCCTGAGTGATGGGATGAAAGTCAATAAAACGGTAAGAGGTAAAGCTGAAGCACTTTACAGATTTGCGGAGGATGCCGGTACACCGGCCGTGTTGGAACAGCGGGAGAAAGAATTGCTGGAGCAGGGGCAGATGCAGGCGGCAGAGGAGTATGCCCAGCTGTGGCGGATATTCTGTGATGTGCTGGATCAGTTCGTGGCGCTTTTGGGTGACACGGAGGTGGACGGCGATGAGTTTGCGCGGCTGCTGCGGCTGACGCTGAGCCAGTATGCCGTGGCCACCATACCAGCTGCGCTGGACCAGGTAAAGGTAAGCCCCCTGACGCGAAATGACCGCCATACAGTGCGGCATCTTTTCCTGCTGGGCGCCAATGACCATGTGCTGCCCACGGTGGAGAAGGGCGGCGGTATATTGGACGAACAGGAGCGTGAGCTTTTGCAGCAGCAGGGAATACTGCTGTCCGACGCCACGTTCGACCCGCTGAGCAATGAGCTGCAGAATATCTATGCCGCCCTGGCCCAGCCAACGGAGACACTGACCGTGTCCTGGTGCGCCGGCGATGAGTCGGGGGCGAAGCTGCTGCCGTCCTTTGTGGTAGAGCGTATCCGCAAGTTGTTTCCGCAAGTGGAAATACAACGGGAAGACGGCGCGTACCGCTGCGGACTGCCTGCGGCAGCGCTGGCACTGGCGGGACAGCGGCCCGGCGGTGCGCTGTGGCGTTATTTTGAGATGCATGGACAGGGCGGTACGCTGGAGAAGATGGCAGCGGCCCGGGCTATGGGCCGGGGAAGGCTGTCACCCGGGGCGGTACGCAGCCTGTACGGCAGTACGCTGGCCATGTCCGCCTCGCGGCTGGACCAGGTGAAGAGCTGTCACTTTGGCTATTTCATGGAGTACGGCCTGCGGGCCAGGGAACGGACAAAGGCGGATTTCCAGGCGCCGGAGGTGGGGACGTTTATCCACTATCTGCTGGAGAATGTTCTGCGGGAGGTGGAGCAGCAGGGGAAGCGGTCGGAAAGACCGGCGCTGGCGGCGTTGGTGCGGCGGTATACGGATGAGTATGTCCGGACGGTCATCGACGGCTACGGCGAGAAGAGCGCACGGTTCCGGTATCTGTTTTCCCGGCTGCGGGAGACGGCGTTGGTCATTGTTGAGAACGTGCTGGATGAGCTGGAGCATTCGGATTTCCGGCCTGTGGCCTTTGAATTGGGCTTCGGCGGCAAAAACGGACAGCTGCCTGCCGTCACGGTGACGGCGGGAGATACCACGCTGTCCGTCACCGGTAAGGTGGATCGGGTGGACGGCTGGCTGAAGAACGGGAAGCTATATCTGCGAGTAGTGGACTACAAAACCGGGAAAAAGGCTTTTGATCTGGCGGATGTGCGCTACGGCCTGGGTATTCAGATGCTGCTGTATCTTTTCGCACTGCAGCGGTACGGCGGGGACTATTTTGGGGCGGCGGTGGAGCCGGCGGGAGTGCTGTACCTGCCGGCGAGGGACGTCGTCAAAAAGGCGGATCGGGCCATCGCGCCGGACAAGCTGGCCGCGCTGCTGCGGGGCGAGTTGCGTCGGACGGGCATGGTGCTGTCCGACCCAGAGGTGCTGACAGCCATGGAGCACAGTGCGCTGGAGTCACCCTGCTATTTGCCTATTGCAGTGAAAAAGGACGGTTCGGTCAGCGGTTTGGCGGCCAGTGTGTTGGCGGATGCAGCTCAGATGGGCAAAATGGGTCGGTATGTGGACGAGCTGCTGCGGAAGGTAGCCCGGGAGCTGGGCGATGGCAATATTGACGCAGATCCATGCCGCAGGGGGCCTCAGGAAAGTGCCTGCGACTGGTGTCCCTTCGCGTCGGCCTGCTGGTTTGACGAGAAACGGGACAAGCCCCATTATCTGCAAAAGACCACGCCGGAAGAATTCTGGCAGCTGGTGGACGAGGAGGTGACGCGCCGTGGCTGACATCCAACTGACGGCACAGCAGCGTGGGGCAGTGGAGGACCGGGGCGGCAGCCTGCTGGTGTCCGCCGCCGCCGGATCCGGCAAGACGAAGGTGCTGGTAGAGCGTGTGTTCGCTTATCTGACGGAGGAACACTGCCACATAGACGATTTCCTTATTATCACATTTACCCGCGCCGCTGCCGCCGAACTGCGGACAAAGCTGGCCGCAGAGCTGGCGAAGCGGGTGGCACAGGACCCGGAGAACAGTCACCTGCGGCAGCAGATGTTCCGGGTGTATCAGGCGGACATCAAGACGGTGGACGGCTTCTGTGCAGGGCTGCTGCGGGAGCATATCCATCTGCTGGAGCCGGTGGATGGGCGGAGTCTGACGCCGGACTTCCGTATCCTGGATGAGACGGAGGCCGGCGTGCTGAAGCAGCGGGCACTGGAGGATGCATTGGAGGCGTTCTATCAGCGGATCGAGCAGGGGGACGAGGGCTGCCGGGCGTTGGCGGAGACGCTGGGCTTCGGCCGGGATGACCGGGCGTTGGCGGCGCTGGTGCCGGAGCTGCACGGAAAATTGCAGAGCCATCCCTACCCGGACAAGTGGTTGGAGAAGGCTGCGGAGAGCTGGGCGAACCTGCCGGAACGGCTGGGCGACAGCGTGTACGGCCGGACGATCATGGAGGACACGGTGCGCCGCGCCAGTTACTGGGCGGGGCGGCTGGAACGCGCCGTGAAGGATATGGAAGACTGCGAGAGCGTGTATAACGCCTATGGAGATCGGTTTTTGGAAACGGCGGCGCAGCTGCGGGAATACGCGGCCGCGGCCCGGGAAGGCTGGGATGCCATGGGCCGTGTGCAGCCGGCCTTCCGACGGATGGGCGTGGTGAAGGGGGACGAATGCGCCGGGGCGAAGGACGCGGCGCGGGCGGTGCTGGAAAAGTGCCGTGACGCATTGAAGAAGCTGTCCGCACCGTATCAGACGGCGGAGACGGAGTTGCTGGGCGATCTGCAGGTCATCGCGCCCGCTATGCGGGCGCTGCTGGCACTGACAGGGGACTTCGACAAGCGGTTCCGGGCAGAGAAGGTGCGGCGGAACGCTATGGATTTCTCTGACCAGGAACACTACGCCGTGCAGATGCTGTGCCGCCAGGACGGAACGCCCACGGAGCTTGGCGAGCAGGTGTCCCGGCGGTACCGGGAGATCATGGTGGACGAGTATCAGGACACTAATGAAGTGCAGAACTGTATCTTCCGGGCGGTATCGCGGCAGGGAGAGAATATCTTTGCCGTGGGCGATGTGAAGCAGAGCATCTACCGGTTCCGGCTGGCGGAACCGGGGATATTCCTGGAAAAATACAGGACCTATGCCGATGCGGACCACGCTGCGCCAGGTGCGCCGCGGCGGCGGGTACTGAGCCGGAACTTCCGGTCACGCCGGGAGGTGCTGGCAGCTGCGAACTTTGTGTTCGCGGCGCTGATGTCCCGGGAAATGGGCGAGCTGGATTATACAGAGGAGCAGCATCTTCACTTTGGGGCGGAATACTATCCGGAGGTGCCGCGGGAGACAGAGTTCCACTATCTGGCTGTGGAGGACACACCGGAGCAGCGGTTCGACCGGGCGGAGGCCGAGGCGCGGTTCGTGGCAAAGCGTATTCGCCGTATGCTGGACGAAGGGTTCACTGTCCGGGGTGAGGACGGCACCATGCGTCCGGCAGCACCGGAGGATATCGTGATACTGATGCGCTCACCCAGCGCCCGGCAGACGGTATTCGCCGCCGCCTTGGCACGGGAGGGGATCCCCTGCGACGGCGGGGAAAGTGAGGATTTCTTCTCGGCGATGGAGGTCGCAGTGGTATTGTCACTGCTGGAGGTGGTGGATAACCCACGGCAGGATGTGCCGCTGATCGCGGTGCTGCGTTCGCCACTGGTAGGCATGAGCGCCGACCGGCTGGCGGAGATACGGGCCGTACAGCGTGAGGGGGATTATTACGAGGCGCTGCGGCAGGATGAGGGTGAGGACGCGCAGGCGTTCCTGTCGCTGCTGCATGAGCTGCGGCAGGTGGCGCGGGAACTGTCCGCCGATAAGCTGCTGTGGTATATCTATGACCGCTGCCGGGTGCAGGCGATCTTCGGTGCCATGGAGGACGGTACAGCCCGCCAGGCGCGTCTGAGGGCACTGTATGACTATATACGGCGGCTTGTGCAGGGCGGCAGAACGAGCCTGTTCGACTGTGTACGGCAGGTACGGCAGCTGCTGGAAAGCGGCGATGCGCCGGCCATTACCGCTGCAGGTGCAGCGGGCGGTGTGCGCTTGATGAGCGTGCATAAGTCCAAAGGCCTGGAGTTTCCGGTGGTGTTCCTGGCTGACTTGAACAGGAGCTTCAACCGGCAGGACCTGGATCGACCGGTGCTGGTCCATCCCCAGCTGGGCGTTGGTGCGGAGCGCGTGGAGGTGGAACGCCGGCTGCGGTACGACACCGTCTCCAAAACGGCGCTGGCGCTGACGCTGGAACGGGAAGCCAAGGCGGAAGAACTGCGGATACTGTATGTAGCCATGACCCGTGCACAGGAGAAGCTCATCATGGTATGCTCGCGGAAAAACCCGGACAAGCACCTCAAGGAGCTGTGTGCACTGGCAGAACTGCCGGCGCCGCCGGAGGCGGTGGCCGCGGTAAACTGCCCGGGCGATTGGCTGCTGCTGGCGCTGCTGAGCACATATCAGGCGGGGGTGTTCCACGATTACACCGGAGTACGTCCCGCGGTACTGTGCGATGGGCCGGAGGGATTGGCGCTGCGGCTGCACCGCATCGGCGGTGAGGAGGACGGCGGTTCGGCGATGCCGGCGGAGGAGCCGGAAGCGCAGGCACCGGATCCGCAGCCGGACGAGGCGGCGCTGGCGTTCCGGTACAGCCACAGAGCGGCGACAGTGACGCCATCCAAGGTGACGGCTACCCAGCTGAAGGGGCGGGCCATCGATCAGGAGATCGCCGAGGGGACACTGCCGGCGCGGCGGACCGCCGCACCGGAGAAGCCGCGATTTTTGCAGGAAAAGCGCGGACTGACCGGGGCAGAGCGCGGCACAGCCATGCACCTGGCGATGCAGTTTCTGCCGCTGGATACTCCTGCGGCACCAGAGGCAGTGACGGCTTTTGCGGAAAAACTGACGGCCCGACGGCTGCTGACGCCGGAGCAGGCTGCGGCGCTGGATATCCCAGCGCTGGCGCGGTTTTTGGCGTCGTCGCTGGCAGAGAGGATACGGACTGCGCCGCAGGTGTGGCGGGAGTACCGCTTCGCGTTGCTCACCGATGCGGGTATTTATGACGTCGCGGCAGTAGGGGAGGAGATACTCCTGCAGGGCGTGGCAGACTGCGTGTTTGAGACGACGGCGGGTTTGACGGTGGTGGATTTCAAGACTGATCGGGTGACAGCGGCAGAGGCGTCCCAGCGGGCGGAGGCCTATCGGCCGCAGCTGGACGCTTACGCCGGAGCGCTGTCGCGGATACTGGAAAAGCCGGTGACGGAGCGCATTCTGTATTTCTTCGCCTGCGGAGAAGAAATTTCTTTGTGAAAATAGCGAAAAATGCTTGCATTTGCGGGAAGAGTGTGCTATTATCACAGTTGCGTTTGCGGCGATGCCGCGGCGACGAGTGAACCAGAAAGGGGTGAACAAGAGCAATGAAGGAAGGAATCCATCCCAATTATCAGCAGACTACTATCAAATGCGCCTGCGGTAATGTGATTGAGACAGGTTCTACGAAGAAGGATATTCGCGTGGAAGTCTGCTCTAAGTGTCACCCCTTCTTCACCGGCAAGCAGAAGCTGGTGGATACCGGCGGACGCGTTGCCAAGTTCAACAAGCGTTTCGGCCTGGATAAGTAAGGATACACCACTTTGCAAGACCCGTACCAATGGTGCGGGTCTTGTTTTTTATTTTACTTTTGCGCCGGGATGGGGTATAATCGTGGAAAATCATCATAACGAGGACGACTATGGAACGAAAAACCATTGAAGAAAACAAAAACGGTGCGCGGGACTACGCGGTGCTGGTGGGGCTGCGGTCCCCGGTACTTGGTGCGGACAGCGCCGACGAGGAGAGTCTGGCGGAGTTGGCGGCCTTAGTGGAGACGGCGGGCGGCGAGTCCGTGGGTATGATCCTGCAGAGCCGGGAGAAACCAGACCCCCATAGCTTCATCGGCGAGGGAAAAGTGGAGGAGGTCAAGCGCATGGTGGAGAACAGTGAGGCCACCATGGTGATCTTCGACAACGATCTGTCCCCGTCGCAGGTGCGGGTGCTCACGGAGCTGTGCGGTGTGCAGGTGCTGGACCGCAGCGGCCTGATCTTGGATATCTTCGCCCAGCGAGCCCGGACAAAGGAGGGCTGCCTACAGGTAGAGCTGGCGCAGTATCAGTATCTGCTGCCCCGGCTGATCGGTATGTGGTCTCATCTGGAACGGCAGGGCGGCACCGGCGGCTCGCCCATCGGCACGAAGGGCCCCGGTGAGACGCAGCTGGAGACGGACCGGCGGCACATCCGGCGGAAGATCGACAAGCTGAAGGAGGAACTGGAGGAGGTGCGGCGCGTCCGCGCCACCCAGCGCCAGCGTCGGCGGAAGAACGAGATACCCGTGGTGGCCATCGTGGGCTATACCAACGCGGGCAAGTCCACACTGCTCAATGCCATCACCGGCGCGGACATACCGGCCAACAACCGGCTTTTCGACACGCTGGACACCACCACGCGGCTGCTGACCGTCAGCGATACGCTGGATGTAGTCATCTCCGACACGGTGGGATTTATCCGCAAGCTGCCCCATCAGCTGGTCGAGGCCTTCAAGGCCACACTGGAGGAATTGGAGTACGCCGATCTGCTGCTGCACGTCATTGATGCCAGCAATCCAGAGTGGCAGGAACAGGCGCGGATCGTGGATGATCTGATCCGGGAGCTGGGGGCGGAGAATATCCCCTGCATTCGTGTGTACAATAAGTCCGATTTGGCGTTTGCCTTCCAGCGGGACAAGGAGGGGGACGCAGTATCCGTGTCCGCCAAGACTGGCGAGGGGTTGGGCAGGCTGCTATCCGCCATTGACAAAAAGTTGGACAAGGGCACGAAGCGTGTGACGCTGCACCTGCCCTATGACAAGGCCGGAGCGCTGGACAGCCTGTACCGGGAGGCCAAGGTGGAGTCCGTGGAGTACGGCGAGACGGTGGACGTGGTGGCGGTGTGTACGCCCCGAATCATCGGCCAGCTGAAGGACTATATCGAAGGTTGGACGGAGCCGAAGGAGGAGTGGGAATGAGCGATTTCCGCGTACCCTTTGGCCCGTCAGAGACGGAGTTCACCGAAAAACGATCCCGTTTTATCGGCCATCTGCTGCCGGTGGAGACGGAGGAGCAGGCGCGGGAATTTATCGCGCAGATGAAGAAAAAATACTATGATGCGCGGCACAACTGCTGGTGTTATCTCATCGGCGGCGATACGATGCGCTACGGTGACGATGGCGAGCCTCAGGGTACAGCGGGACAGCCTATGCTGAACGTGTTTCAGCGGGAAAACGTCACCAACGTGGTGTGCGTGGTCACGCGGTACTTCGGCGGGATCTTGCTGGGGGCCGGCGGGTTGACGCGGGCGTATTCCAAAAGCGCCCGCGATGCGCTGGTGGCGGCAGGCGTGTCGGAGATGGGCCTGTGGGCCATGGCGGACATTCCGTGCCCCTACGCGCTGTTCGAGCGTGTGCGTGGTGAGGTAACGGCCCTGGGTGGCACGGTGGACAGCGCCGATTACGGCGCGGACATTCGGCTGACGGTTTCGCTGCCGGCAGAGAACACTGCGGCGCTGCGGGAACGGCTAACGGAGCTGTCGGCAGGCGGCATCGCACTGACGGTAACGGCGGAGGCATACCGTCCGGGACCAAAGGTGGAAATATAAAGACAGCGACCCCGGAGGCAGGGACCTCCGGGGTCTTTCACGTTTTGCGCTGGGGTATCATACGATGGCATGAGTACAAAGGAGGTGCCAGCATGGAGGAATATCTCATCACCGCCCGGTCCGTGACCCAGGCGCAGCGTATGGCGCAGCTGCTGGAGCGCCGGGGTGTGCGTGCCGTGGTGGGCCGTGTGCCCATGGGCCTGACCGGCAAGGGGTGCGGCTATGTGCTGCGGCTGCGGGGGCAGCTTGAAGGCCACTCAGTTGGCTGGCAATGCTTACTAAAGCTGTTTGCAAGTTCATTTCTTCGTGTGAAAGTGAACGGGATGCAAGAGTCGGAGCCATGAGTAATTTGTAAGCGTCATTTACATAAGCATCAAGTTTGTAAGCGTCTTTTTGACCGGAACGTTCTCCCTCGTATATACTACCAAGAGTGCCCGCGTTGAAGATCTTACCTACCACTGCGTATTGTAATTTATCATACATGTTCGGATTTAATTCCAATTTTTCTCTCAGGTCATTCGTGATCAACCATTTCGGGCATGTAGTTACTTCGTTTACTAACCATTTGATAGCTTCTTGCTGTTTGGTTCTCGGGATGTATTTTTTAGCTACACCACCTTTGCCGTCTTGTACGAGGTCTGAGAATTCAACACCACCGGGGTAGGCTAGTACGTGACCGAGCATCCGTTGGTACTGGCTTAGGATTCCATTATAATACATTTTTATGTCTTTGTAGGAGGCTCCCGGCTTGCTACACCATTGTTCCAAGTTGCTCATGATGATTTTGAGGTTCTTGATGCAAAGTGAATTGGCTTTCACGTGATCATTCCCTAAATCTTCAGTCTGGTCTGTCGGGTCAAGTGTCTGCGGGAATTGCTGTGCCCCAAAACGATACATCGGATCGTCAGATTTTTCTTCGATCCAGCTGTTTAATGTTGCCACTTCGGCTTCCGGGGTGTTTGCGTTCGGAATGATTCGGTAACCCCAGTTGATAGCGTAAATGTCATATACTCCTAAAACGGGCGGAACTAGGTTTACACCGCGTTCGTAGTCACCGGGTTGAGCCACGTAGTTGTTACGGGCATAGTCCATGATACTCGGGGTGGTTCCGTATTTTTTCGTGAACGACGGGCTGCGCAAAGAGTCCACGGGGAAAGAGTAGCTTGCTCCCATGTTGTGCATCAGACCTAACGTGTGTCCGATTTCGTGTGATGCCACGTAACGTAAAGATTCATTCATCACGTCGTCACTGAATACTTCCGTACGAACGCGAGGATCAACGGCTCCCGTC
>ENA-ORRN01002435-ORRN01002435.1-human-gut-metagenome-genome-assembly--contig:-NODE-2435-length-11789-cov-3.214846_pt1 | contig 11789 bp, 14 predicted proteins | sample MGYA00242174_ERZ509132 | MGnify/ENA primary metagenome ERZ509132 (study PRJEB26280, sample SAMEA2338671) | human gut metagenome | biome: human gut; feature: human-associated habitat; material: faeces...
CGTCCGAGGCGGCTGGTGAACTTGCCAATATGTTTGCCAGTTCAATGGTCCACGCAGATTCTCCTTCTGCAGAAGAGGAAGAATTGATCACGTGCTTGTCAATGGTCAATACATTGTTCTCCAGTTTTCCGGTTGAAGAAGTATTTTCCAGCTTCAGGACTTCAGGAAACTCAATACGAATATTAGTAAGTGTAATTGCATCATATTGGAATCCCGGAGTTAAATCCATCTGAATATTCATTTTGGAAGGAGCAGTTCCATCAGCCCATTTCAAAGCTTTTACATCATCTTCCACACTGATGGTTGAAGAAACTTTCGTTGTACTTGATTCGTCCTTAGGAGAAACATCAAATTTATCTCCTGAAGAAGGAAAGTCTTCCGGAGTTACAGCATTAATAGGTGAACCTGTTTCATCAACCGCATCTGCCATCACAGGATTTACCTTGAATTCACTTCCGTTAATAGTTTCTTTTTGAGTCAGATGATATTCGCGGGTATTTTCATCCGGCTGAAGCATATCATCTTTTTCCACTTCAATGATTGTACTCAACAGAGCCTGTTCGGTTCCACCGGCGGGAATTGTCAGATACTCACCGCCCACGTTTACTGTCATGTCGATATCCTTGTCCAGATCGTATTTGCTGTCCACGCAAGAAACGATACCTAAGGAACATGACATGAAGAATGCCCATACCAAGGGGTGCAATTGTTTTTTTACTATCATAAATTAACTCATTAATTAATAAATGCGCTTGTACTGTTAAAAGAGATAAACACTAAGTCTATCTCTTTTAACAATTGCAAAGATAAAATGTTTTTTCTTAAATAAGATTGTATAAGTGTTCAAAAAAGGGAATAAAAGGTCAAAGCTTCCTGTACTTCCCTTCATTGTAACAACAAAGTAATACAAAAGCCTGAAAATGTTGGGTTAAATCTGTTCTTGCCACCTCCTGCATCAGGCATGCCGGGGACGTATTTTCCGCACAACGGAAGATAAAGTTTTTTGTATGGTCCTGGTAAGAATTATGAGTGTAACTGCAGCAATGATACAGAGAATACCGGTTCCTTCCTGAGCTGTAAACGGCTCACTGAAGACCAGCACACCGATACATACGGCGGTGACAGGTTCCATCGCTCCCAGTATGGATGTCAGAGTGCCTCCGATATGATGTACAGCCAGCACGAGTGTAATGTTGGATATAACGGTCGGTACGACGGCAAGCAGAAACAGATTGACAATTGACCAGGCATCCGGAAGAGCTTGAATGCCCTGATTAGTTCCAGCCTTTATGGCAAACAGAACAGTACTGACGATGAATACGTAGAATGCCAGCTTGCGTCCGTTCATGTCCCGTACACGGGAACGGTTGACCGCCGTGATGTAACTGGCATATGCAACGGCAGAAAGCAGCACAATGACCACGCCAACGGGATCGAGTGAGAGTTCCGTTCCTTTCAGAGAAAGCCGGCTGACTCCAAAGATGGCCAGAATAATGGCCAGCCACGTAACCCACGAAGCTCTTTCCCGGAAAATCAGGAACATAAGCAAAGTGACAAAAATCGGATAAGTAAAATGCAGAGTGGTAGCTACTCCCGCTCCCATAAAGTTATACCCCCAGAAAAGAAACATGGCAGAACCGGTATAGAAGAATCCCAACAGGATCAGCATAGGTATGTCTCGCCGTTCAATCCGGAACGATTCCTTTTTCAGCTTCATCATACCGCCCAATGCCAGGGTTGCAAAAAGGAAACGATAGAAAAGAATGGAGTCAAACTCCATCCCCTTTTGCATCAAAGGAAGAGTAAACAACGGGATCAAACCAAATGTGACCGAAGTCACGATTCCATAGAAAATGCCTTTTAAACTGTTCATGTCTTGATGTATTGATGTTTTTGAAATATTGTGCTAAGATATGCATATTCTTCTGTTTTTATAGTTGATACATCCTATCTTCGCATAGAAATATTGGCTATTTGTGGAATTATCCCTACTTTTGTGCCTTTTGAAGAATTCATTGTATGAAGATTATCTGTCAACTTATATATAAGGTATTGTGTCTGGCTATGCTCGTCTGCATGACAGCCATGCCGGCCAAAGCCGGAGAACGGCATGAAGAGCCATCTTTATCGACAGGCTGCCCGGAAGATACGAATATGATGGTTCGTACCACAGATACGGTAAAATTACAATTGCCTTCTGATTCGATATTTGCCCGCTACCTGCGCCAGCAAGGATATGTCATAACACCTCATAACCAACTTACTCTGCTTACGAGCGGAAGAAGTAAGTTTGAAAGTCTGTTTCACGAAATCCGGAATGCCCGTCATCAGGTACATCTGGAATATTTTAATTTCCGGAGTGACTCTATTGCCAAGGAACTTTTTACACTACTGGCTGAAAAAGCGAAAGAAGGTGTAAAGGTACGTGCCCTGTTCGATGCTTTCGGAAATTTCTCCAATAACCGTCCGTTACGTAAAGATCATTTAAAGATGCTGAACGAACGCGGAGTTGAAATTGTAAAGTTCGACCCGTTCCGTTTTCCTTATATCAACCATGTATTCAGCCGGGATCATCAAAAAATAGTAGTAGTGGATGGGAAGGTTGGTTATACGGGCGGTATGAATATTGCCGACTATTACATCAACGGACTGCCGGAAATCGGTCCCTGGCGTGATATGCATGTACGCATCGAAGGGCCTGCCGCCGAATATCTGCAGAAAGCCTTTCTGCATACCTGGAACAAGGAAACCGGACAGCATATCGGTGGAGAAGAATGTTTCCCTCTGGACAAAGATTCCCTGGCACATCTTCCTGACGTAAGCGGAGGACGGGTGGCTATCGTACAGCGAATCCCCAAAGAAGCTCCCAAGGCTGTGAGGGAAGCCTATATTGCCGCCATTGATGCGGCCGACCGTAAAATTCAGCTGATCAATCCTTACTTCACACCGACGCGAAGCATTCGGAAAGCCATCAAACGGGCAGTAAAGCGCGGAGTCAGAGTGGAAATCATGATTCCGGGCAAGTCGGATATTCCTTTCACTCCGGACGCAGGATTCTACTTCGCCAACCGCCTGCGCAAGGCCGGAGCTCATATTTATGTCTTCAACGGAGGCTTTCATCATTCCAAGATCATGATGGTAGACGACCGTTTTTGTACCGTGGGAAGCACCAACCTGAACAGCCGGAGCCTGCGATATGATTATGAGATCAATGCATTTATCTTCGATCTTCCGACAACGGCCGAACTGACAGAAGTGTTCCGGCAAGACAAGCTGAACAGTACAGTATATACACGTGAGGAGCATCTCAAGCGCTCTCCCTGGAAACGCTTCGTCGGATGGTTTGCCCATCTGTTTACCTCTGTACTTTGAACCCCTCGGGCTTTAAAAAAAATGTCTCGACGTTTCAACGAAAAGCCTTCGTTGTTTTATGTAAAACGCCGAAACATTTTTTCAGCTCTTTTCCTCTTTATCCAAAGAGCCGGAAAAGCCTGATTTTAATCACTTCTTTGCAACAAATACCAGACAAACCGGTTTTTCCGTCTTTATCCGTTTACCGGTATCCGTAAGCATTCCCGTATCAGCATCACGGGCAAAGATCTGAATTTCGTTGGTATCCCGACAAGCCACCAGCAGAAAACTTCCATTCGGCGTTATCACAAAATTACGCGGATGGATACCCGTTGGCTGATAACCTACCCGGTTCAGTGTTCCATCTTCCGTATCCACTTCAAAAACAGCAATGCCATCTCCTTTCAGACGGTTGGAAGCATAAACATAACGACCGTCAGGAGAAACATGGATGTCCGCACTTCCCTGAGCCGACAACGTATCGGCCTTAATATACTGAAGCGTGTCCAGACGCATGCCGTCGTATGCCATTGCCACGACATCTCCGGAGATTTCAGTGATCAGATAAGCATAATGTCCATCGGGTGAGAAACAGGTATGACGCGGTCCGCTTCCCGGTCTCAACTGAATGTCATAGGCTGCAGCCTCATCCAGCAACCCTTCTCCTTTCGATGAATCCTTTACAGGAAATACGTGAATCCGGTCTGTTCCCAGGTCATTGGCCAGCAACCATTTGGAATCAGGCGTAAACAAAACACTATGTAAATGCGGCTGTGACTGACGCTCCGGATCCGGACCTTTTCCTTCGAAACGGATTACATGGCTTTCCTTCAACTGCCCGTCAGCATCCAGTGGAAATACAGAAATACTTCCTCCCATATAATTGGCGGTCAGTACATAATCTTCCCGGGGGCTGAGCGTGATGTTACAAGGAGCACCTCCTCCTGTAAACATCGAATTCAACAGTTTCAAACGACCGGCTTCCCGATCAAAGGACAACGCATTGGCCGTAGAACCTTCCTCACTGTCCTCTCCTACTGCATACACTCTTTCTCCATTCCCGGAAACAGTAAGAAAAGAAGGGTTTGAGATCCCTTTCAAGCCACTCAAATACGTTCCGTCTCCTTTTTCCTGGTCAAACTCATACACTTTCACTCCTTCCTGCATACTGTCGGCATAACTGCCTACCAGCAAATAGAGTGAATCATCCGCAGGCTTCTCTGCCTGTCCTGCCTTTCCGGCACAGGATCCCATCAGCAAGGTGATCCCGGCCATACATCCAGCCATCAGTTTTTTCTTCATAAGCTTTTATCTCTTTCTGCCAGGACGCCCAACTATTTTCAGCAGCCAGACGACCCGATATGCGATTTCTGCCTCAAATGTACAACGCAAAGTGCGTAAAAACGAAAAAAGAAAGGAAAAATTATCCGCCGGACAAAAAAACAATGATCTTATCAAACATTCCGACTACGGGCATCAGAACGAATTGTGTAAGATAGAACGGCGGCAAAAATGTTGTTGCGGTTTGTTTATCAGCGAGTTAAACGAAAACGGGCTTTCAAGTAAACGCAAAACGAAATGTGACATTACTTTACATCGGCTTTACGTCTAAACGGCCTAAACGCGGGCTTTAAATACGTTTTTGTTACATCACCCTATAAATATCACCTAAACGGGGCTGGAATAGGCTGTAAAGGCTTATTTTGGCCTTTTTTTATGCCTGTTTAAGCGTTTAGAAATCTGTTTAAGTACCCATTTAGACGGGAAAAACAAGCGGTTTCAGAATTTCTTTCTCAAATGTTAAAAAGGGGGTTGGGCATACCTTTGGGCATACCAGTTGGGCATACCCTTTTTTATTTATTTTATGCGAAAAATAAAAAGTTGGGCATACCTTTTTAACTGGTTTTAAGTCGTGTGTTTGGTAGGAGATTACTTTTTTCGTGTACTATTAGTGTGTTTTAGTCTATATTTTGAAATAGATAGTATTATATATTTTCTCATTGATTATGCTGTAAAATTAATGTAAGTTGCTGATTTATAGTGTCTATTTTAATGATAATACGTATTTTTACGGTGAAAACGTGTGTGTGCGTGTAGAAATGATGCAGAATAGTTCAGCAGGTAGAACAGCAGGATACAATTCGCTTCCCTGTATGGTCCCCGGTTCGAGTCCGGGTTCTGCCCCAATACTTTGTGATTTTGCGTTTTTATAGGTATTAGATTTAAAGTGAACGCTCCCGGTGAAAGTCCGGGAGCTTATTTTTAATCTTGTTATTACTCATTAAAAAATAAAGCTATGATTAAAGAGATTCTTGTTGTTGCAGTTCTACTGATTGGTTCTATTTTTTGCGGTATGTATGGCATACCTAAATACAGGGTATGGAGTGCCGAGCAGAAAGGTAAGGCACAGTTTGCCGAAGCCGAGCAGAACAGAAGAATTAAGATTGAAGAGGCTAAAGCCAATCTTGAAGCAGAAAAGCTTAACGCTCAGGCCGAAATTGAGAGAGCCAAAGGAGCAGCCGAAGCTATAAGAATTGAAAACGGCAGCATAACTCCTGAATATATACAATATTTATGGGTACGCCAACAGGGAAGCCTCAGTGACAAAACCGTAATCTACATTCCCACTGAAGCTAATCTGCCAATATTGGAAGCAAACAGAAACAACAAACAGTAAAAATTTATTCTTATGAATGAGGAATTAGTTTTACCAAGTAATCACATCAGCTTAAATGTAAAGCACACCGGAAAAAGAGGAATGACTGAAAGGCTTAGCTGTTGGATTGGAGAGATTATAAAACTTGATCCGGAAAATAAGACCACAGACGATGTGGTGCAGTTCCTGATGATTTTGAGGAATGAAGTAGCTGAAGGAAAGTTTAATGAACAGAAATAAGGGGCCGTTACAGGCCCCTTTTGTTTTAATGTGTGTTATTTCTTATAATAAACGAATTCTCCTCCAGCTTCACCGGAATCAAGGTGCATCACATTATCACTGAATGTTCCGCGCATGGTAAGACCTTCTGCAGTGAGTGAAACATTATTACCGTCAACTGAATAAGAACCCGATTCTGATTCGTCTGTATCAAAATCACCGTCCAGATCTGTGTCAGCCTGCATTTTGATGTTGAATGAAGTTCCCTGGAAGGTAAGAGTCCATTTCAGATACACGATTTCCCCATATTCTTCTGTCGATTCCCATGTAGTGCCAGACAGCACTGTAGTTTCTTCATCATCAGAACAGCTTGTAATAAACATTGGCAAAATCATTGCCAGGATTAATAATAGTTTTTTCATACGTAATAAAGTGTTTAATAGAAAAAAGCCTCTGCGTTTATCCGCAGAGGTATATTTTTTATTCTGTTTCAGATTTTTCTTCAAACTCTACATTTATAGTTGTATTGTCCCACTTGTTCATTTTCTGTGTTCCTAAGTCAATCAAGAATCCGGGCCAAAAAAGGATATTCCACAAACAAGCATTATTAAATGTAGATTCAAGCATAAGAGGTGAAGGCTTGTATCCTTCCTTTTTTGCAATCAGCGTTTTGTCTTCTCGTTTTTTCTTTATTTTAATTGTGGTAACCTGCTCAGAACCAATTTCTCCGAGTTTCATGTTGTTGCTTGCATCGTAGATTTTCGTGCCTTCAGGACCTGTGAAAGTTACAGCTTGCTTTGAGCTGCTGAATAATGTGCAGCATGATGAGAATGTGATTGCTGCAGCTACTAATAATATTACTTTTTTCATTGTGATTATAAATATATAAATTAAAAGAACTTCCTGATACTTCCCAAAACAGCATATACTTTTAGAATCATGCTGATGGGGATTTCCTGCTCACAGAACTCTTCGCTTTTGTTCGAAGGGATGAGCCGGACAAAACCTTCTTTTTGGCTTAACCTGACTCTTCTTACTGTGCGGTATTCCTCTGTGACAATGCCGTATATTTCTCCGGCTGGAAGATACTGGATTGGTGTAGTTACTTCACGAAGTGCGATAATGTCACCATTGCTTATCTCCGGCTCCATGGAGTGACCGGTGAGGTTACACCACACCACTCCTTCCTGGTTGTAGGGAGGATAATTAATGTAGAAGTCAGGATTTCGCGTCTGGTCATTCACGATTACATCAAATCCTCCTATAAAATCCACGTTAAAGTAGGGTGCGCCTTCGTATGTTTGGTTTACGGATGGCAGTTTTTCTTCATTTGACTCTGCACAAAGCATGCTTCCTTCTCCTGTAAGGAGCCAATTTATATTTATATCGAAACTTCTTGCGATTTTTTCCAGAAAGTCAGCTTTGGGCATTACTCCGTTTTTGTAATTCCTTACATTAGCTTCGCTAACTCCTATTAATGAGGCGAATACTGTGTTTTTTCCATTGCCAAATTTTTCTACGATAGTAGAGATTCTGTCGAAAATAGTTTCGTCCATACCTATTATTTTTAGATTAAATCGAAAAATAATTCGAATAACATTTGCTTAATTCGAAAGATGTTTCGATATTTGCAGAGTCTTACGAAACCGAAAGACGCTCTAAAGGTAGAAAATAAACTTTAAAAACGCAAATTATGGATAAAGCAAACATTCATCAGGCAAAATGGCCGCAAGTATTTTACAGAGAAAATGTAAGTAAATACTCATTTTTAAAAACATCAGTTTATAAACAACAAAAACAATAACGAAATGGCAGAAATATTAATGATGTACGGCGAACGCCGAAAGTTAGCTGAAAAGTTCAGCGTAAGTGAAGTAACAGTACGTGACGCACTGAAGTTTAGAACCCGAAGTAATGTGGCGAACATGATACGTAAGGCTGCTCTTGAAATGGGAGGTGTATTGAAAGGCGCAAGAACTCTTCGAGAGGTAATAGAGAAAGATGAAAACCAGTCAGAAAATTAGAATGAAAATGGGATATAACGGTAAATTATCAACACAAGGGATAAATATTCTGAGGAATATCTACTTATCAAATCCTCTTATAGAATTTACAGAAATTCAAAGGAAATATAATCAGGAGGCAAAGAAATATGGTTTAAATCAAATTAAATCAAGTAGTACCGTGGCTAATTATCTGGTTAGAATTGGTGTATATGAAAAGTCATCAAGAAGAAGCAAAGAGGAATTTGAAGGAATCAGAAGAATAAAAGCAAGTGGTGAACTTCAGAAAGAAATATCCTCAAAACTGAAAGTTACAACTCGTTCTGTTTTTTCAGCTCTGTCATACGTTACCAACAGCCCTACAGCAAGACTTATTCGCTCGTATGCTCTCAATCACGGAGCGGAACTTTACGAGCTGAAGAAATTGGAAAACCCGTATTCGGAAGTTATTAACCTTTAAAAACAATCTGTATGAATCTTACAAAGTACTCCTCTAAGAACATCGAAACACAGCTTGAACATGTATGCGAACTGATAGACTTAGTGAAAGGTGATAGAGGATTTCGCGAGGCTGTTCAAGACGAAGAGTTTTGTATGCTAATAAAGATGCAGGCGCAACTGTTCGAAGAAATTAAGAAAAGAGAAAAACATCAACCAACTGCATAAGTGATGAATCCTTGCCATTCCGGTTCGCGAGAATAGGGATGGTTCCTAACTCTAATCCATAGAATCATGAAACGAATCAATACTACTACACGTAACCTGCTGCTGATACTTGCAGCCGCAATATTGAACCGGCTGACAGACGGCACAATGAACCTGATTATAACTGTCATTCTCATTCTGGCACTTATTCCTGCTGCAATAAGGATGGACAGAGAAGACAAGGAAGCACAGAAAAAGGAATGAACCACACACGGTTTGCAGAGCTTTATCGGTGGCTGCCATCCGGGTTCAAGTCCCGGAGCCGGACTATAATCTTAACGAATTAATCATGGAAATGTACGGAAACACATTATGTGTCAGCTTTACGGAGCTTGTACGTGGGGGCATTATCAGTAAGCCCACTTACGACAAGTATGTACGTGAAGGGAAACTGAACATATTGCAGCGTGGAGGGAACGGACGCGAGGCTTTGATAGCATACCGCTCTATGCCTGAAAAGCTCCGTGCAGCATACGATGACACCTTCAAGAATGCATACGAGGAAATGAAACAGCGTGAACAGGAAAAGTACATCAACACACAGATCCGTTTCGATGCCGAGGCTGTGAAGTTCTTCAAGGAATTTGAGCCGCGCATCGAGCCATCGAGACAGCTTGAATACATCTTGAATGCCCAAGTGCTGAACGAAATGGTTCGCACGGAAATGTCACGAAAGGTGGAACACGCCAAAGGTGGTTTCTCCCGGCGTGCGGAAACATGGAGCAGCGTGCTGATATGCTGTGAACGTCTTCGCGAAATCACAGGACACACCCTGCCGAAGAATCCGGCCCGTCTGCGCGAGAAGTTCAACCAGTACAAGCGTGAGGGTTACGGAGTGCTGGTTAGCGGTAATCTGGGTAATAGTGCGGCCCGCCGCATTGGTAGGTCCGAAGGCGCTCTTCTGCTGAAGCTGCGACGAAGCAAGTTCCCGGTCTACACCGATATGCAGCTCTTTGAGGAATACAACCGTCAGGCGGTGCTTCGCGGATTGAAAACCATCAAGAGTCCTACCACGATGCATAGTTATTTGAATGATCCGGCGGTGATGGTGTGGTGGTATGCTGCTGTGAACGGAGAAAGGGAGTTCAAGAACAAGTATATGCCGACTTTCGACACGGTGATGCCACAGATGCCAAACTCGCTGTGGTACTCCGATGGTACGAAGATAAACCTATACTACCGTGCCTACGACGAACGGCAGAAGCGATGGGTGGCCCGCACCACGGATGTGTACGAAGTGATGGATGCCTGTACAGAAGTATTCCTTGGCTACTTCATAGGTGACGGAGAAAACTTCTACAACCAGTACATGGCGTACCGCATGGCCCTCCAGACCTGGAAGGTGAAGCCTTACGAGATTGTAACCGATAACCAGGGAGGTCACAAGAAGCTGGCCGCACAGGGATTCTTCAAGAAGCTCTGCCATTTGCACAAGACTACGATGCCGCATAACGGCCAGTCAAAATCCATTGAGTCCGCTTTCGGACGGTTCCAGCAACAGGTCCTTCACAAGCTCTACAACTTCACGGGCCAGAACATTACGGCCAAGAAGCTGTCCAGCCGCGCGAACATTGATATGGTGATGGCCAACATAGACCGTCTGCCTACGCTGGAAGAACTGAAACAGCAGTACGCCGACTGCCGCGAAGAATGGAACTCGATGCAGCATCCTACCAGCCCCACCGGCATGACCCGACTGGAAATGTACACCGCCATCGAGAATCCGAAAGCTCAACCGCTGGATGATTACGAAGCACACGAAATCTTTATGCTCTTCTCTCAGGCTGCGGTGCAATACACCAAGGAAGGTTTCAACTTCCGGATGAACAAGCAGGAATACAGCTACATGGTGTATGGCGACGACGGGCTGGTGGATATGAACTTCCACCTTCAGAATGTGGGCCGTCAGTTCCTCTACCGCTACGATCCGGAGGATATGACCCGCATTGAGCTATGGGCGATTACTGACACGGGTGCCAAGTATACGGCCATTGCTACGCCGAAAGTCACTATCCACCGTGCAACCCAGGAACGAACCGAAGAGGAAAACGCTTACCTGTTTGCACAGCTGGATGCCAATCGCCGCACACGTGCGGCCATGCATATCGCACAGGAAGATTTGTTTATGGAGGAAGCAATGGGAGAGGCATACACCCAGCTTCGGATACCGCGTCCGGTGGCCGTCAGCGAAAAGCAGCTTGACGGGTATCGCGAGGAAATGAAGCGCGGAACGCTTGAAGCCCCTGTACCGGTTCCCGACACGAAGATTCCGGAGGAACCTGTACTGACCGACGAACCGCTGACCTTCGCATCAGCCGGTGACTGGACAAAGAAAGTATCGAACACGACGTTCGATGAGCTGGACAGTCTTGGAAAATTCTAACTGATTGATTAAACAATACTTAAATACCTATTAAAACAATGAAAGGATTTACAACAGAAATGAAAGAACAGGTGCGCTGCGCACTGATTGCTTATTGTGAAAATTACCCCACCCGCAACCGCGCGGCAGAAAGTCTTCAAAGTGTAAGCGCGGCCACGGTGAGCCAGCTTTGCAACGGGAAATACGAACTGATCAGCGACGATATGTTTACCCGTATCGCGGTGCAGATTGGTTTTGCGTTCGATTCCTGGACGCTGCACGAGGGCAAGACATTTAAGGGAATCACTTATGCGCTGACCGATGCACAGGCTTACAAGAACGTGACTTGGGTGGTTGGTGATGCCGGATGCGGAAAGACTACGGCAGCCATCGAATACCGACGCACGCACCGCAATGTGTTCTACATCCTCTGTTCGGAAGATATGCGCCGGAGCGACTTTGTGAGAGAGATAGCCAAGCAGGTAGGCGCACC
>ENA-ORRN01002447-ORRN01002447.1-human-gut-metagenome-genome-assembly--contig:-NODE-2447-length-11755-cov-3.367692_pt1 | contig 11755 bp, 10 predicted proteins | sample MGYA00242174_ERZ509132 | MGnify/ENA primary metagenome ERZ509132 (study PRJEB26280, sample SAMEA2338671) | human gut metagenome | biome: human gut; feature: human-associated habitat; material: faeces...
AAGGTGACATACTCGTCGTAGACATGGGCCTGGCTGGACTCGCCGGGGCCGTAGATGAGCATGGGGGTGTCGCAGACGGTGTTGAGGATGGAGCCATCGGTGCAGGCCACTTTACCTTCGATGGTGGTGGAAAGGCCCATCTTCCGGTTCAGCTCCACCCGGATGGGCAGCTCCTGCATCTGTTTTTCGTACCAGCGGATAAGTTCCCGGTCCTTTTCCTTGAAGGATGGGGCTGCTGCGGCAATAAACACGCCGCCCAGCCGGTCGCTCTGTTCATACAGGGTGACCCGATGGCCCCGGAGGGCCAGTACCCGGGCGGCCTCCATGCCGCCGATGCCGCCGCCTACTACGGCCACGGTTTTGGGCTGCTGGGTCACTTCGATCTTGTACCTGGTGGACTGCATGGTTTCCGGGTTCAGGGCGCAGCGGGCCATACCGGCATTGTCGGCAAGCGTCTGATCGTTGCCGACGCCCTTATAGTGAGCCATATTAAAGCAGGCGTTGTGACAGCAGATGCAGGGGCGAATGCTTTCCAGATCGCCGGCCATGAGCTTGGTGATCCACTCCGGATCTGCCAGAAACTGCCGGGCAATGCCTACGCCGTCTATGCGGCCTTCGGCCACGGCCCGGGCTCCCACCTCAGGCTCCATGCGCCCGGCGCAGACCACGGGGATATCCACAAACTTCTTAATGTGCTCTGCCTCTGCCAGGTTGCAGTTCTGCGGCATATAAGGGGCCGGATGGGCCCAGTACCAGGCATCGTAGGTGCCGTTGTCGCAGTTGAGCATGTCATAGCCGGCTTCCTGCAAATACCGGGCGGCCTTTTCACTTTCTTCCATATCCCGTCCCACTTCAGTGTAGGTTTCGCCGGGCAGGGCGCCCTGGCCGAACCCTTTTGTTTTGGAGACTACGGAATAACGCAAAGACACGGGAAAATCCTTTCCGCAGGTGGCCTTGATGGCCTTGACGATCTCCACCGGGAAACGGTAGCGGTTTTCAAAGCTGCCGCCGTATTCGTCTGCCCGCTGGTTGGTATATTTCATGGTGAACTGATCCAGCAGATAGCCTTCATGAACGGCATGGACTTCAATGCCGTCTACCCCGGCATCCATGCATAGCTTGGCAGTCTTGGCAAAGGCCTCTACCATTTCATGGATCTCCTTCTGGGTCAGGGGACGGGAGATGCAGCTTTCCTCCCAGCGGTTGGGGGTGGCGCTGGCGCTGGCGGTCAGGTAGCTTACATCCAGCACAGGCTTCATCACCGTTGCCAGTGCCTTGTTATGCAGGGCCTTGATCATAATATCGTTGATGGCCAGGGAACGGCCAAAGCCCACCGTCAGCTGCACAAAAAGTTTGCAGCCGGTTTTGTGGAATTCTTCCATAAAAGCCTTGAGCTCCCGGAACTTTCCCTGCCCCTGATAGAGCCACTTGCCAAGAAGAATGTCCCGGATGGGGGCAATACCCGGGAGGATGAGCCCGGCGTTGTTTCTGGCCCGTTCCAGAAGAAACCGGGCGGCTTCCTTGTCGAAATGGTTGGGCTCCATCCATCCAAAGAGGGAGGTGCCGCCCATGGAAGTCATAACGATGCGGTTTTTGATTTCTACGTTGCCGATCTTCCAGGGAGTGAACAGCGGTGCGTATTTGGGATCCATCTGTGCCATAAAGAATCGTCCTTTCCTTATTGGAATTGTGGATAATTTATGAATAAATCATACCACACGCCGGGTGTGATTGCAATGCACCCCCCGGCGTGCTTGTGCATAAAAAAAATCTGCTGTACAATACATGACATGAAGTATTTCCTGCAAAAAATCTTTCCTGTACTTCTTGTCCTGCTGCTGGCGGCTGCGGGCTGCACGCCCCTGCAAAATGAAAAGACCGTATACAGTGCGCCTTCTCCGAAGGTAGCGGATTCGCCTTTGCTGGTGCAGGTGACGGAGGTCACGGCAGTGCCAGTTCCCGGGAATACATCTGTGCCTGTGAACACGCCTACACCGGCAGAAACGGCCGTTCCCACAGATACTCCGGTGCCCGGCTGGTTCCCGGAGGATATCCCTCAGACCGGGGAAATGCGGCTGGTCGTATATATAGGGTCTCAATCCGTTTGCGCCTATGAGGAACAGAACGGAAGCTGGCAGCTGGTGCGCATTATGGCCTGTTCTACGGGCCGGGAGGACGGTACGCCTGAAGCTTCCGCATTTCGGACACTTATGTGTATCACAGCCTGTATGGGGCAAAGGGGCAGTATTGCAGCAGGTTCCGGGGGCATTATCTCTTTCATTCTGTGCCTATAGATGAAAATGCCCGGAAGATTACCCAGGGTCGGGGCCGCATGAAGCTGGAGGAGTATGAAAAGCTGGGTACAGCAGCTTCCGACGGATGTGTTCGCCTGTGCTGCGGGGACGCCAAGTGGATCTTTGACCATTGCGGCAAAGGGACGGCAGTGATAGTGACCCGGGAGACGGGACCGGAGCCCCCGGCGCTGCCCGCCCTTATTCCGGGAGCCCCCTATGAGACAGAGCCGGGTTATGGCTGGGATCCCACAGATCCGGATCCGGAAAACCCTTATCTGGAGGTATACGGTGCTTATGAATAAGGGGAATGGCCATGAGTAGAAAAACGGACTGGAAAGTTTTTTATCAGGGAGATCCCTGGAGACATGTGCACAGAGATCACCGGGGAAAGGAACTTTCTCTGCACCGGGAATTTACATGGGGAGAGGAAACATGGTTCCTTCCGGCCCTGTATCTGTGTGGGCAGGGGATCGTGCTGGATATGTTTTTGCGGGCGGAACCGGAGAAAGAACGGGCCTTCCGCAAAAAGTTCGGTTTGGATGAAAACAACGACGGTACGGATCTTTCGGAAGAAGTGCGTCTGGCGGCAGAGGCGGAAGATCCGTTGGGAGCGGCATTCAAACCTGCTCTGCGGTTAAACGGAAAACAGATTTGCGGGGCATGGGGTACGGGGATGTATTTCCGCCCCGGACTTGAAGCGGAAAGCTCAACGAAAGAGACGCTGACTCACTACAAGCTGGATATCCGGTATGGCTGGGCGTTTCACCGCTGGCGTTTTCCTGTGCCCGGGGTGCGGCAAAAAGAACTGCGAAGTCTGGAGCTGCTGCTTAAAAGAGAAAAAACGGCAATGCCCGGCCCGGTCTTTGATTTGAGTGCACCGGGGGCAAGGGCTGTTTTTACAGATCCGTGGGGACAGACCCATACCTTGCAGGCGGTGTGCATGGAACCCCAACGGCTGGAGGAAAGACATTTTCCGGGGATGGAGAACCGGGAGATGCCCCGTTGCTTTACTTTAATGCAGTACGTGCTGGAGCCGGATCTGGACTCGGACCGGTATGCGCTGACGGATGCAAAGGATGGGGATCGGCCCAGGCAGGAAATACCGGAAAAAAGGGAGCGGGCGGTGCGGCGGCCATTGGGATTATCGGAGGTGCAGACGGTCCCGTAACGGTGTTTTTGGCGGGAGGGAGCAGCCGGAAGAAAACGGCCTGTTCTTCGCTGCGGTTTGAACCTTCCGAATTCCATAGCTGGCGGCTTACCTTTTATGAAAAGAAGCTTCCGGATATTACCGTAAAGCTGTTTTAAGAGAGGAAAGAAATATGCAGGAAGGAATCCATCCATACCATATGTCACAGGCAATGGAAGCTTGCGGGAAAGAAAAGTATCCCCGGCCCACCCTGACCGTAGATATGCTGATATTTATGGAAGGGAAGCTGTTGCTTATCCGTAGGGGGCGTCCGCCTTATGAGGGGATGTGGGCCGCTCCCGGAGGCTTTGTGGAGCCGAATGAGACCGTGGAGCAGGCTGCTGCCCGGGAATTGCTGGAGGAAACGAGCCTGAAGGGCTGTGTCCCCCGGCTTTTGCAGGTTTACAGCAAACCCGGCAGAGACCCCCGGGGTTGGACGGTATCCTGTGCCTTTACGGCTGCGGCTCCGGAGAATGCCTGTCCACGAGCCGGAGACGATGCGGCGGAAGCCCGCTGGTTTTCCGTGTCCAAAACAGCCGGAGGATATACTCTGACTGGAAAGGATGCTGTGCTGACCATCGATACGGAAGAAACGGGCGTATACAAAAGCAGCCGTGGACTAGCCTTTGATCACGGAGAAATGGTACTGGACGCCCTGCATTACTGGGGCATATAGCCGTAAAGCCCGCGGACGCTGGCTTCCCCCATGGTGACGGTGGCGCAGTTGCCGTCGGGATACTCCACCAGCAGGCCGAAGCTGTCGTCTATATCCAGCGCTCGGGCAGGGCGGCTTTCTCCGTTCTTTACCAGCAGCACCTCTTTGCCAAGGGTCAGGCAGCGGCTGCGGTAACGGGCAAGATATGCCTCATACTCGCCGGATTCCAGCAGGCCGGTCAAGGGAAACAGCTCCCGGATGAGGGAAGCAGCCAGAACCGGCAGAGAAGCCGGATGCTCCTCCATAAGCAGGGAGGTGGCCATGGGCTGCAGCTCCGGAGGGAAATCCTCCTGCCGCTGGTTCATGTTTATGCCCACGCCTATAACGACATGATCCAGCATGCCTTCGGGAGAAAAGCCCAACTCAGCCAGAATGCCGCAGAGTTTTTTCTGCCGGCAGACCAGATCGTTGGTCCATTTTATGCCGCAGATAAGGCCGGAGGCTTTTTCCACCGCCGCCATGGCTGCTACCGCTGCAAGACCCGTAGCGGGAAGCATGGCTTCGGGGGAGACCCGGGGCCGTAGGAGCATGGAGAGATACAACCCTTGCCCGGCCCGGGATTCAAATCGCCGCCCCAAACGGCCCCGGCCTGCGCTTTGACAGCGGGCCAGACACACGGTATTGGCGGGGGCGCCTGCCCGGCCCAGCTCCTTTAAAAAGGTGTTGGTAGAGGGAAGCTCATCAAAACACAGCAGAGACAGGGGCAGTTCCCGGGAGAGCAGAGAGAGAATTTCTTTTTCCAGCAGATTATCGTGTTCCATACCTTCACTGTAGCACGAAAAAAGAGAAAAGGAAAGAAAAATCCCGTTGTTAACACGTATGTGACAGTTCTGTTACAAGTCAGATGGTATACTGTTGTACAGAAGCATATACCCGCCAAAAGGCTGCAACCTTTTTGTAACCTTTGCGGTGTTATATTGTAAGCGAGAAAGGAAGGCTTGTGCCTATGAAAAAGAATGTGCGGTATCTGGCGGCCTTTATGGCGCTGCTGCTTTTGGGGAGTATGCTCTCCGGCTGCAAAAAGGAGGGCGCCCAAACGTCAGGCTGGCCGGAAAGTGCCGGCCAGAATCTGGGCAGCTGGAAGCAGAGCAGCAGGAAGGAGCTGGAGACCCTGCTGGATATGCCTCTTCCTCTGCCTCAGAAAGCGGAACATGTTTCTTACAGCTATTTGGAGCAAACGGAGTATGCACCCCTGATCGGTCGGATCAGTTATGTGCTGGATGGTATCCCCTTTGAACACCGGCTTTGCCGGGCGCAGGAATTTACGGAGATCGCCGGCGGCTATAAGGGGGCGCAGCACGAAAAGCAGGATATGGAGGTGGATACCCCTTATATCCTTCGCTATGATGAAGGCGGGGAAGGTACGTTGGAATGGCTGGATCAGGGCGTCATGCATTGCCTGCACATGAGTGAGGGCGCCGGGGAAGAAAAGCTTTTTGCCTATGGTCCCGGCAGGGAACCGGAAACTACCGCAGCTCCCGTGCTGACAGATGCTGTTACGGAATTTCCTCAGTATATAGATCTGGATGGAGACGGCCAGAAAGAAATGTTGGAACTGACCGGCGCCGATCCGGGAAAGCCGGAAGCGGGCATGGGGCTGGTGGTGACCAGGGGCGAGAACCGTTGGACGGGAAACACCGGCATACAGGATTATGCGCAGTTGTGGTTGACGGATCTGGATGGAGACGGTGTATCCGAACTGCTGCTGGAGGGCAACTGCGGGGACGAATCCTATTGCATATGGGCATGGAGATTCACCGGCGAAGGCTTAAAGCCCCTGTCTTTTGCAAGCCCATATCCGGGGAAAGGCACTGCAGAATACTTTTACGGCTGGGTAGCTGCCTGCCAGAAGGGCGGCATTCGGCTGAACACCCGGGTGGATATACTGGGGACCTATGGGGCGGAATGCTGGTTCCATTTGGAGGAAGATACCCTGATCCCTGATGAAGAGCGGTGGGCCATTCAGTCGGATTGGGAATATGCCCTGACTACCAAAATGGATCTGTATGTATACGCGGACGAGAATGAAGACGGAGACGAAGCTGCCGAGACCCTGCTGCCCAAGGGTACCCGCTGCATCATAACCGGCACGAACTTCCGCTCCCGGTTATGGTTTGAAACGGAAAAGGGCGTTAAGGGCGCTTTTGCCATTACATTGGACGAAGAAGGCCTTCTGATTGCGGTTTGCGGGGAAAAGGAAGAAGATTGCATGGAAGGCATGCAGTACGCCGGTTAAACGGCATATACATGGATACCGACTGAAAAAGAATACAGGAGAAAAAGAGATGAAGAAAAAAGGATGGATCGTTGTTTTGGTGCTGGTACTGCTCCTTGGCCTGGGCGCAGGAGGCTATTTTCTGCTCAGCGGCAAATCCGGCGGCAGCAGTGAGGCTACCGTATATGTGCAGTCTGTAGCAGAGATCCTGGGCCTTGGGTATGCAGGGGCCAACAACCAGTATACCGGCGTGGTGGAAGCAAAGGATGTGATCAAGATCAATCCCGATCAGAACATGACCATAGAAAAGTGCTTTGTGGCCGCCGGGGATCCGGTAAAAGAGGGGGATGTGCTTTTCCGCTACGATGTAGACAGTCTGACCCTGGCTTATGAACAGTTGCTTATTGATATCACGGGGCTAGAGAATACCATTCAGACCGATACGGAAGAACTGGCGTCCCTGCAGAAGCAGATCGAAAAGGCCAAGCCTGCCAAGCTCTACGATCTGAAGATCAAGGAGCAGACCGTATCTCTGAGCATCAAAAAGAACGAATACGAGCTCAAGAGCAAGCGGCAGAAGGCGGAGGATACTAAAAACGCTCTGGAGCAGAGCGAAGTTAAATCTCCCGTAACGGGTACCGTCCGCTCCGTAAAGGAAAACAATTCTCAGAATCCTTATGCCTATTATGGGGATGACAGCCAGTCCAGCGACTATATCACCATTGTGGCCGGAACGGATTTCTGCGTCAAGGGTACCGTCAGCGAGCAGACCATCCACAGCCTGTATGAAGGGATGCCCGTGCTGGTGCGCTCCCGGACGGATAAGAACAAGACTTTTTCGGGTTCCATCTACAAGATCAATACCGAGCCGGAAAAAAATGACAACCGCTATTACTATGATTCCGGCAGCGGCGAAACCGCCAGCAAGTATGCCTTCTATGTATCCCTGGATACGGTAGAAGGGTTGCTCATCGGCCAGCATGTATTTCTGGAGCCCGGCAACGATGGAACCGGCCATGAAGAAGGGCTTCGGCTCCCCGAATACTATCTGATCCAGGAGAACGGAAAGGCATATGTCTATGCCGCCGACAGCAAAGAATATATCGAAAAGCGGCAGGTAACGCTGGGCGCTTATGACGAGCAGGCCGGTACTTATGAGATCACGGACGGTCTTTCCATGAGCGATAAGATCGCTTATCCCAACGACACCGTGCAGCCGGGGATGAAGGCCAGCACTACCCGCTATAACGACGATGACGAAAATGGCGGCAACAATGGTATGACGGAGCCTTCCATGAACGGCAACAGCGGCCTGATGGAGACTGTTCCGGGGGAAGGGGCGGCGGAACCCGCCATGGGCGGAGATGCAGCCATCGGCAGCGGAATGCTTTCCGTGCCTGCTCCGGACAATAGCGGCGACGGTCAGTAAGGAGACTTTCATGGCAGAGTATCTTGTACAGCTTTCACATATAGAGAAATCCTACGGGCAGGGCGGCAGCCAGGTGCCGGTACTCCATGATGTGAACTTCTCCATGAAGAAGGGGGAGTATATTGCCATCATGGGTCCCTCCGGGTCAGGAAAAAGTACGCTGATGAATATTCTGGGCTATCTGGATGTGCCTACTTCCGGTACCTATCTGTTTGACGGAGAGGATAATTCCAAAGCCTCCGACCAGAAGATGGCCATGGTGCGGAACAAGAAGATCGGCTTTGTGTTTCAGAGTTTCCATCTGCTCCAGCGCCGGCGTGCCTGGGAAAATGTAGCCCTGCCTCTTATGTATGGGGATGTGCCCCGGACAGAGAGAAAGACCCGGGCTGAGGAAGCACTCAAGCGGGTGGGACTGGAGGAGCGGATGGGCTTTTATCCCACCCAGCTTTCCGGTGGTCAGTGCCAGCGGGTGGCTATTGCCCGCGCCATTTGCACCAAGCCACTGCTGTTGCTGGCGGATGAGCCTACCGGGGCTTTGGACAGCCGTTCCGGTCAGCAGGTCATGGACATCTTTGATGAGCTTTCCCGGGAGGGGATTTCCATCATCATGATCACCCATGAACGGGCAGTAGCCCAGCGGGCCCAGCGCATTTTGTATATTTATGATGGCATTCTGACGGAAAAGGAGGGGGAACGGCAGTGAAAAAAGCCCTTAAAATCGTACTCATTACGGTCCTGTGCCTGGGGCTTGTGGGCGGCGGCGTGTTTGCCATTGTCCGCTATTCGGGCAAACAGTCCGTTACGGCATATCTGGCCGGTAGTTATTTGCTTAACTACATGCCCGATCAGAGCTATATATACGGCAACGTTACTTCCGATGCCTCCCAGACAATATACAAGGATGAGGATAAGAAGATTCTGGAGATCCTGGTGCAGCCGGGGCAGAAGGTGAGCGTTGGCGATCCCCTGCTGCGGTATGATGCCACCATGGACTCCATCAATCTGGAGGAAAAGCTTCTGGAACGGGAAAAGCTGGCCCATGATCTGGAAAGCTCCTATGTGGAGTATGCCCGCTATGCCCGTACTCCGTATCCCAGAACCCTCCCCACCCCTACGCCTACACCCAGCTCAAGCCCCCGGACGGCGGAAGCTTCCCACAACGGAAACGGCTTTGTGCACATGTCTCAGAAAGACAGCGGCCTGTCGGTCGTGCAGTTGGGCAGCCGTCGCAGCGTGTTGGTGCAGCGGGATCTTTCCGCCCCTGTTTCCGGTGAGGGAACGGGAGGCAACCCTTATGTGTATTCCATCAGCGACGGGGAGACGGTGACAGCAGCCTTTCTGGAAGGGGTGAAGACGCAGGCGGATGCCGAGCATGAGAACCGTACCATTTACTGCCGGCTGGATGCACCGGGCAGCGTATCCATTTCTCTGGAGGTGAACCCGGAAGGGACTATGACCTTTGCGGTAACGGCTCCGGAAGTGGCTCCCTTTACGCCCAATTTCAATAAACCTGCTGGCGGCAAGGGAAGTTCCTCCAAACCTTATGTGTATACTTACGCCAGCGGCGTGGCCGTACCCATCGGGTTTATAGAAGAGCTTCGGGCCCGGGCCATGGATCCGGAAAATCCGCAGGATATCTACGTGACGCTGTCTGCTTCGGGCTTCTCCGTGCCAATGGTATTCAGGAACGACGGCACTTTGAGCTTCAGGGTGGCGGCTGCGCTGCCTACACCCAGCCCCAGTCCTACGCCTACCCCTACGCCGGAGCCAACCGCTACGCCGGATCCCAGCCTGGAACCGGATCCCAGCGGAGAACCGACGCCGTTTGTTCCCGGAGGCGGTATGAGCCGTGCCGAAAGAGAAGCGCTGGCCCGTTCCATCGCCAAGGATATCCGGGAGAATGAGGTCAAATACCGGCAGCTGAGTCTGGATATTCAAAAGCTGCAGATGGAAGGCGCTACGGGGCTGCTGCTGAGCACCGTCAACGGTACCGTAAGCACCGTTAACGACTATGAACAGGTCAACAATGGGGATGTGATCCTTTCCGTGCAGGGAGGGAGCGGCCTGTATGTGGCCTCCTTAATTGGCGAAATGGATCTGAGCAAATATTCCGTGGGCACAGAGCTTACAGGGTATGCCTATGATTCCAGCCAGGAGGTCACCGTCCGCATCAGCAATGTAGGCAAAATGCCCCTGACCACCAGCTATCGCAACGGCAACAACCCAAATAACTCTGCCTATCTGGTGGCCATGGAGATACTGGGGAATGTGGAGCTGAATGTGGGTGAATACATCGAATTCAACAGCTACAAGCCCATTACCGATATGGGGGTCATCTATCTGTCGGCGGCATTTATCAAAACCATAGACGGAGAGGACTGCATCTTTGTGGTGCGGGACGGCGTGCTGGTAAAAGAAAAGGTCAAGACAGGCAAACGGGTCTATGAATATGTGGAACTGATCGACAGCTCGCTGACGCCGGAAGACTATATTGCATTCCCCTATGAAAAGAACGCCAGGGAAGGCGCTCCCGCAGAAATGCCGGAGGACGGTGACAACCTGGTCATCTATTAAGAAGGAGGGCCGCTCATGTTAGAGAATTTCAGGGAAGCCTTTGACGGCATCTGGACCCATAAGCTCAGGAGCGCCCTGACCATGCTGGGCATTATCATCGGTATTGCGTCCATCATCGCCATATCCTCCACTATTATGGGCACCAACGAGCAGATCAAACAGAATCTGGTAGGGTCAGGGAACAACACCGTAGTGATCCAGCTGTATCAGGGGGATTATCCCTTTGAAATCGGTTACCAGCAGGTGCCGGACTATGTGCCCATTCTGGATGAAAGTATTCTGGAAGAGATCAATGAGATCCCCCAGGTGGTCAACTCCTCCGTGTTTTATAAACGGAATGCCTATGGCGCCATATGGCGGGGGGCGGAAAGTCTCAGTCAGGGAACCATCTACGGGGTAGACAAAAACTTCCTTTCCGTATACGGGTACATGCTGCGCTCCGGCAGGGACTTTGTGCAGGAGGATTTTGATCAGTACAGGAAGGTATGTCTCATAGACCGGACGGTATCCGAAAGCCTCTTTTCAGGCACAAACCCCGTGGGTCAGATCGTGGAGATCTCCGGGGAGCCCTATACCATCATCGGGGAATTTACCCAGTCCAGCCAGTTCACGCCGGTGATCAAGTCGCTGGAGGATTATTACACCTATGCAAATCGTTCCGGCGGGCAGGTGCTGCTGCCCATAACCACCTGGCCCGTTCTTTACAGCTATGATGAGCCGGTGGCCGTGGTGCTTCAGGCAACCAGTACCGATGATATGACTACGGCGGGCAAGCAGGCTGCGGATCTGCTCAACGGCAAAAGCACCCAGGAGAACCCGGAAGTCAAGTATCAGAGCCAGGATCTGCTCAAGCAGGCTAAAAAACTGCAGGAGCTTTCCAGCTCCACCAATCTCCAGCTGCTGCTTATTGCCAGCATCTCTCTGCTGGTGGGCGGCATCGGCGTTATGAACATCATGCTGGTGTCCGTTACGGAGCGGACCAGTGAGATCGGCCTGAAAAAGGCTCTGGGTGCAGGGAAAAGGCGTATCTCGGGCCAGTTCCTTACGGAAGCCGGTGTGCTCACCTGCATGGGCGGTATTCTGGGGGTATTGGTAGGCATAGGTCTGGCCTATATCATCTCCAAAGCTTCGGGGATACCCATCTACATCAGTTGGTATATCATTGCCGCGGCAGTGGTATTCTCCTTTGTGGTGGGCCTGTTCTTCGGGGCGGTGCCTGCGGTGCAGGCGGCCCGGCTGAACCCCATCGAGGCGCTGCGCCGGGAGTAAAAAGTACGGAAAAAGGAGGCCGAAGGGAGACGCTCCGTAAGGAAGTTGTCTCCCTTTGGTTTTGTCGTCAGCC
>ENA-ORRN01002450-ORRN01002450.1-human-gut-metagenome-genome-assembly--contig:-NODE-2450-length-11753-cov-3.039323_pt1 | contig 11753 bp, 9 predicted proteins | sample MGYA00242174_ERZ509132 | MGnify/ENA primary metagenome ERZ509132 (study PRJEB26280, sample SAMEA2338671) | human gut metagenome | biome: human gut; feature: human-associated habitat; material: faeces...
TTTAAATAATCGGTGGAATTGCGCGAATCCTCTGATATTTTATCCGCGCTTCTTATCAGTTTTCTGAGCGTACTGTCGCGCTTGACGATATCGAGATAATAATTGTAATTCGCCGCGGAAGGCGTCATTCTTGCGAGCGACGTAAGATAATCGATTCCGCCCACTTTTTCAAGCGTGGCGTTTTTTTCCATCACATCGGATAACGTAACGAGATCCACGGGAGTATTTGCCGAAGATATCTGAAACATCGCGGCAAATATAAGCTTATGCGATTCGAGATAAAAATCGCCCTCTTTGAGCTTTGAAATTATCTCGAACTGTAATTCCATATCGATGAGTATCGACCCTAAAACGGACTGCTCCGCTTCGAGGTTATACGGCATCGCGTTTGTTTTTAACTGAGGCATACATTACCCTCTCGGAAAATTGTGAGTCCTTGCTTTATTACCGCAAAAACATTCGGCATCAAGCCGCATTTTATAAACTTTCGTATTCGGCAAGCGTATCTTCAAACGATTTCATGGCTGCCTTGAACGCGTCTTTCTTCGTAAGGTCTACGCCCGCGAGCTTCAGAAGTTCTACAGGGCTGTCCGAGCCGCCGGAAGACAAGAACTTAAAGTAGTCCCGAACGGCTTTTTCTCCTTCTTTGTAAATTCTTTCGGCAATGGAAATCGCGCTGATTATGCCCGTTGCGTATTTATAAACGTAGAAAGAATTATAGAAATGCGGAATTCTCGCCCACTCATATGCTATTTCGTCATCGGAAACTATTCCGTCTCCGTAATATTTTTTGTTGAGTTCGAGATATTTCCCGTTAAGGAAGTCCTTGGTAAGCGGAATGCCTTTTTCACATGAATCATGAGCCACATATTCGAATTCCGCAAACATCGTCTGGCGGAAAAGCGTTGTACGGATCATATCCATATAGTAAGAACAAAGATATTTTTTAAACTGTTTATCTTCGGACGTTTTAAGAAGATATTTAAGCAAAAGCACTTCGTTGACCGTGCTTGCGACTTCGGCGACGAAAATCTTATAATCGGCTTTAGCCTTAGGCTGAGTCGCTTCCGATTTATACGAGTGTATCGCATGCCCGAGTTCGTGAGCAATGGTAAATATATCGTGAACGGTGGGCTGGTAGTTTAAAAGCACATAAGGATGAGGCATTGCGTATACGCTTATGCTGTAAGCTCCGCTTCTCTTTCCTTCCGTTTCTTCAACGTCTATCCAACCGTTATCGTGAGCCGTCTGAAGAAGATTTCCGTAATCTTCGCCGAGCGGCGCGAGTCCTTTTTTAACAAGTTTGAACGCCTCTTCGTAAGGAAGCTGCAAATCCTGATTTTCAACGATCGGGGTGTAAATATCCCACATATGCATTTCGTCAAGACCGAGAGCCTTTTTACGATCGTTGATATATCTGTGCATGAGCGGCAAACCTTCGTTTACGCTTTCGAGAAGATTTTCGTAAACATCGGGGCTTACGTCTTCCGTTTCGAGAGCTTTTTCGAGGCAACTGCCGTATTTTCTCACCCTTGCAAGAAACACGTCTTTATTTACGTTGCCGATATAAGTTGCCGAAATGGTGTTAATGAGAGAAATATAAGCGTTATAATACGCTTTGAACGCCTTTTCTCTTACGGATCTGTCCTTATCCTGCAACATCAATCCGTAAACGCCGTGCGTAATCTTTACTTTTTCACCTCTTACTTCGATGGTCGGGAAAGGAAGATCGGCATTGTCTATCATACCGAAAATATCGTGGAATCCGCCGAAAACCTGTCCGCCCATGGCAAGAATATTTTCGCTTTCCTTGGAAAGAACGTGCTTTTTGCTCTTTAAAAGATTTTTTAGCATATAATCGTAATCGGAAAATTCGGGATCGGCGATTATAGATTTAAGCTCTTCTTCGGGTAAAGCGGTAATTTCGGGAGTCATAAACGCGAGGCTCGAACTGTATTGTATCAATACGTTTTCGACTCTCGTCAGAAGCGCCGTCGAACTGCTGTCTCTCGCGTCGAGATCTTTTTTCATATATGCGTATACGTCGAGTTTTTCAAGGTCGGCATCGATACTATCCATTTCTTTAAGACATTTCAAAAGAACTTTCTTATCGGAAAGTTTACCTTCATAACGCGAAAGATCGGCTCTTTTGGTTACGTCCGCCAAAAGGTTTTCAAATTCTTCGCCGTCTTTAAATATATCGGTGAGTCTCCATTTGAGATTTTCGCTTACTTCGTTTCTGTTTTTAGCCATTTTTTGCTCCTCCGTTTTGTTTTTTATTGAGAATATCCGCATTGTCGAAATCGTCGAATATCCCCTCTTCGCTTTTTAAACCGTAGCTTAAAAGTACGTTTGCATAAGTTACATATTTTATAATGTCGCCGTTTTTGAAATCCGGCATAGGTTTTTCTTTGTCAACAAGTACGTTCCGACGCATGTATTCCTGAGTTTTATCGCTCCATTCCAAAACCGCCATAATGTGAAAATCGACGTTTCCCACCTCGTTTACACATTGTTCGTTCTGTAAAAACGTGCTTTCGTTTATCATCTTTTTGCCGATTTTTATGTCGTCCATAAGCTTAAAATAATACTTTGCGCGTTTATACGGAATTCCCAAATAAATAAACGAAAAAATAATAACAATCCCGGAAATCACGCAATCGATAACGAGATATAACGTTTTTTTCGATTCGAGCTCGGGCGTGGAAATATACGGCAGACGTAAAAATAAAACGAAAAACACGACGCATGCCGCTACGCCGACTGCCAGAATCGCAAAATAAATAGTCAGCAACTTATTTTTTAATTTTAACGCGTTTTCGTAATCGCTTTCAGAATAAATGTTTGTCATCGAGTGTTCCTCCCTCCGCAAGCAGCGGGATTAAATAAAGATAAAATAAAATTATCGACTTTCAACACGGCGGTATAATAAGACGTTATGGATTTTCTGTTTTCGATAATCCACTCGGGAACAACCCCCAGAACGTCGTTTACGCTTTTTGCGCCTATCTGTCTGCTGTCTCTGCTGTCGCACCTGTTGTCCCCGAGAAAGAATATACAACCTTCTTTTACGATTACGACAGGCATGTTCATATCTTTTTTTCCTCTTGAATAATAAGCATACGGCTCGTCCAACGCCGTAAACGCCGTTTCGCCCGCTTTTTTACGGTACACAACGCCGTCCTGCATATACAAAGCGTCGCCTTCCATGCCGATTACTCTTTTTATATAGTTCGTTTCGCCGGATATTTCGATAATGACGACGTCGCCATACGTCGGTTCGGCGAATTTATTCATTAAGAGCCAATCTCCATCGTCGATCGTCCTGTTCATCGATCTTCCGTAAATCTCGACGGGAGAGAGCCAATATCTCTGCACCAACGAACAACAGAGAATCACGGCAATCAACACAATGAAAACCACGTCGACAACTCCGAACTGTTTCTCTTTTTTTGCCCCGAGCAATCTGCTTTTCAAATCGGAGCTTTCTTCTTCTATATCATTCATTTTAAATCAATAAAATATTATTTACGGCGTATTTTCCGTCCGATTCTATTCTTAAAGCGAAAATATCGTTGAAATTTCTTATGCTCATTCCTTCGGCAGATTTAAACTCTCCGATTCTTAAAATCACGTTCTGCCATATAGAACCGCTTTTCATTTCGAGAGCGTAAGAAAAATCTTTAACTCCGTCGGGAGTGTTGACCATAAACGCTATTTTTATAACGCAGAATTCGGTCGTGTAAAAATCAAGCTCTAAGATTGAATTTTCGTCAACGGAACAACTCGGTTCGCTGAATTTGTAACTTATAAGCCCGCAATGAGAGTAGGCTCCGTTAATGCCGTCCGCTTCCCTGACAAGTTCCAGAAACTTGTTTTCGTCAACGAAAATACCTTTTTCGGTTGCGTTTTTGTCGTAAAAAGTAATTCCGTCGAGTCCGTCTTTTCCCGAATAGATAAGGTTGGATTTCTTGGACGATTTGCCTTCGATTTTTTTCGAAATAAGTTTAGAACTTAACGTAAGTCCGTTTTTATATCTCACGACTGCAAACGCATAGACGTTGCGTGTGCTTCCGTTTGCGACGTATTCGTACTTCATTTTACCGCTTTCGTCGTCACCGACAAAATCGCATGTATTCCAGTTTCTTATCGCGGGGTTTATAACTCCCTCGTTTATATACACCTTAGCGCTCTCGATTTTCAACGTATCAGAATAATCGAGCGTTAAAGCGAGAAAGTTTCCGTCCTGCTCTATGGAAAGCTCGGGGCATATCGGAAAAGCGATATTCTTTTTACCGAATTGGCTGGTTAAAAATATCTCAACGTCTTTCCTGCAATACTCGTCCAAATAAACGTTAAACGCGGGCGAAAAATTAAACACATAAGGAACATTCGGGCAGATTCTCGAAAGAGTATCCAAAGATCTGTCGAAATCATACTCCGTGCTGTTGGTAGACGTCAAAAACAATATCGGACATTTTACGTACTGGGCGTAAGCATGAGCGTCTACCGCCGCGATGAATTTACGCCGCTCTTCATCCATGACAATATCGCCGTCGGAAAACTTATAAATACCCTTATATGCAGACCAACCCGCACCGAACATTATCGCCGCGCATTTAACCCTGTCGTCCACAGCGGCAAGTTGCCATGCGATATTCGCGCCGTTTTTGATACCTATAATCCCTATTTTTTCCGAAGAAGCATTGAGTTCTTGTAAAAACGTGAGCGCGTATCTTTCAGCCGCTACCCATTCGTACCATGAGGTTTCCTTTGCGCTTTGATCGACATAATTCATTCTTCTGCCGCGAAGCTCGTAATTAGCGTAGGCGACAGACTTCGGGTAAACAGTGTAATTGGTTGCATTGTCCCTTTTGCCGTACAAATCGACCATAAGAACCGAAAAACCCATTTTTACGTAATCGATAACTTCTTCATAATTGATAAGTTCGGTGATATCCGGAATATACAAAAGGCAATCGTGACGCAAATCGTCGTCGGGCGTGAAATATGTGCCGAAAATTCTTACGCGATCGTTGCCTATAGGTCTTCCCGAAAAGAAGTATTCCCTGTGAATAACGTTATCATAACGTATTTCGCTTAGCATATTTGCTTTCGTCGGCTGAGAAAAATCAAAGCCATCCCAAAGCGATATAGGTGTTAACATTACGGATTTTTCAATCATTACAGCTTAAATCGTCCTCTTTGAAGTCAAAATAACCGAGAGAAAATCTCATAGTTTCGCAGTACTAAATCCCGCTTCGTTTATTATACAACATTTTTTAATTTTTTGCGAGAAATATTGAGTATTTTTTTGACATTTTATAAATTTTTCTCATTTCTTTCCCCAAACGATTATTTTTATGCTTGGCTTAAATTGCCGCGATGTGGTTACCTATGCTTTAACAAACAAAATATTGTGGTTGGAAAAATCCGACCGAAAACAGCTTGATTTTTTTTGAAAAATCAAGTATTATTATAAAGAATAATTATTCGGGGTGAATAAAATGTCGTTCTGCTCCTTCTCAAAGGAAACAATTACAAATTCTTCTACTGTTCTCGACAACAGATTTATCTCGACTTACCTGCCCGAAGCCAACGGAGACGCGATTAAAATTTATATTTACGGGCTTTTCGTATGTCAGGAATCGGATTCCGATATTTCATTCGATAAATTCTGTAACGACGTCAAGCTCGATAAAGACGTCGTTTCGGACTGTTTCAGATTCTGGGAAGAACTCGGAATCGTAAACGTTTTATCGGAAGATCCTTTTATCGTTAAATATCTGCCCGTCGCTCAAAGTAAGCCCAGAAAATACAGCGCGGAAAAATACGGGGAATTCAATAAAGCCTTGCAGGTTCTCATACCCGAAAGAATGATAACGACAAACGAATATGCCGCTTATTTTTCGCTTATGGAAGAAAACGGATTAAAACCCGAAGCCCTTTTAATGATCGTAAAATATTGCGTAGACTTAAAAGGCGGCGCGATAGGATTGAGATACATCTTGAAAGTCGCGAACGATTTTATCGCACGGGGGATAACGACGACGACAAAAATCGAAAAAGAACTTTCGGATTACTCGCTTAAAACAGGTGAATTCGCTTCACTGATGAACTATATTCTCCCGAACAAAAAACCCCAGATCGAAGACCTTAAACTTTTCGAAAAATGGAACAAACAACTGCTTTACGATATCGATACCATTATTTTTATCGCAAAAAGCGCGAAAATAAAAAATATCGAGAAACTCGATAAGGAAATCGACGTTTTATACGCAAGCAAAAAGTTTTCGGAAAAAGAAATTGCCGACTATTATAAATCAAAAGCAAAGACGACCGAGCTTGCATACGCGATAAACCGTTCTCTTTCCGTTTATACGGAAGTTATCGACCCCGTAATCGAAAATTACGTGATTCCGTGGCAGAACATGGGTTACGACGAAGAAACTTTGCTCTTTTTAGCCACCTACTGTTTCAAGAAAAACCGCAGATCGCTTGAAGAAATGAACGAAGTGGTTGAAAAGCTCTATAAAAACGGACTTATCACGCTCACCTCGATTGCGGAATATCTTAAATCGATTTCCGCGGACGACGATTTTATCAAGAAACTTCTCTTAATTGCGGGGCTTTCGAGAAAACCCACCGAATGGGACAGAGCGAATTTAAAAACCTGGAGAAGCTGGAACTTTTCGGACGAAATGATTTCCGAGGCATGCGCGATCGCCGCGGGAAAATCAAACCCGATGTCATACGTCAACGCCGTTCTCTCGGGGTGGAAATCGGAAGGAATTTTCACTGCCGACAAAATCAGACGAACCGATAAAAAGGTTAATCCTCAGGCGATACAGACAAGAAATTACACAAAGGAAGAGTTCGATAAACTTATCGACGACATAGACGAAATCGAATTTTAAAATATATGATTTACAATAACACGCTGATTAAAGAAATAAACGAAAGGCTTGCGGAAAGGCGAAAAATTGCCGAAGCGAAGACGCAGAAATACACCGACGTTCTGAACGCTGACAAAGATTATTCCGAAGCGTTCAACAAATATAACTCGGCAAGATTCGACTTTTCGAAAGCAAAATATACAGGCAACAAAGATGCGGAAGAAAAAGCTTCCGCGGAAATCGGAAAAGCCGCCGAGGACATGAGCAGAATTTCGAAAAAGCTCGGAATTACCGCCGACATGCTTCAGCCCGACTACACATGCAAACAATGCAACGATACGGGATTTCTTAAAAACGGGAAAAGATGTTCGTGTTTTAAAAAACTCGCAATCGAAATCACGCTGGACGAACTCGGAATCGATGAAAAAAAACTTCCCGCCTTTTCGTCGTCGAAAGACGTCACGCAAAACAAGCTTGATAAATTCTATCCGAAATTTATCGCGTACTGCGATCATTTTTCCGAAAAATCGAAAAACGTTGTCGTTTCGGGAAGCGTCGGAACGGGGAAAAGCCACCTTGTCGGTTGTATTGCAAACGAACTGAAAAATAAAGGGTTCAACGTTATTTTTCTTTCCGCATGCGAACTTAATACAATTTTCTTGAAATACCACACCGCTCCTGTTTCGGACAAGGCTTTTTACATTTCGCTGCTTACGGGATGCGACCTTCTGGTGATAGACGATTTAGGCTCCGAACCGATTTATAAAAACGTGACCGACGAATACATTCTGATGATTTTAAGCGAAAGATTGTCAAACGGAATGCCGTATATCGTCACGACGAATCTTACGCAGACTCAACTTCTCGAAAGGTACGGCGACAGAATTGTATCGAGACTTAACGATAAACACTCTGGCGTGAGAATAGAAATAAACGGCGAAGATTTGCGCCGTAAAAAATAAAAATCATTAAAAAAGCTCTTCGGCGAAAAAACACCGCAGAGCTTTTTACTTATCTGAAAATTATTTATATTGGTCGTCGTCGAGAATTCTTATAAACTCTTTAAGCGCATAAGAATGTTCCGCGCCCTCCTTGCTTACGACGACTCCCGTCATACGAAGAGGAAGCTTAGGGGTCGTTTTGATTTCATACAACTCCCCGCGTTTCAATTCGTCGAGAATATATCTCCTCGGAATACACGCTATGCCGAGTCCGTTTTTAGCCATTTCGACAAGCATTTCAACGCTGCCGACCTCGAATTCGGGGACGACGGTTATATTAAGCGATTCGAAGAAATTATATATTTCTTTAGAAGTTGCGGTGCTGTTATCGAGCATAAGGACGGGATAATTCGGAATATCTTTCAGTTCTATAGTTTTATTGAAAAGATTTTCGTATTTATCGCACGCGACGAAAATATCTTCAACTTCGCCCGTCTGCCCCGTCAACAAAATGTCTTTATCGTAAACAGGCAGATTGATAAGCCCGACGTCCGCTTTATTCTGTTTTATAAGATCGATCGTTTCTTTTGACGTACTGTTTTTTAAGCTTATGGTAACGTTAGGATAAAGCTCGTGATATTTCTTGATATACCTCATCAGAAAGTGAGTGATATTCGTATCGGACGCGCTTATTCTTAAGTTTCCCGTAGCGATATTTCTTATCGCTTTAAACCTGCCCTCCGCACTGTCGAGCATTTTAAGAGCCTGCTCTACAATTGCAAGCATCTGCACGCCGCCCGTTTCGGTCAGCTCCATTCCGCGGCTTACTCTGTTAAAAAGTTTTCCGCCGAGCTGTGATTCGAGCTGTTTTATCGCTTGCGAAACGGCGGGTTGAGAAATATATAATTCCTCAGCCGCTTTAGTTAAGCTTCCGCATTTTGCAACGGTGTAAAACACCCTGTATAAATCAAGATCTACCATTTTTATCCTCCTGTGCCGTAATTATGCGCTTTCAGCCAAACCTGAAAATCATTTACCGACGCAAAACTTACTGAATATTTCGTCTATAATCGCTTCGTCGGCGGTTTCTCCGCTTACTTTCCCTAAGGCTTCCCACGCGTTATGTATATCTATCGCAGATAAATCCGCGGTGTTGACCGAAAAACCGTTTATCGCTTCGTCGGTTGCGGCAAGAGCCTCTTTAAGAGCGATAAGGTGCCTTTCCTCAGTCAGAAAATCTTCGTTATAATCTATAGAACCTCCGAACGTTTTGTCTACGAGAAGTTTTTTCAGCTCGTCTATCCCGTCGCCGTTCTTCGCGGATACGTAAACGTCTCCCTTTATACTTTCCGAAGCTCCTATATCCGTTTTGTTTATTACTATTATCCTTTCACTTCCTTCCGTTTCGGAAAGGATCTTTTTATCGTCGTCGTCAAGAGGCTTAGAACCGTCCAGAACAACGAGACAAATATCGGCAGAATTTAAAATTTTCAGAGATTTTTCTATTCCTACGCTTTCAATTTCGTCCCCGCTCTCGCGAATTCCCGCCGTATCGGACAAATTGAACTTAACTCCGTCTATATCGATATCGCCCTCTACCGCATCGCGGGTTGTTCCCGCAACGGACGAAACAATCGCTTTATCATAATCGAGAAGACTGTTCAAAAGCGAGCTTTTCCCCGTGTTCGGCTTTCCGAGTATTGCGACTTTCACTCCGTTTTTTATCTTTCTTCCCGTGCCGTATTTCGAAATCATTTCGGAAACTTCGTTCTTCACTTTGTGTAGCGCCGCGAGAATTCCGTCGTAATTATCTTCGGTTACGCCCTCTTCCGGGTAATCTATACCCGCGTTTATATAGGCAAGCGCGTAAGTCAGCTCGGACTGTAAAGCCCTGATTTTCTTGTTGAGTTTTTCTCTGTACAGATAATAACCCGCTTTAACTTCGCCGACGCTCTCGCTGTTTATCATATCGATAAGCCCTTCGCAGGAAGAAAGGCTCATTTTTCCGTTAAGAAAAGCCGTTTTTGTAAATTCTCCGCGTGTTGCGGGAACCGCGCCGAGTTCAAACGTCTTTTTAAGCACGCCGCGCGTTATCGCGATTCCGCCGTGACAATGGAATTCGACCATATTCTCGCCCGTATAGCTTTTCGGTGCTTTAAAAAAGACGCACATACCGAAATCGGTAAAACTTCCGCCGTCGATTTCCCCGACGTACATTTTATACGGCTCGAAATCGGAGACCCTTGTTTTTCCGAGCGGAGAAAACATTTTTTCGGCAATATTTAAGGCATCTTCTCCGCTTATTCTTATTATCGCGACCCCGCCAACGCCGGGAGCCGTCGAAATTGCTGAAATGGTTTTACTCATATTTCTTAAAAGAGCGAATCGCTGTCGTCGTGTCCGTTGTTGCCGCTTTGATTTCCCGAACCGTTTTCGCCGTTATTTCTGTTATTGTCTACCGAACCGCTTCCGCTCGAAAAATCGGAAAACGGATCGTTCTGCGAGCCGTTATCCGTATTGCGGAATTCCGTAAACGGATCGTTTCCGTCATCGGAAGATTTGCCATATCCCTTATTGTTCCCGTTTGAAAAATCGGAAAACGGATTATCGTTTTGTCCGTTATATCCGCCGCCGTTGTTATTATAGCCGTTGTTATTGTAGCCGCCGTTTCCGTTCCGATTTCCGTAATAAGGATTGCCGTAACCGTAATAAACTCTTCTCTTTTCGAGTATTTCATCGAAATTTACTGCCGTTTGTCCCGACAGAGTAAACACAAATATGCCGAACAGAAGCATCGATCCCGTAAACGCTACGAAGATAACGGATAATACCGTGTGAGTTTTGCTTTTAAACGGCGCATAGGTGCGGAATAAGTCGCAGTAAATCATCGCCATAAACACGATGTAAACTATTTTTGCCAAATCCGAAATATTCATAAGAGCCGACGGCAGATTGCTGTTTGAAAACATACCTGCCGTAAGATAAGAATTCCCGGGGTTTGCGTTTTCAAATTCGATAAGCTGTTTTATAACGTTCACCGAAAAACATATATCCACTATCGCGGACGTTAAAATCATCACCCCGACCGCGGAAACCGCAACGATAGGATAAAAGTTATGTTTTTTAAACGCGTTACAGTCCGACCGAAGCTCGGAAACCATAAATATCGCGTAAAACGGAATAAAACACCTTGCAGGCTTCTCTATTCCGCGTTTTTTCGCCATATTATACAACCCCAACGATCTGAAAAGGTAATACATTAAAAACATAATAAGCAAGTAAGAAAGGCATCCCGTCAAGAACGCGAAAACTCCGCCGGCAGATATTCTGTATCCATGTTCCCCGGCTTCCACCATTCCTTTATACAATCCTTCAGAAAATACATAGATTATTTGTAAAAATTCGTATATCATGTTTTACTCCTAAACAAACATAAAAACAATTGCCATGAAAATCGACAGACCTAAAACGATAAATGCGGGAACGCAAGCTGATTTTCGATTCAATTTCCGCTCTTTTCCGCATATCGAAAAAGTCCTTCCGTCTTCTTCTCCGCGTAAGCGCATTTCCGCAATTTCATAATACGGAGCGGTTTTCGGCTCGCCGTTCTCTTTAAATTCGTAAGTTTTTACTTTATCGAATCTGTTGACGGGCGGCTTTCCTTCCCATTCTCTTTTTTTCTTATCGACAAGCATCTTCCCGAAATAAATAAGACTTATTACGAGACACGCAACGCCTATAACTATAAGCGCGGCGTCGGTTACGGCTTGAAGATAAGAGGAAAGAAGGTTCTCTCCGAGCTTTTGCGTAAGAACGCCATAAACGACCGAATAAAAATTATTGAAAGCGTGCATGATCGAACCCGAAAGATAGTTCTTTGTTATCATAACAACGCCGCCGATCGCAAGTCCGCCGA
>ENA-ORRN01002451-ORRN01002451.1-human-gut-metagenome-genome-assembly--contig:-NODE-2451-length-11752-cov-3.888860_pt1 | contig 11752 bp, 5 predicted proteins | sample MGYA00242174_ERZ509132 | MGnify/ENA primary metagenome ERZ509132 (study PRJEB26280, sample SAMEA2338671) | human gut metagenome | biome: human gut; feature: human-associated habitat; material: faeces...
AACAAGTAAATAATAACAGAATGATGACTTTATATCCGAAATTGATTTTGGACGCCTTGGCAACGGTGCGTTATCCCGGTACGGGAAAGAACATCGTAGAGGCGGGGATGGTGGAAGACGATCTGCGTATCAGCGGGCTGCATGTCAGTTTTTCGTTGATTTTCGACAAGCCGACGAATCCTTTCCTCAAGTCGCTCGTGAAAGCTTCCGAGGCTGCCATCCATGCCTACGTGGGCAAGGAGGTGGAAGTGGAGATACACACCAAAACCTTGCAGGCTCCCCGTCCGGAGGTGGGGCAACTGTTGCCCGGTGTGAAGAATATTATCGCCGTGTCGTCCGGCAAAGGCGGTGTGGGGAAATCTACGGTAGCGGCCAACCTGGCTGTGGGGTTGTCCAAGTTGGGCTACAAAGTCGGCTTGTTGGATGCCGACGTGTTCGGACCGAGCATGCCCAAGATGTTCCATGTAGAGGATGCGCATCCTTATGCCGAATCGGTGGACGGCCGTGATTTGATTGTGCCGGTGGAGAGTTACGGCATCAAGATGCTGTCTATCGGTTTCTTTGTCGATCCCGACCAGGCCACTTTGTGGCGTGGGGCGATGGCCTGCAACGCGCTGAAGCAGTTGATAGGCGATGCAAACTGGGGCGACTTGGATTACTTCATCCTCGACACGCCTCCGGGTACGAGCGATATCCATCTCACGTTGGTGCAGACCTTGCCTATTACCGGTGCCGTCATTGTCAGCACGCCGCAGAAAGTGGCGTTGGCCGATGCACGCAAAGGCATCAACATGTACCAGAACGAGAAAGTGAATGTCCCCATTCTCGGGCTGGTGGAAAATATGGCATGGTTCACTCCTGCCGAATTGCCGCAAAACAAATACTACCTGTTCGGGAAAGAAGGGGTGAAGCGCCTTGCCGAAGAGATGCATGTGCCTTTGCTGGGACAGATTCCCATCGTGCAGAGCATTTGCGAGAACGGTGACAACGGTACGCCCGAAGTCTTGAACGACGGGAGCCAGACGGGACAGGCGTTCATGGCCTTTGCCCGCCGTGTGGTGGAAGAGACCGGCCGCCGGAATGCGGAACAGGCACCGACAAAAATCGTGGAAGTCAAGAAGTAGTTGGATATATCATCATGTATGAGCCGTTTTGCCATGGGCAGGACGGCTTTTTCAACACAATAAGAAAGATGGCACAAGACAGACGGGAACCTTCGGCAGTACACGTGGTGGGGAATATGAATTGGGACGGGCTTCACCGTCCGCAAATCTATTATGCCATGGTGGCTATTTTTTCGGGGTTGTTCCTCTCGGTCATCGACGGCACGATATGCAACGTGGCCTTGCCCACGATTGCGCGTCAGTTGAAAATCTCTTCCTCCGATTCCATTTGGATAGTCAATGCTTTCCAGTTGGTGGTCGTCATGACCCTGTTGCCATGTTCCGCGTTGGGCGAGTTGTTCGGATTCAAACGTACCTATCTGTGGGGAATGGTTTTCTTTACCGTCGGTTCGCTGTGTTGTGCTTTGTCCGGTTCGTTTGTCCTGCTGGTTCTTTCACGCATGTTGCAAGGCGTGGGGGCAGCCATGGTGATGAGCGTGAATGGCTCTTTGGTGCGTCTGATTTATCCGAAACGCCATCTGGCCAAAGGTTTCGGACTGAATGCCACGGTCGTGGCTCTGGCCTCCGTAGCCGGACCTACGATATCCGGTGCGATTTTATCCGTGGCCTCCTGGCCATGGCTGTTTGCCGTGAATTTGCCGTTCGGCGTACTGACATTCTTTTTAGCCCGTAGATACTTGCCGGGGAATCCGACGTGCGTCGAAGGGCGACGGTTCGATTTCTCTTCGGCAGTGCTGAACGCTCTTACGTTCGGTCTGTTCATCGGTTGTGTGGAAGCCTTTTCCCACGGGCTGTCCTTTCGTTGGATTGTGGCCGGAGTTGTCCTTTTAGCCGGGATAGGGACCGTTTTCGTGCGTCGTCAGTTGCGCCAGCCCTATCCGATGCTGCCTTTCGATTTGCTTCGCATACCCGTGTTTTCTTTGTCCGTGCTGACCAGTATCCTTTCCTTCACTTCGCAAATGTTAGGCATGGTGGCCTTACCTTTTATGTTTCATCTCACGTTCGGGATGAACGCGGCAGAGACGGGGCTGTTGATGACCGCCTGGCCTTTGGTGATTGTGGTGGCCGGTCCTTTGGCCGGCACGTTGGCTACGAAAATCCATCCGGGGCTGTTGGGAGGTGTCGGACTACTGTTGATGAGTGTCGGGTGCTTCTTGTTGGCTGATGTGTCGCCGTCGGTGGGTTATGGCGGACTGGTGGCGCGTTTGATGCTCTGCGGTTTCGGCTTCGGACTGTTCCAATCGCCCAACAACCATTTGTTGCTGAGTTCCGCACCGTCATATCGGACCGGTGGGGCGAGCGGGATGCAGGCCACGGCACGTTTGGTAGGACAGACCACGGGAGCAGCCTTGGTAGCTTTGCTTTTTTATCTCAACGGAGACCGTGCGCCCCATGCCGCCATGTGGTTGGCCGGCGGTTTTACACTCTGCGGAAGCCTTGTATCCTGTTCGCGTTTGCGGGCACACCGTTTTTGAACGATTTTATTTTTTATGTCATGAAGCATCGGTTTGTTTCCGGATGTTTCGGTTTTATCATATTTATTCCTATCTTTGCATTTACATTCCACGCCGAGAAGGGATTTTTCATGTGGAGACACGGAAAAAAGTTGTAAGGTAATTTTGCCGGAAAACAGCGGTGGGGGTGTGCATATATTGAGAAGGCGTTTGCTTAGGCGCTTTGTTCTTGACACACTGGAATCTCGCAAATTCGAAGTATCAGTCAGGACATGGCAGCGGCAGATGCCCATGGGGTGTGTACAGGAACGCATGCCTTTATTGCCGTTGGTGAGTGTGCCACTTTTGTGGCACACCACATACGATGCCATAAAGGTGGGTGTTGTTCATATCGGCGTGGGACTGTGCGTTGTTGTTCTACTGGTATGGGCAATGCGAGGGCCTCAGTGTGTGGAACAGCAACGGGCGGGTTTTCCACGCTTTTTTCGTATGTGCCCGGAATTATGTCGTTTAAAAAATTAACCGGTGCCTGAGAGGAAGACACGGGCACGAAGCCGCAGGATGACAGTGCGGCGGGGTTGTGCAGATGGAAAACAAACTATGCTTCAGTGTGTATGGTGAACTCTATGTCGTGGATCTCGACCGGATGTTGTATTTTGAGGCCGACGACCATTACACTCATGTCTATTACTCTTCGGGGACACATTTCATGATTCCTTTCGGCCTTGCCAAAGTAGAAGCCGCTCTCTCGAACAAGGGAAGGGCCGGTGATGCGTTCCTGCGCTTGGGACGTAAATATATCGTCAACATCCGGCGGGTCTTCCATGTCAACGCGGTGAAGCAGGTGGCGGTACTGGCCGACGACCATGGTACGAACTACACGCTTCGCCTGCCTAAGCCTGTGCTCCGCATGTTGATGGAGGATATCAGTGGGAAACCGCAGATTACAACGACGCAAAGCTGAAACTGTTTTATAATATCGTGCCACGTTGTCGTAGTTCCAGCGGTCTATGCCGTGGCGGTGCGTTCTTCAAGGCAGATGGCGTTCAGGTCACGTTTCGTGGCAGACCGGTGTGCTTTGAGTCTATTATCTGTCCGCGAAGATGCAATATGAAAGCTCCCGTGTCAGACCCTTCACCGTAATGTGTTGAAAACCAATTCGAATGCTATTTTATTAAAAACAGTTTCATGCGGACGACCCGTTTTCCGGTGAAATTTCGGTGAAGGATAGGACGGTAGAAAGTTCACCTTAAAGTGTTGGTACAGAAGAGGTCTGAAGGATGCGAACCTTTTCGGGCGAAAAACTGTTTGTGGGAGGTGGGACAGTAAGGATGTAAATCCGGAAAACATCCGTGTTTTCCCTTTATCCGGTTTCAGCATGGTAAAGCCCGTAAGACGGATGTCAGTACGTCCGAAAATCGTTCTCAGGAGATTGAAAAATCGTTTGCAGCAGAACGGAAAATCGTTTGCAGCAGATTGTACCGTCATTCTGTTTTTGCTTTTTCACGAAAAGAATGGCATGGTTCACGAATAACACCTTTTAAGTTTGCACGCCGTTTATAGATAGTAAGTAATTTTACCCCACAAAAATTAGGTGGGTGCTATTCCTGTTTATATAAAGGTAAAGGCATCCGAATGGCTTAAAAGAGACTTTAATAATTTATAGAATTTAAAACATTAAAAGTATGAAAAAGAAGACACTGGTTTCTGTTCTTGCAATGACATCTGCTTCTATGGCAGCCTATGCCAATGCAAATTTGGATCAGATTAAGACAGAAGTGGATCAATGGGTGGGAGCGGAAAAACCATCGTTGGTGAACGGTGTGTTGACATCTCCAAATGGTACCACGATTTCTCAGTCTTTGGGTTCCCTTTTACCTGGTACATACAAGTTGTCGGCTACTACCTTGATGAATGCTAAGTTCTTGGTGAACGGCAAGGCGTTGACAAACGGCGAGTTCAAAGTGGAAGGTACTGCGGCATCCGAGGTTACTCTTGCCATTGAGGCTGTCGAGACGGGAAAGGAATTCCGGGTTGGCGGTTTCAAGTTAGAACTGGTATTCGATTTTGCCGGAGCACAACGGACATTGCTTAATGCAGCTTCGAAGGCTATTGCAAAAGTGAGCCAAGAGGATGATGCGGATAAATATGCCGAATTTAATAAACGGTATAGTGATTTAACGGTAAAAATCAATCGGGTGAAAGATGATGCTGCCGGTGATTTCGCTGCTTATACGGTGTATGGTGAGTATAAGTTTTACCTCAATGGCGTGGAAGGAAGTACACTCATGTCAGAGGTCAAGGCACTTGATACGGATATCGAGGCGCATTTGGCCAACTGGAGAGCTTATACGGCTTCGAAGGCTGTCGGTGAAGAACAAAATACAGCTTTGAAAAGCGCTTGGGATACAAATATTGGCAATTTGAGTGATGCAGACGGAGTAAACAGTAAGCAAAGTGCTCAGGACTATGCCAAGGTGTTGTCCCAGAGCGAATATAATGCTGCAAAGAAAACAATCGATGCTTTCCTTGTTGAAGTTAAAGGTTATTATGATAATGGTACTGCTGCTACTGCATGTACGCCAGCATTCAACAGTGAATTTGCCAAAAAGGCATCGGACGCTATAAAAAAATTCACCGATAAGTTGGTGAATGTCGACAAGAACCATACGGCTTATGACGAAGTGTTGGGGAAAATCAACTCTACTAAAGCTCATTATAACGAACAGTTGCAGGCCTTCATGAAAGTAGCGGTAGACCCTCAGGATTTCTCGGGCTTGTATGAGACGATGCGTACTGAGGCTCACAATGCATTTAACGAAGTGAACCTGGGCATTGTAGCTGTGGAGAGGAAAAACGGAACGAATGAGAACCATCAGACCGCAGAAGAGGGATATGAGGCTAACACGCACGCTTTGGACAGCTTGTACGAGAAAACAGACGAGGTGTATAAATTCTATACGGACAGCATCCAAAACAATGACAATATATACAAGGCTTTGATTGCCGAAAGGACAGACGGCAAGAGTCCATGGGCATTGCTTGCGGAATTGAAAAAAGATGCGGTGGTTTCCGAAAAGTATAAGTCCGATTTGGAAAAAGCCGAAGCCAATCTTAAAGCAATCGAAACCGAGGTTGTAAATCAATACAAGAAGTATACGTTGGATGCTTATACCCAAAAAGGAGGTGCATACGAGAAGGCTAAGGAACCGGTGACAAAGAGCCTGAATACCATCATTGAAAAAGAATACCAATCTTTGCCGAACTATCAGGCTAAAGTGGAATTGACCGCTGTGTTGGATGTTCAAACGGCTGCGTTCGATAAGGCCAAGACAGAAGTGCATGCCCTGAAGTATGGCGACGTGTCGGTGGGCGACATCTATAAAGATACCGATGAGAAGAAGTTGCAAGAGGAGATAGATGCATTCTCTTCGTATATAAAGAAAAGCTTTGATGAAGGGACTTGTGCCGATAACAAAGATACGAAGAAAGCTGAAATAGAATCTCTTAAGGGCAAAATCGAGGGCTATGTGAATGCTGCCAAGGCCGTCGTGGAGGTTTATGACAACGCTGCAAAGACTATCGCCGATATTCAAGCAGAAATCAAAAAGCTTTCGGACAAGGTCGGGAATGGCGACGGACGTTATGTACCGGTCTATACCGGAACGGAAACACCGGACGAAAATATCGATGATTTACCAACTTATGGCGGCAAGTTAGACGAAATGAACAAGGCATTGTCCGACCTTCAAACAGCTTTGAAAGCCGCAGCGGCTGCCAAGGATGCCGATGGGGATACGCATGCTAACGGCATGAACAATGTTTTGACGGAGGCAACCAATGCCAAGGGAAATGAAACTACAGGTATCACGGGCGAGGTAAAAACCTTGATAGGAACTTTCGATAAGCACAAAGAATGGTATGACCAGCAAGTAGTCGTAATTACCATCAACCGTTTGAAGAATCAAATCACTGCGGATATCAAATCTGTAAATGATGATCTGGATGGACTTTCGGTGACTGCGGAGATTTACGGGTCTTTTGCAAAGAACTTGCTTGAAAAGCAGACGGTATTGTACAGCTCTGTAGATGAAATAGAAGAAACGGTAACTGATTTGGACTACACAAGCGAGGATAAGCAGGCTGAAACTTTGGCTGCCTTGTCTGATGCCAGTGCTGAGATGGCGAAACTTCTTGAGGATGTCAGTGCCTTCATTGATGAGGTCGGTGAGGCGAAGGAAATTCACGCCAAGAACAACTCCGTCCAGGCAAGTCTGACGAAGGTTGCTGATGGTATTGCGGGAAATATCGGTAAGATTGATGCGAATTGGACTCCTATCGATGACAAGGATGTGTCGAAAAAGCATTTTGATGACCTGAAGGGAAGTTATACCACGGAGCTTGGTAAGCAGGAGACGGCGATGGATAACGCGTATAAGGGCGATACATTGCACAATGACAGTGCCGCTATTCACGTGGCGATGAAGGTTATTGACGGCAAGGTGAAAGCGACATTGACCGAATTGGAAGTGGCCAGGAAGAACTTGGCGGCTTACGAAAGATTGGCCGTAGAAACCAAGAAGACGGATATCCACAACTTGATAGTAGCGGAATTGGGCGAACTGTCAAATTTGGCATTGGGCAATAGTGAAAACCATTACGTAAATGGTCTGTTGGGCGAGAATACCAACCCGAAAGGCACGTATGTGATAGAGTTCGATAATTGGGTGGCTAACGTGAATGCGGCTTGGAAGAGCCATTACAACGACAATAGTGCCGAAAGCTGCCAGACACGAGAAGACAACTTCAAAGAGGACTACACTGATATTTGTGAAAAGATAAAGCAGGTATCTAAGGATGCTGAGACAAATATCAAAGTGGATAACACACTGGATACAGAATACGCAACTGTGAAAAATTCCGTGGACAGTTTGTATACCATATTGACTGTAGGTGACCCGACTACGGCGGCCAAAGCCTTTATCGAACAATTAGAGGCAGAGAAGAGCAAACTTGAAAATCAAGTTGCAGAGGATATTGCCACAGCTTTTGAGAAGGGTAAATCCGATGAACAATATGGAACCATACATGGCGTATTGCAAACCATCAAAATGCAGGTGGTTACGATCGGCGCAAGTCGTGAGCAGGGCTACGTGGATGCTGTGAAAACTGATAACCAGACCCGTTATAATAGCTTTAACAGTGCCGTCGAGGATATGCGTAATTGCTACATCGAAGCTGTGAATGTGATAGGACAGGTGAGCAAGGTACAGACTCCGGCACTGCTTAATGTCGTTAAGAGTGCGGTAGAAACAGCGAATACAAGTATCCAAAACTACCTTCAAGAAATCAACAACATCGAGAATGAAGCTTTTGCTGCCTTTAGCGAGGCTCAAAATACAGACAAGATGTTGTTCGACCCTGATAAACAATATGAGGCCGACGTACGGGCATACGAAGGCAAGATTGACCAGATATTGAATACAATGGATGCAACTGTGCAAAGTGCTACGCAGACGTTCTTTGCCGGTGAATATGCAACTGCGCAGGGACTGTATGACGCAGCCTATCAAGAATTGGTCGATGCCGATTATGTTACGGCTGATGAGGCGTTTGCCAACGTTCAGGCTGTTCTCGAAAAAGCAGAAGCTATCAAAGATTTCGTTCCGGGTCAGTTCAATATCACGAAAGTGGACGGCATCGTCTCTGATTTCGCTAATTTTGAGGCTTGGATTGCGGATGGAAAAGAACCTGCTGCAGTGTACGAATGGGAGACATTGCATACCGATACCCTTGAACAATACAACAGCCATTTGGCAGAATTGGAAGAATGGTATGAAAATGGTGCTTATCTTGAAGGAGTCGATGGAAAGAAATTCGTTGATGATATCAAGGCAACCCTGCCTACGTTGACAGAAGCAGAAAAGACGTATGCTGATAACACGGGTCATATTTATGGTGATGTCATGACTGACTTGCATGTGAAGTTAGGACAGTTCGGTACTCCAATGTATAATGCTTATGTCAGCGGAAAGACGGCACATAACGAATATGTGACCAATAATGACGTATATAACGGTCTTATTGTGAAGGTTGAAGCCTTACAGACACCGTTGGATGAGGCTGCGAAGTATGTCGATGCCTATATCCTGACAGACGCTTGCGGTGTGGATGCTTTGCAAGCTCGTATCGACAGGCTGATTAGCGATTTGGAGACCAAACGCTACAAAGGTGGATTGGATAACGCTTACAAGACAACTGCCGAGAATGAATGCAAGAGTATCACGACTTCTATCGAAAGCGTTTATCAATCGGCCAATACGAAAGAACAGGCTCAAATACTGGCAGAATTCAATGTATTGCAGGCCGCTTGTGCCGACGCACAGAATAAGGTGAAAGGCGATGCTGACGCTGAGGCAGAAGTAAACGCTTTGTCTACAGCTATCAAGGAAAAAATGGCTGCCTTTACGAAGGATACCGCTAATGACGGTGCAATCACCAACGCAGAAACTAAAGCCAAACAGCCGTTATTCCTGGCTTATGAGACTTGGATTGCAGACATGCGTACGAAACTGGCAACTTACACGGATGCTGCTGCCACAGAGAATGCTTACACAGCTCTTATGGACCGTGCAGGCGAAGTGGAAGGAGATGTGAAGGCTGGCCGAGAGACGCTTGCTGCCTGTCATGCCAACGTACAGGGTAAATTCGAGGGCGATATGGCCGGACTTGAAAGTGATGTGGTTGCCGTGAAAGACGGTATAGAGCAGAACAAGGCGAACATGTTGTTCTATCAAGACAAGTTGAATCACAAGATGGATGTTATCTTGTCTGATTTGAAGACGTTGTTGTCCGACATCGCAAAAGATCAGGAACGTTATACGCTCAACGATGAGGCTTACGAGGCCCGCAAGGCTGATATGGCTCATTTGAATGACTCGCTCACCACTGTAGTAGACAAGCTGACCGGCTTTGAGTATTACAAGGTAGACGAGAAGGCTAATGCAGAAAGTATAGCTGACATTACGGCCCATATCGGCAAATACGGTAAGGCCATGGATGAATACTATGCTGATATCGAATTGACTGACGTAGACGCCGAAAATGATCTTAAAACCATTATGGATAAAGTGCTGGAGCGTATCGACTCTTTGGACTGCAGGGCTTCCTTCATAGAATATACGGGCGTGATTGATAAGGCACTGAGTGATAGGATTGAACTTGTTAAGTCTGTGAACAGTCATACGTTTGTTGTCGAAGTTGAAGATGCCTTGAACGATACGTTGGAGCTTGTCAGGAAAGATTTAGGCAATATTAAATCCTATAATGAGGATACCAATGACGGTTACATCAGTGTGGACATCAATGGTAATGATGTTACTTCGACGTCAATTCACTACGTAAAAGAAGCCCTTCCGCAAATTCAGGCCGCACTTGCAAAGCAGGAAGAACGGATGGCAAACGTACGTGAAACGATAGAAACCGAATCATTCATACGGGGTGACGTATTGCGTGACGGCGTTGTCGATGTACTCGACTACACGGAATTGATGATGTATGTGCTCGACCCGTCTAAAGCTGAGGCTATCGCGGGTACGATCAAGTGGTATGCCGCAGATGTGAACGACGACGGTCGGATCAACGTGGCCGATCTAACGAAGCTCACGAACAAGATTATGGATTACAACACGATGGAGGTCAGTCAAGTGGCACCTCGTGTACGTTTGGCAGAGCCTGCGATGACGCAGACCGAAGAAAGCGTAGAGATGAACATGGAAGAAGTCGGAGGCACGAAGCGTGTAGCCATCCTTCTGAAAAACGTGAACCCCTACGTAGCTTGCCAGATGGACGTGACGCTTCCCGCAGGCGTAACTTTGTTGGGAGAATCTTTGGGCGGAAGTGCAGACGACCACCAGTTGTATTCCAATACATTGGCCGATGGGACGACGCACCGCATCGTGGTAAGTTCGCTCCAGAACAAAGAGCTTAACGCAAATGGCGAAGCCCTGATTTATTTGGAAGTATCGGGTCGTGCTGCTTCTAAGATGACCGTAGGCAATGTGCTTGCAGCAGATGTCGATGGCGTACTTTACAGCATCGGTGGCAGTGGCGAAGGCGGCGTAACCGGTATCAACGGTGTGCAGGCCAACCCAAGCATGAAAGAGAAGATATACTCTGTGGGCGGTCAGATCATGGACAAGTTCACAAGAGGTATCAACATCATCCGTAATGCTGACGGTTCAGTGAAGAAAGTTTTGAAGAAGTAAGTGAATAAAGTCTCTGTGCGTAGGAAGCGTGGCTGCCACGTAAGGTGGCTGCGCTTTCCTTCTAAAGGAGCTTAATGTAGAACAATAAAAACAGAACGTATGACAAAGAATACAAATACTTCGATGCGACGGTTTGCGGCGAAGTGCCTATGGATATGGGGCATGGTGATGGCTTTTGTGGCAAGTGCTGAAGCTGAGAACAAGGTCACCATTGATAATTTCAATATCAAGGTGGACGAAGAGAAGACGATTTCTGTCTATTTGGAGAATAGCGATCCTATGGTGGGTTTGCAGATGGACTTCAAGCTTCCCAAAGGCTTGGATTTCGTTCCGAATAGTGTACAACGCGATGAGGTGCGCTTGAGCCGTTCTTCGCACAGCATTTATATGAATGAGGTGCAAAGCTCAGCGGATGAGTTGGCCGAAGGTATCAAGACAGTGCGCCTTCTCATTCAACCCAATGGGGTGTACAATATTGCAGGCGACCGCGGTGCCGTGGCTTATTTCAAAGTAAGGGCAAATGAGAATATGGTAGAAACCAGTGAAATCGTGTTGGATAACATTGTGGGCAGCAGTTCGGAGTTTGAAGAGAGCGGTAACATCAAGGGGTATCACCTTGATTCCTATACCGCACATGTGAGTCCGAACGTGGGCTTTTTCTATCTTACCGAAGACTCTATTTGCGTGAAGAACGACGGTAGTGTTAAAAAAGTAAGCTTGGGCTTGCGTAACTATACGAGTGTCCGTGGTATGGAGGCTGTGTTGTCGTTGCCCGAAGGACTGTCATTGGATACGGAGGCCAACGGTGTACCTAAGTTTGAATATGGTGAACGTTTACCACAGAACTTGTCTATCCTAAAATCCGCAAGCAATCTCAATGGCAATCTCAATTGCAGTAAAGAGCTTG
>ENA-ORRN01002454-ORRN01002454.1-human-gut-metagenome-genome-assembly--contig:-NODE-2454-length-11730-cov-4.036231_pt1 | contig 11730 bp, 13 predicted proteins | sample MGYA00242174_ERZ509132 | MGnify/ENA primary metagenome ERZ509132 (study PRJEB26280, sample SAMEA2338671) | human gut metagenome | biome: human gut; feature: human-associated habitat; material: faeces...
CAGTGTGTGATAAATTATCATTGTACCATAGCATTGTATCATGTGTCGGACGGAGCAGAAAATATCATCATCCGTGCGGTTTGCAATGAGCAGCTCCCCCACCGCAGCGTAACGATTTAGCCCGGCATCGCGCAAAAATCATCATTATATTATATACACACTATTTTTGACCGTCACCGCCGTGTGACATGCCGAAAATTTCCTTTACGAGCGCATAAAAAACGCCGTTTTCACCCGCTTTCGGCACGCCGCGAATACCCGCCGCGACATACCGCACACACCCGACCGCAAGCTGATATCAAAATATCCGAAGAATACTCCGCACAGAAACCCACAGACTACTCCACAAGGTATTCCACAGAGTACTCCACAGGCGCAAAATTGCAAATCGCCTTCATTTTTCCTGCAAAATGCCTTCATTTTACTCGAATTCAGCCTCTAATCAAATTTCCATTTTTGGATATTGTCTCCTTTAATGGAACAGATATCACCTTGCAGCTTTTGTCCTTGACAGCAATCGACAAAGAACAAAAAGGACGGTTTTATTACTCTAAATCGCGACTTTTAGGCTTGCAAAAGACATCATTTGTTAATTATTTGTTTACCAAATTGTCTTGAACTCGCATTCGAATGCGTGTAAATTGGAAATGCACGATTGCAGAACAGCTCGTCTGCGCTAATTTTCCGCAAAAATCATGCATTATTCTGCGGTGATTTATGCGAAAATGAAGCCAAAGCTGCAAAGCCCGTGCTCGGCTCATTTGATGCGTAATAGTATGCGTAATCGTATGCGTAATCGAATGCGTAAACACAGCAATGTTTTGAGTCGATACTGCGTCCCGACACCTCGGTATCGGGGCATAAAAACGAACGAAAAGGAGGTAATCCGATGGAAAACACAGCAAGTTTTTCGGACGGCGAATCTTTCGAGAGTCTCGGGAGAGCACTGCGCTCACCTACCTACTCGATATGCTACGTAAAGCGAAGATACACCGTACGAAAGGATACCGCACTCGGCGTCGGCGGAGAGCTCACCATTGATTCGCCGCAATTCGGCATCGGACAATACCCCGAGAAGAAAGAGAGACTTCGCCCACTCGGCGACAGAGCTCTCCCGCGCCTGCCGCTACCCACTCCGATAACGGCAGAAAAGAAGCGCGAAAAGACAAATCTCCGCAGTGCGATCTTCGGAGTAGTGTATTTTGTTTTTGCAATGTGGCTGCTCTTCTCGGTCATCACCGGGATAGAGTCGAGCGCCGACATCGGCGTGAGTGACAATGTAACGGCACAGATGCCGGTCTACATGTCGGAAAACAAGGTGCTCGCTGCATATGAGGGCTCCACCTATGTTCATCTGCTCTGCCCCGCGCTCGGGATAGACACGCTTATCTCTTCCCCGATAACAACGGTAGACAATTTTCTCTCAAGTCAGAGCTACGGCTTTGACAGCGACGATATTGTCAGCTGCGACCGAAGCACGGTCATAACAGAGGGCATGGAGATAACCGTATCTGTCGTCGACTACAAGGACACCTTTGAAGATGCGTCTGTCCCCTATGAAACAGAGAACATCTACACCACCGAGCTTCGCCCCGGCGTGTCGATAGTCGAATGCGAGGGAGAGAACGGTACGGCGCGTCAGCTCGTTCGCAGCAAATATATCGACGGAGAGTTTTCGGAGAGCAATGTTCTCCGCTACGAGATCACACAGGAGCCGGTCAAGAAAGTCATACGACGCGGCTGTCGCGGTTTTGTAAGCATCAACGGTGTCGATTACCCGTACTCATATTCTCTCGACGTCGAAGCAACCGCATACGGCGGCTCGGTATTTGAGGGTGCAAACACGAGCACCGGCAAGACGGTCGAAGAGGGCATGATCGCCGTAGATCCCACCGTTATCGCGCTCGGACGGCAGGTCTATATTTCCGGCTATAACGAATACGATAAGTACGACGGCTTTTACTCCTGCGAGGACACAGGAGGCGCGATCGTCGGCAATACAATAGACATCTATACCGGAAGCGAGATCAACGATGCAATACAGTTCGGCAGACGGCAGATGAAGGTCTGGGTGCTCGAAACGCCGGACGATGAATAACATCATTGTCTGCGCGCGCCGACAATAATTTCACACAGCGACGCTCTGCGATAATTCACAGCTGCGCCGTCCATCGACAATATTCAACAGCGCACCGTGCCGCCGTCGGTCAAGAGCAAACAGCTCGACACAGCCGTACGTGAAATGAGGTATATTACATGAATCACAGCTACAAAACAAGAGGCACCTGCTCTTCAAGAATCGACTTTGAGCTTAACGGGGATCGTGTTCATAATATCCGCTTTACCGGCGGATGCAACGGAAACCTAAAGGCAGTCTCAAAGCTCTGCGAGGGACAGACGGTAGATTACATCGCCGACACTCTCGGCGGCAACGAATGCGGCGGCAAAGGCACATCCTGTGCCGACCAGCTTGCGCGCGCCGTACGTCAGGCATACGAAGAGGAGAACAGCTGAGCGCCGCTTTCGGAACAGCTCAGAGCGCCAAAAAACGCAGTATTATAAATACCTGATGGGACTGCCTGAACCAATGTTCAGGCAGTCCCATTGTTTTAGCCTGCGGGCTTATCTCCGCCGACGATAACGGCTTACACCGCCTCGTTCTCTGCTATTTCGCATTCATTTTTTTGAAAAACACAGCCGGTTTTGTTGTTTTATCACATCTGAGCCGCCGCTTTTAACGCATTTCTATTGACATTATACGACCGATGTGATAAAATTATCGTACGGCAATGCCGAATCACTTTTTTTCCTGAAAAGGAGAACCTGACATGGTGTCAACAGAAGTATTTCCGCGCGAAGGCGCAGAATGGACCAACATTTGGATCACCGAGGCGCTCTATTATGACAGAACGAGAGTAGCTTGCATCGGAGACTCCATAACCTTCAACTATCGCCCTATCGTGGGCAATATCTTCTATCCGCAGAATATCATGATCGATATGCTTGCAGGCTCGCGCATGTGCGGAGACCCCGCCTTCTACAAGGAGCTTGAGATGTTTTTCGGCCCCGCGAGCGGCTATAAGTACGACGTTATTCACTTCAATAACGGTCTGCACGGCTGCTGCAATAACACGCAGCTCGACCTCGACATATATGTCAAGGGCTACAAGGAGTGCATAGAGCTTATCCGCCGTCTCCAGCCCGAGGCAAAGATAATTCTCGCGACCTCTACACATATGACATTCGAAGACCATACGCCCGAGCTGCTCAAGAAAAAGAATGACATGGTAATTGAGCGCAACGAGTTCGTCCGCCGCTACGCCGAAGAGAACGGCTATATGCTCAACGATCTCTACAAGATCGTCGCAGGTCACAACGATGAGTATCCGCAGGTCGACGGAGTTCACTTCGGCGAAGAGGGCAAAAAGGTTCTTGCCGACGCGGTAGTCGACATGGTCAACAAAGCGCTCGGAAGAGAAAACGTCTCTGCCGAGTAAGGAGGCACTATCATGAAGGAATACTATACTATCGACGTTGCGGGACTGAAGCGCGATCTCCCGCTCTGCGAGCTGACCGACGATCTCTATATCGGAGCTTTTGTCATTTTCGGCGACGTTGAGCTGACCGTTCACTCGGCGGAGGAGCTGCTTCGCCGAGCACCCGAGTTTGATATCATGGTCACGGCGGAATCCAAGGGAATTCCCCTTGTTCACGAGATGGCACGCCAGTGCGGCATGAACAGCTACGTTCTCGCCCGCAAGGCACCGAAGCTGTACATGAAAAACGTCGTCAAGATCGATGTCAAGTCGATCACGACCGCGCGCATTCAGACCCTCTATATCGACGAAAAGGATCGCAGTATGATGGAGGGCAAGCGCGTCCTCATCGTTGACGATGTTATTTCCACCGGAGAGTCGCTGCACGCGCTCGAGGAGCTTGTTAACAAGGCAGGCGGTACAACGGTCGGAAAGATGGCTATCCTCGCAGAGGGCGATGCTAAGCTGCGCGACGATATAATATTTCTTCAGGAGCTGCCCATATTCGATTCAAACGGCGACCCCATAAGCTGATTTTTTCGTAGCTGTTAAAAACTTGTTTTTTAGCAGTCACGTCAAATTGCGGCGATAGGATAATTACTAATCGGCTTTTTGATTGCAGACTTTTTGCCCTTTTTGTTGATAACCGTCAAAAAAACGCCCGACAGTACGACAAAATCGGCATTTTAGGCATTGAAGTTTTCGACGATTCATAATATAATACTTCTGTGGAATAATAGTTAACGGTAGGCTCCACCCTGCCGACGAAAGAAAGGATATACAAAATGAAAGGCAATATTTTTGAAGCTCCCTTCATTAAGGAAATGTGCGAAACAACCGCTAACATGTACCGTCTCGGCTGGGACGAGAGAAACGGCGGTAATATCAGCTGTCTCCTCGACGAGAAGGAGGTCGGCGATTATCTTGATCTGAACGAGGTCATCCGTGAGATTCCGATCGGCTTCAAGGCTTCCGATCTCGTCGGCAAGATTTTCCTCGTTACCGGTACCGGTAAGTACTTCAAGAACGTAAACGACGATCCCGCAGCCAACCTCGGAGTTATCCGCATAGGCAAGTCCGGCGACGTTGCAGAGCTTCTCTGGGGCTATTCCGACGGCGGTAAGTTCACAAGCGAGCTTCCCGCTCATCTCATGTCTCACATGGCAAGGCTCAAGCAGGACCCCGAGAACCGCATCGTTATGCATACCCACCCGACAAATGTTGTCGCTATGACTCACGTTCATCCTCTCGATGATAAGAACTTTACCCGCACCATCTGGGGCACCTGCACCGAGTGCATCGTAGTATTCCCCGACGGTATCGGCGTTCTTCCCTGGATGATCTGCGGAAACAACGCTATCGGCGAGGCCACCGCTGAAAAGATGAAGGATTACAGAATCGTTATTTGGCCGCAGCACGGTATCTACGGCGCAGGCAAGACCTATGACGAGACCTTCGGTCTTATCGAGACTGTTGAGAAGGGTGCTCAGCTTTGGCTCAAGTACTGTCACCTCCCGATCCTCAACCGTATCTCCAACAAGCAGCTCATCGCCCTTGCCGAGTCCTTTAACCTCGATTATCGCAAGGATTTTCTTGACTGATATAGTGTATTTCCCGGGGATGTTAAAAACTCGTTTTTAACATCCCCTCTGTATTTTATATTCGAGAGTGTAAAAGTCATCATGCTGCTTCAATTGCGGTTATACCGTCGAAAAGCGCCTCTCTATACTGCACAGCACTGCTCATTCTCATTTTGCACAACTCAGACGTAGTATTCTACTTTCGTTTTGACCATTTTTCCATATTGCCATATCTCATAACTTATGGTATAATATGATGGTATTGAGGGTATAGCTCAGCTGGTTAGAGCGCTTGCTTGACATGCAAGAGGTCACTGGTTCGAATCCAGTTATCCTCACCAATGTAAACACCCGACGTTTTTACCCGCAGGTAAGGCGCTCGGGTTTGTTTATTACAATCGACAGTCGGTCTGCACTTCCCCGCCGTTCCCTCCGATAAACCGCAGGGTCGACTGCAATATATAAGCGGATGTGGTGGAATTGGCAGACACGCCGGTCTTAGAAACCGGTTCGTATGAGTGCAGGTTCAAGTCCTGTCATCCGCACCAAAAAAAGCACTTGCAATCGCAAGTGCTTTTTTTCGGTTATATTCCCATTGCGGCAAGTGACTTTGTCCTACGGTGATATTCGGCTTTGCCGGGTGATATTCTCTTTGCAAGTGTTAGACGTATATAATAACTATGCATAAAAGGTGCAATAATTACATTTGCTCCGAGAGGAATATCATGCCGAGCAGGCGAGGCGAGACTACACTAACAAGGTCGTGTGGACACAGGCGGCGAAGCATGCTAAGCCAAGCGTGGGCACAAAGACGATGCTTGCTAAGGTAATGCCGCAGCAACACCATCCGAAATTTAGATAGCCAAATTCAGTGCTTGCCGAGGCAATGTCTAAAAACTCTTTTGTATGTAGTTTTTACGGATAGTACGGATTGGGTTTGAAAAACAATATAATTAAATCAATGATTACGCCTATTCCGGCGAACCCCGCAGTAAAAATGTACAGTATTCCGAGAAGGATACGTCCCTCGTAGAATTTATGCGCTCCGATAAGTCCGAAAAACAAGCATAAGAAAAATGAAACCCATTTGTTTTTAGGCATTTTCATCTACCACCCATTCAATTTCATACTCAACTCCGATAAGAGCTCCGACATTTATTATGTAATCTTTAAGTGTATCCTTTGCCCTTTGCGTAGCCTGCGACAACAAAGCGGTATTGTTTTCAGCTTTCATTTTCATATCTTCCTGAGCTTTCTTTTGCGTCTCTCCGCGCTCCTCGGTAGTTATTTTTGTAAACCAGCCTGTTTCGGAAACCGTCTCAGAGATGGAGTCAACATCAATGTCCACACCCAATATCGTCGCATTCGGGACATAAACTTTTACTTTATTACCGTTTGGCTCTATTTTCACCTTAGAAGCGTCGATGCCCAATTTGACTATCCCGTCATATTCGATCCACGCTTTTTTATAACCTATATTTCCAAAAACTTTTCCTATGCCGGAAGCTTCCTGTTTAAGTTCGCTCGTGTTATGATAATAACATTTCAACGTCGCTAATTCGCATATTGCCTTCGTTTCCGAGAAATCAGCTTCCTTTTTCCCGCATCCTGCAAGCGGCAAAGCAATTATCATCGACACTGCAAACAACAATATTTTTTTAAGCATTGTTTTTCCTCACTCACCACAAAATTTTATATCCCGCCTCTTTTAAAAGCGGTGTTAAAAGCGCAGTTATTGAATCCTGTAAATTCAATTTAGCGGTCTCAATTAGTTTTTCATTTTGATTAGCTTCTTTCAGAGCATCCTCTTTACAATATGATAATGTGTCTTTTAACTTAGCCGTGGCGTTTTCAGGTATCGTGCTGATTGAACCATCATTGATTATAACGTCGTTAATTTTAATTTCGGGTATAATTGGCGTAACAGACTTATTTTTTCTATCAATTTTAAAGTCAATATCTTTGGCATCTATTCCAGCCTTCACTGTGGAATCGTATTTTACAGAATAATCGGTTTTTTCCGGATTATCTTCTTCAGGTATAGAAACAACGCCGTTATAACAAAACTCCCCGGTCGAAAGCTCACTTATAGATACTACCTCACGTAATGTTGAAGTTGTGATGATTGATTTTTTAACCGACGGTGCGAAAAAAATGAAAACGGCAATAACAACGACAATCACCGCTGTAGCTGCAATTATTGCTTTTAATAGTTTTTTGCTGAGTTTCATATTATTCCTCCTCAAAATCATGAAGCATCGGTTGGTTGACTTGTGTGTTTCAAAATAAGTTTGTTCGAAACAGCAGTCAATTTTTTGTAATTGATCTACAATATTCTACAATATTACCAAACAAGTACATTATACCATACCATTTTTCAAATAGCAAATAAAGTTATATCGAATTGCTTATAATTAATATGCATTCGCGAAAATAACATGCTCTTTTTCGGACAAAAATTGTCCGGAAAGGAGCTTTTTTGATGAAAATTCTCATTTGCTGTAGATTATTATACCGTAAAACGAGTGACAAAAACAATGATAATGTCATTTGCTATGCCGCATCGGGGGTGATATTATGACAGTAAACTGTTATTCTGTCGAAACTCCGGAGGTGGCATTTTTGAAAAAAGACCTTGACGGTCTAAATGAGGTGTACAAAGAAATCGCCGATGAAATCGGCATTGAAAACGCATTGGCGATGTACAGACTGTTCCGCGGAACACAAGTGTCATTTCCAAACAGGCTGTTTTCAAAGGAATACATGCACAAGACCATTATCAGTGAATATGACGGCAATAACATACCGCAATTAGCTCAAAAGTATAACTACTCCGAGCGAAGTATATGGCGCATTCTGAAAACAAAGAGATGATTATCTTTAAAATCGAGAAAAACTTGGGCACAAAATAAAACTGTTAACGTAAAAAAGGGAGAGAATTAAAATGAAAAAGTTAATTGCTATGATCACGGCGATTATTATATGCGGAGCTGCCGCCGGTTGCGGCAATGTCGTGCATGAAGTTGAGACGGATACCGAGAAGAGGGCGTACTTCATATTTGGATCGGGTGAATAATATACAAACATCTGAGAGCCTGCAAAGCAAAATAAGTCTTATGGGAATACAATAAAAACATTAAGCATATATAAATTCCGATTGTTAAGATCAAGCAGTTTTATAAGAATCAAGGCAGCTGTCGCATACGTTTTTTTCGTTTGCGGCAGCTGCTTTGATTATGTGTGGACTTTGTAATTGAACTATGCTATAATAATATCACAGTGATACGGGAAAAGGAAAGATAAAATGTACTTTGAATACGGAGAAAAGGAGCTTGCGGTGCTGCGGCGCGACAAGCGCATGTGTGAGGTTATAGACCGCGTAGGGCATATATACCGCGATGTCGACGGCGATATATTCTCCTCGGTCGTTCACCATATCATAGGGCAGCAGATATCGACAAAAGCACAGGCGACGGTCTGGCAGCGGATGCGAGATGATCTCGGCGAGGTAAATGCCGAAACGATACTTGCGGCAGGAGTCCCGCGCCTGCAGTCGATGGGCATGACATACCGAAAGGCGGAATACATAACCGACTTTGCCGAGCGGGTGGCGCGCGGAGAATTTGACCCCGATGCGGTGAACAGCATGTCGGACGATGAGGCGATACGCGCGCTGAGCGCACTGCGCGGTATCGGCGTGTGGACAGCGGAGATGATACTGCTCTTCTCTATGCAGCGGAAAAATATTTTCAGCTATGACGACCTTGCGATACAGCGCGGACTGAGAATGCTGTACAGACACCGCAGCATAGATCGGGTGCGATTTGAAAAATACCGCCGGCGATTCAGTCCGTATTGCAGCGTGGCGAGTCTATATCTGTGGGCTGTCTCCGGCGGTGCGATCCCGGAGCTGACCGATCCCGCACCGAAAAATAAATAGCTGCATCATTTCGTTGTACAACGATTTTTGCGGCATTATCCGGTATCCGCGCAGCACCGTACGCTGCATCACGGCAAAACTGCGTGACGGCTGAAATATATTAATTTTGCAATTTCGCAGCACAGATTATGCATTCTTGATATGTGCATTTTTTTGTGCTGCGCTATAATTCGCGCATTCAAGCCAAATTCGCGCAATATAATTACTCTCCACTCAATTATTTTTCACAAATATGAAAATTTCGTATTGACAAAATTCATTTCATGGTGTATAATGCGTTCAAACAGAGGCAAGGGTGTCTCCGATGTAATAATCATCGGAGGCACCTTTCTTGTTTTATTTTTCATTTTCAGGACAAGGTACGGCACGCCGGACGCATCCGCGGGCGAACGGAACAGTGCAGAGCGGCTCGGCAGCTTATGCCGCATCCGCCTACCCGCCGAGTCCGATGCAAATCATATTTCAGGAGGCAAAAGAAATGGACGAGACAATAAGAGCGCTTGTAACCGAGGCGACGTCCGAGCAGGTATTCGCTGTTTGGTTCTTGATAGGCGCGGCACTTGTATTTTGGATGCAGGCAGGCTTTGCAATGGTAGAGGCGGGCTTCACGCGGGCGAAAAATACCGGCAACATTATAATGAAGAACCTCATGGACTTCTGTATAGGCACCGTGGTATTTATACTGATAGGCTTCGGTCTGCTTATGGGAGAGGATCTTGTGGGACTCATCGGTAAGCCCGGCTTTGACCTCTTTACTACATATTCGGATTTCAACTTTTCGAGCTTTGTATTCAACCTTATTTTCTGCGCAACTGCGGCGACCATAGTCTCCGGCGCGATGGCAGAAAGAACGAAATTCCTCTCCTACTGCATCTATTCCGGAGTTATCTCGGCGGTCATATATCCGATCGAGGCACACTGGATATGGGGTGGCGGATGGCTCTCGAGCATCGGTTTTCACGATTTTGCCGGCTCCTGCGCAATTCACATGGTCGGCGGAATATCGGCGCTTATCGGCGCTAAGCTGCTCGGACCGCGCATAGGTAAATTCCGTCACGATGCGCACGGAAGGGTGACAAAGGTCAATGCATTCCCAGGTCACAGTATTGCGCTCGGAGCACTCGGAGTATTTATTCTATGGCTCGGCTGGTACGGCTTCAACGGTGCTGCGGCAACCTCCGTCGAACAGCTCGGCTCTATCTTTCTCACCACCACCGTCGCGCCTGCTGTCGCTACGGTAACATGCATGATCTTTACATGGGTAAAGTACGGAAAGCCTGATGTTTCCATGTGTCTGAATGCTTCTTTAGCTGGCCTTGTTGCTGTAACTGCCGGCTGTGACGTTGTAGATGCATTTGGTTCTATCGTGATAGGTGCTGTTTCTGGTTTGCTTGTTGTATTTGGTGTATGGTTCTGTGATAATAAGATTCACGTTGATGATCCAGTTGGTGCCGTAGCTGTTCATATGATGAATGGTATCTGGGGTACAATTGCAGTTGGACTTTTTGCCACAAAGAGTGCTCCGGCCTTTGCAAGAGGATATGGTGATGGCGTTACATATGGTGCAAACCAGATCGCTGGAGCTGGTCTTTTCTATGGCGGCGGCTTCTCACAGCTTGGCTTACAGCTTCTTGGTATGCTTTGTACCGCAGCTTTCACTGCTGTTACTATCACGATTACATTCCTTGTTATCAAAGCAATCTTTGGTCTTCGTGTTTCCGAGGAAGAAGAAATCATTGGTCTTGATGCAACTGAGCATGGTCTTCCATCTGCTTATGCTGGATTCTCAATCATGGATATCGACAACACAATGACAATGGAGCAAAATGCAAATACAAACCTTGGTGTCGAAGAATATGACCGCGCTTCTGCTGCACAGAAGGCTGCCGCTGTTAAGGTCGTTAAAGCTCCAGATGTTTCACCAAGCGGCATCTATAAGGTTGTCATCATTGCAAAGCTCTCTCGTTATGATAAGCTTAGAAAGGCTATGAATGACATAGGTGTAACTGGAATGACCGTTACTCAGGTAATGGGCTGCGGCATTCAGAAGGGTGCCGGCGAAAAGTACCGTGGTGTTGAGCTTGATGCTACTCTTCTTCCAAAAGTTAAGGTTGAAGTAGTTGTCAGCAGCATCCCAGTTGATACAGTAATCGCAGCTGCAAAGAAGACACTCTACACCGGTCATATCGGTGACGGCAAGATCTTCGTATACAACGTAGACCGCGTTGTAAAGGTTCGTACCGGTGAAGAAAATTTTGCAGCATTACAGGATGTTGAGTAATTTATATCTTCCTTAAAAAACAAAGTGCCCGCAGTCTTATTTTTCTGCAGGCACTTTTTTATTTGCAGCTTTTATGCACGCTTCCGCGTTATTACATATCTTTTTAAAGATCTGCTTACACAATGCAATTTCATCATCTGTAAGCCCATTAAACATATCTTTTGCAAACTGCTTTTGTACGCGTATGCCATCTTTTATTATATCATCTGCTGAATCCAAAATATAAATTTCAACACGTTTTTTATTGTCTTTATCTATCCTTCTTTCAATCAGCCCTTTTTCCTCAAGCACCTTAAGTGACATAGATACGTGAGATTTTGTTGACTTTCTGTATCTGACAATATCTGCTGCCGTGTTACGCTGTGGATTATTATATAGAAACATCAGTATATC
>ENA-ORRN01002456-ORRN01002456.1-human-gut-metagenome-genome-assembly--contig:-NODE-2456-length-11730-cov-2.650021_pt1 | contig 11730 bp, 7 predicted proteins | sample MGYA00242174_ERZ509132 | MGnify/ENA primary metagenome ERZ509132 (study PRJEB26280, sample SAMEA2338671) | human gut metagenome | biome: human gut; feature: human-associated habitat; material: faeces...
GGCCAAAACGATGGCCGCCAAGCGCCGACGCCCCGTTTTGGCCCCGGAGGGGTCAATCGGAGAGAAACAAAAAAGCGTTAAGAACCGTGCAGCACTCCTGCACGGTTTAGCTTTTTTGCTTCTCAACCTCCTCTTTGGGGTTCTTAGGGGCGAGCAGCCCCTAATCTGAGGGAGCGCAAGCGACCGCGCCACGGAGAGACCCCGCGAAACCGTGGGGTGCCAAGAAAAGCCAACCTCCCGTCACGGAGCCACCGACCCTCCTTTCCCCGCCCTCTACCGAGCCGCTGTGGCGTGCCCCGCTTTGCCACGCCTGCGGCGCAGAGGAAGGGAAAAAGCCCAGAGGCAGACCTGTAAAAATCGGTGTAGAAAAGCACATACGCATTACCGACGTATCAATGACTGAAATGATAAACGCTTTGGTAAATCATCCGGACGGCGGAAATTTTAATCAGGTGATCAACGAGGCATTGTTTTACGGATTGCCGATTTTATATGAAAAACTGTACGGCGGCATGGTAACGGAAGAGGAAAAAATCTCGCTTGTAAAACCACGGAAAAACGGAAGCAGGGATGAAGAATTAAATGCCGTTACTGTTCAGCTTTTGCGCGAAACCGTGCTGAATGCGACGATCAATAAATCCATTCTCTCGTCGATTTTTAATTTCATTTGCGAGAAGTGTTCGGACGAACGTGACATAATCAAAGAGTTTAACACGGGACTTCTCGCGGACACGCCCGAATACCTCGTTAGCTTCGAGGCGGAAGGGATCAAGAAACTAAGGAGGTAAGGAAAATCAGCACACAACCGATCATTTTCAATATTCAGTATACGCCATACCGTTTGCCGAAAACAGCGACGAACGAGGAGCGTGAACGTCATGCGGATGAGCGAGCGTTCTTCGATATGACGGGCAAGAAAAACATGTTCAAGTACATGACGACGGAAGGCAAACGGACAGGTAAGCGCACAGCGTTGGAATATCTGCAAAAGAACACGGGGGTGTTCAACGACAAGGGAATGATACCGCAAGAACAAGTGGACGAAATGAAAGCTCGGCTCAAAGAAAACGAGGGCAACATCTGGCACGGCTTCATCTCTCTCAATGCAGCAGAGTCCCCGAAGATAGACACACCCGAAAAGTGTATCGAGCTCATCAAGCGAACTTTCCCGTCGTTTCTGAAAGACGCAAAGTTCCGTCCGGATAATGTTGACCTTATGTGTGCGCTGCATCTGGACAGACCTCATCACTTGCATATCCACTTTGTCTTTTGGGAAAAAGAGCCGAAGTTCAAGGATGCTCGAACGGGAGGGAACAAGTATCGACGCAGTGGCAAGATAGATAAGAAGAGCATCGACGGAATGGTTGTACGGCTGGGACTTTTCCTGAGTGACAAGAAAGAAATCATGTATAAGACGCGCGACGAAGCGATACGCAATCTTCGTGAGTTGCTCGGTGCAAAGGCTTTTGTCTGTAAGCCGGATGACGTCAAGAAAGAAATTCTCGCGCTTGCGAGGGACTTGCCCAAAGAGGGACGCATTACCTACGGCAGCAAGGATATGGAACCGTTCAGAGAGAGGGTGGATAATATCGTGCAGATGTTGCTTGCAACGGATGCACGGGCGCGGCGAGCCAACCGAAGATTTTACCGCGCGCTTGCAGGGCGCGAGAGGGAGATAAAGAGCCATAACCAAGTTGACGAGAAGAACATTCAGGTATTCGAGGAGATACGGGCAGATTACAAACGACGACAGGGCAACCTTGTTCTGAAACTTGCAAAGTTCATCAAACCCGAATACTACGAGAACACGAGGAAACGCAAAGCGAACGATAACAAGTTAAAGCGTTCTCTTGGTATATCCCGCCGGAACACGGGCAGGGCAATCAAAAAGTTTTTGAGTTCTTTCGGGCAGGAGTGCGAGTACATCGAGCGAGATTTTTACCATCGATTGCAGGAGATCGAAGAGGAGATGGAGCGTGAACGCAAAAAACAGGACGCCGCATCGAGCGGCAACGGAGAAACAAAATAAACGGAGGTGAAGGGAATTGAATGAATAGAGAAGAAGCTCACAAACATAAAAAGCGCAAGTCGAGCGGCGGACTGTTTGTCGGCGGTATTTTTGTCGCCGTATGCGTGAGTATGCTGATCGCTTTTCTGTTCGCATTGTCGGGGCGGGATTTTTCGGGAATCTTCGGGAATGAAAACTATTGGCTTATGGTTGGAGTCGTCAACGGCGCGCTGCTCGTTGCATTCCTGTTGATGTACCGCATTGATGCGCAGAATGTGGCAATGAATGAAAACGATCTGGAAGATACCGAGTGGCTGACGACGAAGAAGCTCAGAAAACTCAAAGAGTTCACTGTCACGACTTGGGACAAGGTCGCAGAGAAAGATGACGAAATCGTCATCGGCGCAGAGAAGAAAGGAAAAGCGGTAGAGATCATCTCGACGAGCGCATTGCACGCGCTTATCGTCGGTACAACGGGTAGCGGCAAGACGACGGGGTTTGTCGATCAGAACATCGCAATCCTCGGAAGAAGCAAGGGTAAACCGAGTATGATCATCGCCGACCCGAAAAAGGAGCTGTACGAGAAACACGCAAAGCAACTTGAAAGCGAGGGGTACAAAATCTCCACACTTGACCTCAGAGAGCCGTATTCTTCGGCGAGATGGAATCCCATGCAGGTTCTTATCCGCCGTATCCGTCAGGTGCGTGAATTGCAAAACGATATGCAAGAAAAGGACGGCAAATATCTTGCCTGCGGCGAAGTGTTCCTGTCGCACAGCGATGCGAGGACGAGAGTGCAGGAGCTGAAAGACGAGATCTTCGAGAACGCGATGGACTTGGTGTACACGCTATGCCCGATACAGAATAAAGACCAGCCTACATGGGAAGAGGGTGCGAGAAATCTTATCTTTGGTCTGGTACTTGCCTTCTGCGAGGATGTCATTTCTGGTAAGATGGACGAAAAGCAGTTGCAGCTTTTTAACGTGTACCACAACATCACGAAGTATTGTTCCGAGGATACGACGGCACTCAAGAAGTATCTTTTGGAAGGCAGGGAAGAGTTCTCCAAAGTAAGGGGACTTGTAAACACCGTGTTAATAACAAGCGACAAAACGCTCGCATCTTACCTTTCGGAAGTAAACAGTTATATACAACAGCTTTCGGACGACGGTATATTGTCAATGACGAGCGAAAATGACATCGATATAGCGAATATGGACGAAAGCCCCAACGCTTTGTTCGTAATTGTGCCGGACGAGAGGTTTACGAGACACAGGTTTGTTACGTTGTTCCTCACACAGACCTACAAGGAGCTTGTCGAAAAGGCAAATACAAACCTCAGAAAGAAAGATACGGACACGGCAATCTTAAAGCGAAGAGCCTACTTTATCCTCGACGAGTTCGGCAACCTCCCCAAGATGGAGAACATCGAAGGTATGGTAACAGTCGGTCGTTCGCGTGGCATCAGGTATCTGTTCGTGTTGCAGAGTTTTTCACAGCTTAATGCCAAGTATGGCAAAGACATCGGCGACATTATCAAGACTAACTGCAACGTCAAGATATTCATTGGTTCGGACGATCCGGATACCAGAAGAGAGTTTTCAGAACTTTGCGGACAGAAGAAAGTCAAAAATTTCTCTGTCAACACGAGTGCGGAAAATCCTGCTTCGTCGAATACGGGTGCAAGCAATCAACCGCTCATTACGATCGGTATGCTCGAACGACTGAACGGAAATGAGAAGGGCGATGCGATCGTATCGGTCAGAGGGTACGAGCCTATCTGGTCACGCTTTACTCCGTCGTATGAACTAAAAGAGGTGTACTTCGCGGCAGGGAAGGCAGACATTTCAAAGCGTGAGGCGCGGCTTTTCGATAAGAGCGAATATGTGTTTGATATTCTGGGCGGAAGCCAAAAAGAGGAGGAAGAAAAGCAGCTCGATGCCATAGAGCGGCGTGAAGAAGAGCAGGCGCAGGAGGAAAAAGAAAAGATGCCTGATTTCTCCGCTCTCGATAAGGCGTGGAACGATAAGGTCAAAGAAGTACACGAGAAAATCCTCAAAGTGGCGCAAATGCTTGACGAGGAGGATGCTCAGGCGCTGATGGGGACAAGGCTTGAAGATAAGCAAACGCTGATTGCCATGCTTCTCAAAGAGTACACGGACATCAGTACACAGCAAAAACTGAATACGCTCAATAAATATCTGAGCGAAGAACTGCCGAAACTGCTTGAATTGCAGGCACAGGCAAAAAAATAAAAGGAAAAGGAGAAGAAAGTTGAAGAAATTTTTGAAATTCATTCCGCTTCTTGTAATCGGCATTATCGCAAGCATAGCGATGGTCGGTTGCGGAACAACGGAAAAAGAAGCAAGCGCATCGGCAAAAGTCAAAGTTGCGGCGGCAATGCCGCTGGCGATGGCGTATTCCGAAAGCGGCGAGCCTTGCGAACACGATTTTGAAGCAATCAAAGTGGTTGCGGCAACGTGTACCGAGCAGGGATATACAGTCTATACCTGTACGAATTGCGGCGAGCGCTATACGGACAATTTTGTTCCCGCTCTCGGACATGCGTTCGTGGACATTACCGTTCCTGCGACGTGTACGCACAAGGGATATGTGACTCACTTCTGTACGGCTTGCGGATATGAGTATTCGGATACGTTCGTGGACGAAAAGGGGCATACATACACGGACGAAGTTGTTGCGCCTACCTGTACGGAACAGGGATATACGCTGCATACTTGTTCGGACTGCGGATATTCGTTCAAGGACAGCTATGTGGAGGCTCTCGGTCATACTTATTCGGAAGTTGTGACCGAACCCACTTGTACGGAGGGCGGCTATACCACATATACCTGCGAGACCTGCGGTGAGGAGAAGGTGTCCGATTTCGTCGAACCCAATGGACATAAATATCTTGAAACGGTAACGCCCGCAACGTGCGTGAGTTATGGCTATACTGAACATTTATGTGCAGACTGCGGCGACAGATATGTTACCGATTACACCAAGGCAACGGGGCATACCTATCTCGACATTGTAGTGGAAGCGACAGAGGACAGCGTAGGTTACACAAGACACCTTTGCGTAGTCTGCAATTACAGCTATCTTTCGGACTTTGTGACCAGCGGAGATACGGGCTATATCGAAGAGGAAGTTCAGGAACCTCAGCACAAGCATCTGTATCAGTTGCATGTGCAGGATAACGCCGAGGATAAATATTTCATCGCACTCCGTGTCTGTGCTTGCGGTGACAGTAAAGTAGGAAATCTTACGGCAGACCTTACAGACGAAAACGGTCAGACCATTCTGCTTTCCTCAAACGAATACGGTCAGTTTGACTATTCCGAATTGTATGGCAATTATATTGTAACCATTACGGACGAGAACGGCACAGAACTGACGATGTTCGATATTTCAGCCGGTGAAGCACCCGAAGGTCCGGATGACGGTGGTGAAGAAAATCCCGATGAGAAACCCGGTGACGGTGGTGAAGAAAATCCCGACGAGAAACCCGGTGATGGCGGCGAAGAAAATCCCGACGAAAAACCTGGTGATAAGACCGAACCTGTTGAAGATGCCGGCAAGGATAATAAGGGTACAGCAGTCATTCTGCTGGTCGTATTCGTTCTGTTGTTAGCAGGCGGCATCGGAGCAATCATCTTTATGAAGAAGAGAAAGAATAAAAATCAGAACTGAAAAAGGAGGAATACATAACACATGAATATCAATTTGTTGGCAGCAGGACTGGACGAGAACCTTGCTCAGATCGTGGAGAAACTCAAAGGGCTGATCGACAGCTTCTGGATCTACATCGTAATCGCTCTCGCGGCGGTGGTCGTCATCTGGGGTGCCTATATCGGCATCAAGATTGCAATCGCGCACAGAAACGAAGAGAAGATCAACGCACGCGATATGGTGAAAAACCTGATTATCGGTATCGTTATAATTTTCGTCGTCGCAATGGGTGCGCCTTTGCTCATCAACGGTCTGTCCGCTTGGGTTGGCGCATAAAAATATAATTTCTGAATGAAAGGGCGGCGAGGCGTTCTCGCCGCCCTGTTTTCAGATAAAGGAGGATAAATGCTGATATTTTTGCAAGAAATAGCCTTGCAGCTATTCCTATGGCTTTTACAGCTCATAGATGGTTTGATGGAAATATTCTCCGCAATTTCTGGCGTGACTTCCGTGAATTACCACGGACAACAGGTAAATATCATTGAGTTTGTAATCGGAGATTCGACCGTTGGGGCAATCTTTTGGTGCATTTTCATAACCGCCGTAGGGCTGACGTGTATTTTCACGATCGTCGGACTTGTCAAAAATATGGTGGCGAACAACCGAACGGTATCGACGATTGTAGGCAAGTTCTTTTTGGCATTGCTCGGCACGATGGCTATGCTCGCAGTTGTGATTCTCGGTATTTTAATTGCAAACTCACTCTTGCAGCTTCTTGCGAGAATTTTTCAGTTGGAGAACAACACAAAATTATCGACGGCAATTTTCAATGCCTGCGTGGGGGATTGGGTCAACGGTTATTCCGCGTCGAATATGGATGTGACATCTTTATCTGTAAGTAAGATTTTAGGCGGATATGATACGGCATTGTTCGGTATCTGGCCGACTTCGTGGAAGTGCAACGGCATGGTAAATCCGAACACGTTTATGTATTTGCCCGCGTTGATTGCCGGTATTGCATTGACGATAGCTTTAATTATTGCAGTACTCAATCTCGCAAAGCGTGTGTATGAAATTGTATTTACATACTTTACGATGCCAATTTCAATGTCTACGCTTCCTTTGGACGACGGCGCGCGGTTCAAGAATTGGCGCGAGATGTTCGTGACAAAAATCGTGCTTGCGTATGGCGCGGTTTTAGCGGTCAATATCTTTGCTCTTTTGTTGCCGCTCATCAATCAGATGCACATAGACGGTGTAAGCGGATTTGCGAATTCGATGTTTACGCTGTTTATGATTGTCGGCGGTGCAATGATAATCCCCGCAGGTCAGACATTGTTTGCAAGGCTGTTCGGACAGGCGGACGATATGAGAGCAGGCGGTGGCTGGCTCAGAAGTGCATTCTACGGCGGCAGAATTGTCAGTGCAATGACGGTTGGCTTGGCAATGAAAGGAGTAAGAGGCATCGGTCGTGCCGTAAGGCGGCGCAGCAATCGTTCGCATAATAGCGGAGATTCGGGAAGTTCTGGAGGTTCGTCGGCAGATGACAGTTCGGATCAGTACACGGAGAGCAGTTCGGAAGGAAGTGCGCCTGACGGGGGAACGGAAACAAGCGAAGGAGGTGAAAGCAGTTGAGGATAATTCCTAAAAAAATAAAGGTCAAAAACACGGTATGGAAATGCTACTCAATGATGGATGTGGTTGTTGCTCTGTTTGTATTTGCTATCATCTTTATTGCAATTACGGCGGGTAGTTGGGCGCTTGCAATAGTAGTGGGACTTATAGCAGTCGTGATGTTTATGCCCACGCCGGATGGTATCTTCTATACCTGTATTTTTGAGAATATAAAGTTTTTGTTCGCCAAGAAGAGATATACGGCGGACGCGAAGAACCCAAAAGAAAGTGTGGATACGCTTATCGGGTTGAAAGAAATCAAGACGAACGGCTTGCTTGTATATAGCAGCGATATGTACGGCAGGGTCATTAAAATCGGACAAAAGAACTTCGGCATAGAGGACGTTGTGCAGCAGAATATAGATATTAACTACATAGCCAATGCCTTAAAACTTCTTGACCTCAATCAAAGCGCTGACATTATAAAAATTGACCGTCCCGTGAATCTGGACGGCTTTGCAAAAGATGTGTTTACAAGACTTTCCGAACTCAGAGAGTCGGAAGAAGAAAGAGAGGTCAAAGACATAAAACGCGGTGTCTTGCAGGAGAGAATAGACCGCATAGACAAGCTGAACAATATCCGCAAGCAGTATCTGTCCGATTACTATATCGTAGTTTACGGCAGGAACGAGCTTGACCTTGAAAGCACGGCAATCAATGTTGCCGGGGAGATTTCCAAGAGCGGACTTTCTACCAAGCTCTTAGGTCAGCGAGAGGCGGCTGTGTTTTTGAAGTACAGTTTTTCTCGCAATTTCGACGAGAGAGAGGAGAAAGACATTGCCGAGGAGGACTTGCTCGCGTGGGTAAAGCCCAAAGAGCTTGTATTCCACGGCAACAGGTACGTCATTGACGGTACAGAGGCAAGCGTGCTTGCGGTTGCAGATTATCCGTTGCGCGTCAAGAATGCGTGGGGCGCAGGACTTTTCAATATTCCCAACACAAAAGCGGTCATGCACGTCAAGCCCGTAGACAAGTACAAGGCAATCCGCCGCATCGACAAGTGTATCGGTGAAATGGAAACGAAGCAGATCATCTCGGACAAGGCGAGTGAAGCAAACAGCGCGGAAACGCATCAGGAAACAATGAATGCGCTTTTGGACAGTTTGCAGACGGAAAACGAAAGTCTTTTGGACGTAACGCTGACGATTACCGCCTATAACTACCTCAAAGACGAGAACTATAAAAAAGCGGTGCGTCGCGCTATGCTGACGGGCAATTTCAAACCATCCACATTGTATGGATTGCAGATTGAAGCGTTCAAATCGGCAACGGTATCGTCCGTATCAACGCTTAAAAATCACGAACGCGGTATTAACAGTTCATCGCTTGCAGCTGTGTTCCCGTTTGTAAGGACTTGCGTTCTGGACGAGGGCGGCATTCTTTTAGGCGCGAACAAGACGAACGGCTATCCGTTCATTCTCAATCTGTGGAAGAGGGGAACGCTGTACCAGAACAGCAACGCTATGATAATCGGTAAGTCGGGTTCAGGTAAATCGTATTTTCTGAAAACGCTCATTGCCAATGAATGGGCAAACGGAACGCGAGTTATCGTTCTTGACCCAGAGGCAGAGTATCTGTCGCTCACACGAAATCTTTGCGGCAACATCATTGATGTCGGAAACGCGCGAGAGGGCAGGATCAATCCTTTCCATATATATAAAATACTGACGGAGGACGGTACGCCTGCCGACCCCAAGGTCACGTTTAATACGCATCTGAAAATGCTTGAATCGTTCTTCAAAATTGTGCTTGCAGACGCGCCTGTGGATGTCATCGAACTCATCAATAATCTCGTCGTGGAAACATACGAGAGAATGGGCATTACGGAGAATACAGACTGTTCGACGTTCCCTGCGGACTACTTCCCGCTCTTTTCCGATTTGCTTGAAACATTGCAGTCAAAGGATAAGGAGCGTATGGATAGCCTGACTTTACGCGATATGCGCACAGCAGAACTGTACTTGCAGAAGTTTGTTACGGGCAGGTATTCGGACATCTGGAATGCGCCGTCCACATTAAAGACGGACGCTGACCTTATCGACTTTGATTTCCAGAGTCTGTTTGCGAACAAAAACAACGTCGTGGCGAACGCGCAGATGCTGCTCGTTTTCAGATTTATTGAACAGGAGGTCATAAACGCGCGAGAGAAAAACAAGGGAGGAGCAAACCTGCATACGCTTATCATTGCGGACGAGGCGCACCTCTATATCGACCCTAAATTCCCGATCGCGCTCGATTTCTTCTATTCGATGTCAAAGCGAATCAGAAAGTACAACGGCTCGTTCATTCCGGCAACGCAGAATATTGCGGATTGGAATGCGAATGAGGAGCTGCGCGGAAAGACTTCGGCGATTATCAAGAACAGTCAGTACAGCTTTATATTCAAGTTGTCCGCGCCCGATATGAAGGACGTGCTCGACGTTTACAAAGCGGGCGACAGTTTCAATGACGAAGAACAGAGAATGATCATTTCGGCGGTTACGGGGCAGACCTTCTTTGTCGGCTCTACGGAACTGAGAAGCTGTGTGCTTATTAAAGCAGGAGATTATACGCAAAAGCTGTTTGATGAAAAAACAGGGGAGGAAATTGCATGACAGAAAGAAAAAACCTTACGTTTATTCTCGCGGCGTTGTTTGTTGTACTTGCAACGATTTTTATAGGGGTGTTCTGCGGGATCCCCCTGCAAGCATCGGCAGCAACAACTCCGAGATACACCGTTGCTTTTTCATATACTTGTACCTATCAATATAATACAACTCACAGGACGGACAGTTCCGGAACTGATACTACATCGGCTACGGTAAAAGATTCGTTAGGAAAATCTACGACTATTTCCATAGCAATGTATGGTAGTGCTGCGTCAGGAACAGGAACACTTGCCAACGGAGGAACTATTAAGTCTGATACCGTCAATATTGTTCTTACATCTGGTTATCAATGGCATTCCATTTCAGTTACTAATAGTTCTGGAACGGAAGTAGGGAAAAGTTCAAAAACGACTTTGACGTTAAGCGGATTGGCTGATGGAAAATATTCGGTAAAATGTAAAGAGTCTGGGCAAGGTTGGAACCCAAATCCAAGAGCATACGCAACGTATTATACGGAGATCACATTCAGCTTTGTTGTGGATACTTACGTTGATAACACGAAACCGACAATCAGCGGGGCATCGACTTCTTCAACGGGCAAGTACACGAACAAATCGTTCACGGTTACGGCGAGCGATATAGGGAGCGGTATAGATAAACTCTATTGGATGGCCCCGAACAGCGGGAGCTATTCTTCTACGAGTTCAACAAGCAAGACTATTTCTGCAAGTTCGGCAAACGGTTTGTATCGATTTTATGCAACGGACAAATTCGGGAATCGCTCTTTAACTTATTATGTGTTTCTTGATACGGTTGCTCCTTCCGGAACTTTCTCGTTGCGAAACGGGAATACGATTGCATCAGGCGGCTCGACAAAAGAAGAGTTTTCCTTTTCTGCCACAGATAGCGGTAGCGGTGTGAGTAAAATTGAATACAAGAAACCTTCTTCTTCATCGTGGAGTAATTACGCGGCAGGAACAATTATTCAACCGGTGGCAGAGCAGGGAATATATTATTTTCGTGCAATAGATAAAAGCGGCAATGCTTCAACGTATACGATTACTACATTACATCCTTGTGCGGATGGTCATTGCTATGTTACAAAGATAATTGATCCGACGTGTACAGAGAAAGGATATACTGTTTATACTTGTTCGGTCTGCGGTGATAGTTACACCGATAATCAGACGCAAGCAACAGGTCATAATTATGTGGCTTCGATTGTTGAGTCGACCTGTACTGAAAAAGGATATACCATTTATACTTGTTCAAAATGCGGCGATAACTACCGCGACAATGAAACTACTCCGCTGGGACATAATTATGTGATGGAAACCGTATCGGCAACATGTACAGAGAAAGGTGGAACAGTTTATACATGTACAAGATGCGGTGTAAAATACAGCGGAAATGAAACGGAGCCACTCGGACATGCTTATGTAACGGAAACGGTTGCGCCAACTTGTGAGGAGGGTGGGTATGCGTTACATACATGTTCGCGTTGCGGACATACCTATACGGATAGTATTACGCAGCCGCTCGGTCATAACTTCATTAAGACAACGCAAGAAGCAACATGTACCGAGTATGGAAAGATTGTTTATACTTGTCAGGTTTGTGGGTATGAAACAGCGGAATCCGATGGTGTTTATCCGACAGGGCATAATTACTCAAATTCTATCGTGAAGGCTGCGACCTGTACAGAGGAGGGTGAAAGAAGATATGTCTGCGACAGATGCGGCGACGAATATACGGAAGTGATTGCCGCAACAGGTCATAGCTATG
>ENA-ORRN01002463-ORRN01002463.1-human-gut-metagenome-genome-assembly--contig:-NODE-2463-length-11718-cov-3.427763_pt1 | contig 11718 bp, 7 predicted proteins | sample MGYA00242174_ERZ509132 | MGnify/ENA primary metagenome ERZ509132 (study PRJEB26280, sample SAMEA2338671) | human gut metagenome | biome: human gut; feature: human-associated habitat; material: faeces...
GTATTATGGCAGGATATTTAGTGGAGGATACTCGTAAAGTGACGACGCATCGTCTGATTGAAATGAAACAGCAAGGAAAGAAAATAGCCATGCTGACTTCATACGACTATACGATGGCTCGTATTGTAGACGGTGCCGGAGTGGATGTGATTCTGATTGGCGATTCTGCGTCGAACGTGATGGCGGGCAATACGACCACGCTTCCGATTACGTTGAATCAGATGATATACCATGCGACTTCGGTGATGCACGGTGTGGAACGGGCATTGGTCGTATGCGACATGCCTTTCGGTTCTTATCAGGTCAATCCCACGGAAGGAGTGACCAATGCCATCCGTATTATGAAGGAAAGCGGCTGCGACGCTCTGAAACTGGAAGGCGGGGCGGAAATTATCGACACGGTGAAGGCTATATTGGCAGCCGGTATTCCCGTTATGGGACATTTGGGGCTGACACCGCAGAGTATCAATAAGTTCGGTACATACGCCGTGCGTGCCAAAGACGAGGCCGAGGCGGAGAAACTGGTGGCCGATGCGCATTTACTGGAAGAAGCCGGCTGTTTTGCCATCGTATTGGAAAAGATACCGGCTGCATTGGCCGGTCGGGTAGCCTCAGAATTACATATCCCCATCATCGGTATCGGGGCGGGTTCGCAAGTAGACGGACAGGTCTTGGTGGTCAACGACATGTTGGGGATGAATAAGGGTTTTTCTCCGAAATTCCTCCGACGTTATGCCGATTTGCATACGGTGATGACTGATGCCATCGGGCAATATGTGAGCGACGTAAAAGCCCGGACGTTTCCGGATGAAAACGAGCAGTATTAAGGCGTGGCACAAACCAGTATCGGGCATAAGACCTTGTGGCATGCTGATTTCCTGAAAATCATCTTAGCCAACTTTTGTGTATGCACCTCTTTATATATGTTTTTGCCTGTCGCTCCCGTGTGTATGGGACGAATACCGGGGGAAGACGTAGGAGGAATGTGTGCATCCGTGCTGCTCTTTTGGGGGGGCGTATGTTTACCTGCACCTTTCTGCAATTACTGGTTGGATGCTTACCGGCGGAAGAATGTGGCCTTGTGGGCATTAGCCGGCATCGTATGCGCTACGGTGGCGTTTCTTTTCGATGGCCCGCAGTGGGGGAAGTGGCTGGCGAGGATGATGCAGGGGGCTTCATATAGTGTGTTCCAAATAGCTTTGGGGAGTACTTTGTTGCTGGATTTGTCCGATACGAAAAAGCGGACGGAAGCCGCACATGTCTATTATTGGTTCACTCGTTTGGCTTTGGTCTTCGGTCCTTTGTCGGGTATTGTCGTGCCGATGCATTACGGTGTACGCCTTTTTGCCGGAGTATCCGTGGCTTTTCTGCTTTGCGCCGGCCTGTTGGTTTTGACGATGCGTGTTCCTTTCAGGGCTCCTTTGGAACCGTCGTGGTGTACATTCGACCGTTTTTGGCTGCCTCGGGGATTCCGGCTCTTTATTCCTCTGACAGGAGTGACCTTTTCCGCCGGATTGATGTTGGGGCAATACCGGGATGCCGGATTTTACTTGTTTTTGGCTGTCGGTTTCTGGTTGGCCTTATGGGGGCACCATCTGTTTTTTAAGGAAAAGTTGCAAACGGAGTTTGCAGTAGGATTTGTTGCTCTCGTGACAAGTGCGTCGTTATGGGGATTGGGGGGCGATATGGAAGGGATGAAATGGTGTATCGCCTTATGCCTGGGAAGCGGCCTCGGTTTTGTGACCAGTCGGTATTTGCTTTCTTATATTCGTATCTGCGAGCATTGCGAGAGAGGAACGGCACAGACGTCTTATCTTCTGGGATGGGATGCCGGACTTTTGGCCGGGTATTCCGTAGCTTTCGGGTTAGGAACGGAAGTCGGACAAACGATATATACTTATATAATAGGGGCTATATTCGTAGGAACGGGAATGTATCATTTGTTTTTGGTCAGACCGTGGTATATGCGAAACAAACGGAAATAGTGTGAAAAGAACTGTGCTAATTTTCTTTAATACGTGGAAAAAACAGATTTGTGTCAGCTCAGAAATATGTTTTTAAACATGTTTTCGATATTAGTTTAGATTTTATTATGTGTTTTTACAGAAATGTCATATCTTTGATACCCAAAAGGGGGAGCTTTGTGCACCCGATTTAAAAAATATTGAATAATTAACCTAATGGAATGTAAAGTAGGCTATATTAGAGGACACGGATTCAGCGCTTTAGAGGAGTTAGGACTCCCGAAAAGAAAGTGGCAAAAATGTTGTGTGGGCACACTGCTGGTCAACTCTCGGCCGAGAGCCGGTGACGGGAGGGACGTGGTGTATCAAAACGATATTTATATATTGAGTGAATAATAAATCTATTAAAATATTAACCTAATGGAAATATGAAAGGCAGTAACATTAAAAGTAAAATGGGTCGTTTTACCTATTCTGCATGTGCGCTGTTCTTTGCCGGTGGTTTGTTAGTCTCTTGTGAGGACGAGCTTTTGACCGGAATGCCTTCGTGGTTGGGTAGCAGCATCTACGAAGAGTTGGAGAAGCGTGGGAATTATAAAACGATGTTGGAACTTATCAATGACAAGGATGTTTCGACCGCGGATGCAAACGGCGAGACAGAGTATGCCAGAACCTTACGTTTGACGGGTAGTAAGACGTTGTTCGTTGCGAATGACGACGCTTTCACCAGATTCTTTCAGAACAATGTGTGGGGAGCCAAGTCTTATAGCGATTTGACGCCTTCGCAGAAAAAGTTATTGTTTAATTCTTCGATGATAAACAGTGCTTATCTGATAGAGTTGATGTCGAGCACGCCTGGCAATAATCCGGCACCCGGGACTGTGATACGCCGCTCTTCTTCGTTGAACCTGTATGATACGATTCCGCAGTTGCGCGCTTCGGACATGCCGGACAACGAATATTGGCTGTATTACCGTTCTAAATATTCGGATGCGGCAACGGGAGGAATGACGGTGTTTCGGGACAATACGACAGCACCGATGGTGCATTTCCTTTCCGCTTATATGTCGAATAAGTCGATTACGAACGACGATTTGAAGTTTTTGACCAATGGAGCTTGCGACAACACTTCGGAGTCGTATATCAACGGGCAACGTTTGGTGGAAAGGGATATTACGTGTCAGAACGGTTACATTCAGGTTTTGGAAAACGTTATGAATCCTTTGACCAATATGGCTGAGGCTATTCATAACGACGGAGAGCTTTCGACATTCAGCAAGATGTTGGATCGTTTTGCCGTACCGGTATATAACGAAGGATTGTCGAATACGGTCGGGGTGGACTCTGCGTTCGTATGGCGTTATTTGAATAACGGTTTCGATTTGGGAACCGAGGGAGGCAAAAATGCATTGTTGACCTATAAGAATGTGGATTACGATCCAGCGAATGTCTTGTCTTACGATCCGGGATGGAACCAGTATCAGAACGGTTCGTCCAATACGCCTATGAGTGAAGACATGGCAGTCATTGTGGCTCCTACGGATGCTGCTTTCGAGCGTTACTTCCAGTCTGGTGGCGGTGCCGCTTTGATTGACCGCTATAAATATATAGACAGTATCCCGAACCATATTATCGTGAATATGCTGGACAACTTCATGAAGTATTCTTTGGTGGCTACTGTGCCCAGCAAGTTCAGTTCGGTGATGAACACGGCCCAATTGGAGATGGGACTTTCTGTGGGCGAACCGGGCGGACAGACGGGTATCGGTTCTTGCCTTATGGCCAACAATGGTGTGGTATACAAGTCTAACGAAGTTTATAATATTCCGGAATACCAATCTGTGGCTTTCCCCGCATCTTTGAATGACAACGACCGTAACACCAAGACCGATATCATGCGTTATATCATCAATGAATTGGACTATCAGGCTTATCTGAATTCCATGGAAAGCATGTTCTTGTTCATTCTTCCTACCGATGAAGCTTTGAAAAACTATGTGGATCCGGTAGATTATCACAAGAACCAGCCTACCATTACGGAGTTTTATTATGATTATAGTCCTTCACTGACCGGTAGCCGTATCAAATGTAAACGTTATAATGCAACGAAGAATGCAGACGGTACGTTGACACGCGGTACAGAAATCACAAACCCTTGGAAAAACGGTAGTACAGAATCTGATTACGTAACGAACCGTCTGAAAGATATTCTGGAGAATTCCATCATCGTACAGGATAAGTCTGCCACTACTTCAACGGGTAAGAGCGTATGGGTCACAAAGGGCGGTTGTCCGGTCATACTCGAAGGTACGGGTGCAAACATCCGTATTACTACTCCTTATCGTAAAGAACTTGCCGACCAGAATAGTAGCAATAGCCCTTATGAACTGAAAGTTCGTGAGGTGGAAGGTTATTATAACATGGGGCAGAATCCTGACGGTAATGGTGAAACCTTTATCGTAGATATGGAACCGGTGATGTCTGCTTCAAAATCCGTTTCTACTTTATTAAAGGAGTTGGCAACAAAGGATAATCGTTATAGTGAGTTCTCTAATATGGTGGAGAATAGTACGTTAGTGTCTCAATTCTATAACATTACTACAAGCGGGTCTTCTTCTACGGGTACTGCCAAGACCATTTCCAATGGTTTGACCCTCTCGGTCATGGAGAACTATAATTATACAGTCTATGCTCCGCCTACAGCCGAGATAGAGAAAATGTATGAGAATAACTTGCTTCCGGATTGGAGAGATGTGATTGAGTTGGAAGACAAGCTGGATGAAATCGAGAACAGCAATCCGGAAGAGGCTGCTCGATTGGAGGTTCAGATAGATAGCATGAATACATTGATTAACAACTTTATACGTTATCATATCCAGAACAGTGCGGTTTATCAGACAGCTCCTGCCTCATCGGGTACTTACGAAACTTCTTACATGGGAGGAAGCCGTTTTGCCACGCTTACCGTATCGAACAGCGGTCAGGCCGGTTCGGGAAGTATAGTCATCACTTGCAATGATGCCAATAAAATGGAAATTGAAGGGGAAGTTCCCCGTAAGGTTTTGGATGGCAATTACTTTGCACGTGAATATCGCTTCCGTTCCGGTACAAGTTCACAAGATTCAGGTACCCCTCCTGCATGTACGGATATTGAATCGGCAACTCGTATCTTCAACTCTTCTACAGCAGTCGTACATCTGATAGACAAGCCATTGCTCTATACAAAAGAGTTGTCTGATGCCTACAATGAGATTTCAGGTAATTAACCTTAATGATAAAGACAATGAAACAATTAAAATATTATTTCTTAATTTGCTGCCTGGTCGTTGCCTCGGTAGTGAATGCTCAGGGAATAACGAGTGTGAGTGGAACGATTTCCGACTCTTTCGGGCCTGTTGTGGGGGCTGCTATTGTTGAAATGGACGCTTCTAACCGTAACATATCTGCCACAGTGACAGACTTTAACGGTAATTTCACCTTGAAAATCAAGAATCCTAAAAACCGTTTGAAGATTAGCTATGTGGGTATGAAGACCCAGATTCTTCCTATTAATAAAAAGGTGTACCATGTGACCTTGGAGGACGCCATGGTATTGAAGCAGGTGGAAGTAAAAGCAAAGAAACGTGTGGAATCATCCGGTTTGGCCATTCCGGAGCGCGAGGTCTCTTTCGCTTCACAGACTATTAATGCCAAGGAATTTGAAGGCTTGGGTCTTACTTCCGTAGATGAAGCTTTGCAAGGACGTATCGCAGGTTTGGACATCGTGATGAATTCCGGTAACTTGGGTGCCGGTACGACGATGCGTTTGCGTGGTGCGTCTACAATCAGTACGTTGACGAGTTCCGAACCTTTGATTGTGGTGAACGGTGACGTTTGGAATGTGGATCAGAGTAACTTTGATGTACAAAATGCCAATGATGAACAGTTCGCGCAATTATTGAATATCAACCCGGAAGATATCGAGAGTATCAGCGTTTTAAAAGATGCTGCTGCTACGGCGATCTGGGGTTCTCAAGGTGCGAATGGTGTGATTGAAATCAAAACAAAGCGTGGTAAACGTGGAAAACCGAGATTGACTTATTCTCTTCGTTTGACAGGCACCTACCAGCCGGATGGAGTGGATTTGTTGACGGGAGATCAATATACGATGTTGATGAAGGAAGCGTATTTCAATCCTCGTTTGAGTGATGCGGCCGCTGATATTCCTGAATTCAATTACATTACGGATAAGCGTGTGTTCTCTGAATGGCAGATGTTCAACAACAACACGGATTGGGTGAAAGAAGTGAAACAAGTCGGTTTGCGCCAGAATCATTTCGTTTCCATTACCGGTGGTGGTGAAAAGGCAACTTTCCGTATATCCGGTGGTTATGACCATGAAACCGGTTCTATCATCGAACAGAAGTTGGATCGTTTTACGACCCGTATGATGTTGGACTATTATGTAAGTGATCGTATTAAGATTATCAGTGACTTTGCTTTGACTTATACGGACAACCAGAGAAATTCCGATGATTTGTTGGCTATTGCTTATAAGAAGATGCCGAACTTGGCTATTTTCGAAGAGGATGAGCAGGGTAATTCTTTGGGACGTTATTACGAGATGTTGAAGGCTAAAGATGCATTGGAAGATCAACGCAATCTTGTGAACCCGATTGCGAGTGCCAAGTATGCCAAGAACTCTTATACGACGTACGCCATCGACCCGAAGTTGGAATTGCAGTATGACTTCTTGGGTATTGATGATACCAAACACCGTTTGACTTATAACGGAAAGGTGATTATGAATGTGTTCAATGCATACGAAGATACCTATTATCCGCGTGAATTGTCTACGGATAACTGGAATGCCAGTGGAGTGAGCAGGGCTACAAGCTTTAGTTCCAAGAGTTTGGCGTTTACCACTACGCATACGTTGACCTTTGTTCCTCATTTCTTGAATGAAGACCATTCATTTATGACGATGGGACGTTTCCAATTGGTTTCAGGTACGTCAAGTGACCAGAAAACCGAAGTAGCAGGTTTGCCGAACGGTGTGGAAGCTCCGAGTGCCGGTGGTATTACTCCGGGTATGTCCAGCAACTTCAACCGTTGGAGAAGTCTTTACTACACGTTCTCAGCTCACTATGCTTTCAAGGAAAGATATATTTTTGACGTATCTGCCCGTGTAGACGGTACGACCAAGTTCGGTCCGGGTAAGCGTTGGGGTGTTTTCCCTGCTGTTTCAGGCCGTTGGAATGTGGTGGACGAGCCGTGGATGGAAGGTACGCGTAAATGGTTGTCTATGCTTTCTATCCGTCCGGGATGGGGTATGACCGGTAATCAGCCTAATAAAGATTATTTGTATGTCAATCAGTATAGTGCTGCCAGCAATTATTTCGGCGCTACCGGTATGGCTCCGAATAACTTGAAATTGAACACTTTGCAGTGGGAAATGAAATATACTTGGAATGTCGGTTTCGACTTGGGCTTTTGGGATGACCGTATCAAGGCTGATATCAACTTGTATACGCAGACCACAAAAGACATGTTGATGGAAAATGTGAGAATATCCAGTATATCCGGTTTCACGAATTATCCTTATCAGAACGTGGGTGACATGAACAATAAAGGTTGGGAAATCAACTTGAACACCAACAAATTGATTCAGAAAGGTAAGTTTTGGATGGACTTGAACTTTACGTTCGCCAACAACAAGAATGAGATTACCCGAATGGATCCCCGTGTATTGGAAACTTTGAATAGTGACTGGGTGGCTGAGAACCGGAAACTCCTGCAACGTGTGCAGGTGGACAATCCTTTCGGTGCCATTTACGGTTATCGTTACAAGGGTGTCTATATGTATAATTATGATACTTATCTGCAGAAAGAACGCTTGGCTGCCGACGGAGATGCGGATGCTAAGGCTTTCATCGCCAATTTCAATAACAATGGCGGTTGGACGGCTCCTTTGGTATACAATGCGAACGGAGAAATCGTACGCGACATGAAGGGTGACCCGTTGCAGATGATGTTCAATTACGTATCAGGCGGTACCGGATATGAGTTCAAGGGGGGTGATGCGATTTATGAAGATGTGAACCACGATGGTAACATCAACCAACTCGATATAGTTTACTTGGGTAACTCGTTGCCGAAGTTGACCGGTGGTTTCGGATTCAAGTTCAATTATGGCGACTGGGCTTTGAATGCACAGTTCAACTACCGTGTGGACTACGACATTGTGAATTTGGCCCGTTTGGACATGGAGAGCATGGGTTCGAACAACAACCAGAGTCAGGCCGTGAACTACCGTTGGCGCAAGGAGGGAGATTTCACTTCCATTCCGCGTGCGTTGAGTACGAGCGGCAACTTTGCGAACTATAATACGATGATCAGCGACCGCTTTGTGGAAGACGGAACATTCTTGCGTCTGAACTATTTGCAGATTTCCTATAATATGCCGCAGAAGATGGTGAAGAAAATCGGCTTGAGCGGTTTGCGTTTCTATTTGAGTGGTAATAACCTTTTCTGCTTGACGAAGTATTCCGGTGTGGATCCGGAGTTGGGTTACGGAGGATATAGTGTGACGCAAGACGCCGCGCAGACTCCGCGTGCCAAGTCATATACTTTTGGTGTCACAGTAGATTTCTAATTGATAATGCTATGAATAAGATGAAGAAAATATGGTTTAAATCAGCTTTTCTGGCCATGGTCGGAATGTCTATGACATCTTGTGGAGACTTTCTGGATATTTATCCGTTGACCATGGTGTATGAAGATAATTATTGGAATGAGAAGAACGATGTGGACCAGATAGTGACAGGTTGCTACACACGTATGCAGGATGATGATTTTGTTCGTCGCTTGTTCATCTGGGGAGAGAGCCGTTCGGACAACACGCGTAAAGGGTTTCATCCTAAATTCAGCGCGACCTCGGCAGAAGGGTATATTTTGAGCGAGAATATTCTTTCCACCAATGCTTATACCGATTGGTCGAGTTTCTATTCTGTCATCGACCGTTGCAACTTGGTCATCCAGAAAGCACCGGAAGTGGCAGAGAAAGACCCGAATTATTTGCCGAGTGACGTGCAGGCTACGATAGCCGAGGTTACGGCCTTGCGTGCCCTTTGTTATTTCTATTTGGTGCGTACGTTTAAGGATGTACCTTATTATACGGAGGCTATTACAAATGACGAGCAGGAACTGAACCTTCCGGCTACGGACGGGGATGTCATCGTTCGGAACTTGATTAATGACTTGTTGGCTGTATGGCCGAATGCGTTGAAGGTATGGCCGAAGCAGTCCGGTAAGGATATCAGTTACGGACGCATCACGCAGAATGCTATCTTTGCCATGTTGGCTGATATGTATTTGTGGATAGATGATTATTCCAATGCAGAGAAATATGCCCAAATGGTTATCGATTACAAGACGGATTATTTCAAGAATAATTATTCTTCCTATTATATGGTGAATGGTTATCCTTTGATTCCGGACAATGACAATACCATTTTGGAAGCAGGAATGGCTTATAATGCCAATTTCGGTGAAGGCGGAGGTCCGGAGAGTATATTTGAGTTGGATTTTTCGGAGAGTACGACCGATGGTTCCAAGTCGAATGACGTACCGGCCGAATTTTTCTATCGTTTTTTCAAATCCAATGATAAGGATCCGAACTATGGCCAGTTCGCTCCAGCAGAGGATCTTTGGAAAGAGCTGTCTTCTCCGCAGATATTCTTGTCGAACAAGGACACGCGTATTAAAGAGTCCATCCATGTGGATAACGAGTCTAATCCGGAAATCGTGGATATAGCTAAGTATACGTATCGTAGTATCAATCCGAGTTTATCTTCCGGTAGTTCTTTGGCTTATGTGCAGCGCCTGGGGAAGAACGATGCCAATTGGGTATTTTACCGGGTTAGCGATATGATGCTGATTAAGGCGGAAGCTTTGATTTGCATGATGGGAGAAGATGCTACTCAGCGTAATGACAGTTTGGGGCAAGCCGCTTTTGAGTTAATCAAGACCATTGCCGACCGTTCGGCACCGAACACGTCTTCCTCTTTGATTTACAGTAATTATTCTACAAAATCGCAATTGATGGATTTGGTGTTCGACGAACGTAGACGTGAGTTCTTGTTCGAGGGTAAGCGTTGGTTTGATTTGGTACGTCATACCCGTCGTGACGGCAACACGGATTACTTGGTAGATGCCGTGCAAAGTAAGTTTACGGAAAATGCAGCGACTGCAACCGGTAAGTTGAAGAACATGATGGCTATTTATTGGCCTTATAATTACGACGAATTGCAGGTTAACTCTAACTTGAAGCAGAATCCTGCCTATCCGGAGGCCGGTGACTCTTATGAATCAACAGGTAAATAATTGTTATGAAGTATTTGTTTAAAATATTAATATCTATGTGTACCGTTTTACTGTTAACGGTACAGATGAGTCTGTTCACCAGTTGTAATGACGACTTGGCAGCCGATAGCTACTATACTTTTACGGGAGAGATGATGAGTGATTTTTTGAAGAATCGCGAAGATTTCAGCCTGTTCAAGCGTATTGTCGAGCGTGCCGGCGAGATGGATTTTCTGTCGAGTCGTGGCTCCCGGACTTTCTATCCGGCCGTCAATTCCGGAGTGGAATCATTTTTGAAAGAACGTGGTTACGCTTCGGTCGAGGATCTTCCGGTCGAATTGTGCGATACGTTGGTGAAAGCCTGTTTGGTGGATAATAGCATCAAGTACACTTATAATTTCTCCGAAACGGAGCAAATAAATAATGAGCTTGATTTGCCTTTGATTATCGTGACGAACGGGGATACGGTAGATGCGAACGGGATGACGTTAAGTGTAATCAACCGTCGTTCCGCCATTATCAACGAGTTGAAGAATGATTCCGTGGACAACGGAGTGGTTCATCCGGTAGATCGCGTACTGATACCGAATACCAGTTTGGGCTCCAGTCTGTTGGACGATAATCATGATGAGTTTACGATTTATTATGAGGCTCTCAGTCGTACCGGATTGCTGGACTCGTTGATTCATTATCGTGATGACAGCTATGAAATCTGGAAAGAAAATTATCCGGAGTTCAAAACCGGAATTCATTCCGGAGGTGTCTTCAACGAGAATGACCAAGGCTACGAATATCATGCCAAGCGTCCGGACCATCGCTATCAAGGTTTCACATTACTTATCGTTCCCGATGAGGTATTGTATGAGAAGTACAGTGATCGTTTTAACGCCAATATGACTTTGGACCAGAAGGTCGATGCGTTGTACGATTTAGCCGTTGAGAAATATAAAGATAATCCGGCTGACTTGAAAAAAGCCGGATTAGATTACTCCAAACGTCAGATGGAGAATCTGCTTGCGCATGGCGTAGACGGAATCCATTTGTACTCTATGAATAAAGTAGAAATTGCCAGAGCAATTTATGAATAAGAGGGACATATTTGGTTTCCGTAATTTAATTAAAAAAGATGGATGGAGAATGGGCACTCCCGTTTGTTGAACTGCGTAGCAGCAGGGACACTGAAAATACCAGTGTCTCCTGCTGACGCGTTCAAACCCACTCTCCATCCATCTTTTTTGATAAATTACTGGAATCCTGAAATGTCTGCAAATATCGACCGCAAAAACATTATAACTAAATAGTGGAAGGTTAAATGCAGCGCAAAACAAATAGATGGAATCTTTGATGAGAGGTTTTTAATTTAGGAAAAGAATTATGAAATAAAAATGCTGGGAAAATTGTATCGGGTAAT
>ENA-ORRN01002467-ORRN01002467.1-human-gut-metagenome-genome-assembly--contig:-NODE-2467-length-11705-cov-2.651502_pt1 | contig 11705 bp, 9 predicted proteins | sample MGYA00242174_ERZ509132 | MGnify/ENA primary metagenome ERZ509132 (study PRJEB26280, sample SAMEA2338671) | human gut metagenome | biome: human gut; feature: human-associated habitat; material: faeces...
ATCATCGATTCAAACTTCAAATGTAAAGAATGATCAATTATGGAAAGATCAAATCAGTACAAATCCAGATATTGAAGTTTATGGAGATGGAAGAGCGGATATTATCGATTTTGGAATTTTTTCGGATACAGGAGATATTGGAAATAATGTCTATAAAGGAGATTATTATTCCGTAAAAATGAAGGTTCGTATCAATGAAGATAATTTGAATCCAATCTTTGCGTTTAAGTTAAGAGATATCAAGGGAACGGAATTAACAGGAACAAACACGATGTTAGAAGATATAGACACTTCTCAATGTAAAAAAGGAGATATTGTTACGATTACATTTAGACAAAAACAATATTTACAACCAGGACAATATTTAGTTTCTTTAGGATGTACTGCATTTGAAGGAGATCAATTTGTAGTATATTGCCGAAACTATAATTGTTGCGTCTTAGGTGTTGTTGCACAAAAAGGTACGATTGGTATATTTGACAGTGAGTCTGAAGTGAGTGTTTCTGTCGAATAGTCTAAGTGTGTTATAATATGTATATATTTTAAAAAAAAGGTGAAATTATGGATGTAAGTATAGTAATACCAACAAAAAATGGTGGTGCTTTATTTGATGAAGTACTAACGATGATTGATAAACAAGAAACAGAATATGAATATGAAGTGATTTGTGTAGATTCTGGTTCAACAGATGATACAGTAGACATTATTAAACGTCATCATTGTATTTTAAAACAAATTGACAAAACAGAGTTTGGCCATGGTAAAACACGAAATTTAGGAGCAAGTTTAGGAACTGGTGAGTATATTATCTTTATTACACAAGATGCTTTACCTTATGATACGCACTGGATTCAAAATTTTATTGATGGTATGAAATCCGATCCTGAAATTGTAGGTGGTTTTGGAAAACACTATCCATATCCGGATTGTAATATTTTTGACAAAAGAGATTTAACTTTATTATTTCAAGGGTATGGTACAACGAATACGATTTATCAATTAGATGATAAAGAGCGTTATAAAAATGAAGAAGGTTATCGTCATTTGTTAGCTTTTTATTCAGATAATAATTCATGCATGAGAAGAGATATTTGGGAAAAATATCCATATGATGATGTGAATTTTGCAGAAGATCAAATTTGGGCAAAGAAGATGATTGAGCTTGGCTATAAGAAATTATATTGTCCTTATGCAGGGGTATACCATTCTCATAATTATGAGCTAGAAACATATAAACAAAGATTTTATGATGAATATAAGGGTATATATACAATCCATCAATATGTAATGGTAAAAGACATCCCCCATTTACTTGTGGGATATTATAGATTTGTGAAAAATAATTTGAATTATGTTAATTCATTGGATATGGATTCAGCTGAAAAGAAAAAATGGCGTAAATATACGATTAAAAGAGATTGGTATCGATTCTATTCTGCATATATGGCTGGAAAGTATTATCGTAGTTCAAAATCAAAACAAGAGAAAATGGATCAAAAGTTTTCTCAGCAGTTAAGACAAATCAATCAATAGAGGTGTAATCATGGAAGCAAGAAAAATAATTAATTCGCTACAAAGAAGAGGTTTAAGAGGTTCGATTCAAAGGTTTCGTCAAGGACCTCAAAAGGTAGGCCTAATCGATTTTTGGAGTTTTATAACAGACCGAGAAGAAACTCCATTGAATCTAGAGGAGTATAAAAAACATAAAGAGGGAAATCAAATCACGTTAAATTGGGTGATACCTGAAATGGGTGAAGGATCAGGTGGACATTTGAATATTTTCCGCTTTGTTTCCTATTTAGAAAGACATGGAGTACATAACCGTATTTATTTATATCGTTCCACTCGTTTTTTAAATAATAGCTATTTAAAAGATTTTGTACGTAAATATTTCTCTATTTTGGATGAAAATGTTGAGTTGTATCATGATACAAAGTTAATGACTTTTGCGGATGGTATAGTGGCAACAAGTTGGGATACAGCTTATTGTGTTCGTAATTTTAATAATACAATTTCAAAATTTTATTTTATTCAAGATTTTGAACCACATTTCTTTGCGCATGGTTCTGAATATGAGTTTGCAGAACAAACATATAAGTTTGGCTTTAGAGGTATTACAGCAGGAGATTGGTTAAAAGATATTTGTATTAACCAATATAACATGAAGGCAAATAGTTTCAGTTTCTCATATGATAAAGATTTATATACAGTTAAGAAAAAACAAGATAGTACTAAGCGTGTATTTTTCTATGCTCGTCCAGTTACACCTCGAAGAGATTTTGAACTAGGCTTGTTAGCTTTAAATGAGCTTTCTAAAAAGATTCCAGATTTAGAAGTTGTTTTCGCAGGATGGGACGTTTCACAATATGAAATTCCATTCAAACATCAAAATTTAGGCATTATGAAAATTGAAGAATTGTCTGATTTATATGGAAAATGTGATTTATGTCTAGTTATTTCAAATACAAACCTATCATTATTACCACTTGAAGTAATGGCTTCAGGTTCTGTTGCCGTATGTTCAAAAGGAGCAAATAGTGAATGGTTAGTTAGTGAAGAAAATAGTATTTTAGTTTCATACGATCCAATTGAGATTGCGAATACTATGTATACATATTTAAATGATTCAGAAAAATTAGATGCAATTCGTCAAAAAGGAATTGAATTTGCGCAACATACATCTTGGGATGTAGAAGGAAAGAAAGTTTTAGATGCAGTTTTGAAAGGAATTAAAGAAGATGAAGAAAGTTTTAATAATAGGGGGTAATGGATTCATTGGTGCTAATCTTGCTCGCTATTTGAGTAAAGAATATAAAGTATATTCTTTTGACATTCAAAATCCGAAAGAAAAAAATCCAAATGTAGAATATGTCGAAGGGGATTTTTTCGATGATGAAATTCTAGAAAATGCCATTCAGGATAAAGATATTGTGATTCACTCTTTAAGTACGGTTAATCCAGGAAATTCAAACAAACGCTTTATGCAAGGGTACTCTAGAGATTTTGTACAAAGTGCACACTTATTTGATTTATGTGCACAAAAGAATATTAAAGTAATCTTCTTATCTTCTGGTGGAACGGTTTATGGAATTCAAGAAGAGCAACCAATTAAAGAATCAAGTTTGGCTAATCCAATCAATCATTATGGTTCAGTAAAACTTTGCATTGAAACTGTCTTAAAGACATTTAACAAACAATCTCATTCGAATATGATTATTGCTCGTATTTCAAATCCATATGGTCCTGGACAAGATTTTAATAAAGGTGTTGGATTTATTGACGCAGCTTTGAAAAAGACATTAAATCATGAACAGATTGAAATCTGGGGTGATGGAAGTGTTGTACGAGACTATATCTATATTGAAGATGTTTGTGAAATGATTGGTTCGTTGATCAATTATGATGGAAATGAAGAGGTCTTCAATGTCAGCAGTAATCAAGGTATTTCATTAAATGATGTAATTTCAAAAATGAAAGAGTATGGTTTAGCGCCTGATGTTGTTTATAAAGATGCAAGAAGCGTAGATGTTGCTAAGGTGGTTTTGGATAACCATAAGATTGAAAGTATTCACGAATGTAAGATTCGTTCTTTCGAAGAAGGTTTAAAGTTGTATATTGATTATTTAAAAAATACTAGTTTTTAATGGAGAAAATTATGAAGCAGATCAGGAAGTATAGAGATTTTTACAACAACATTAAATATCGTACAAATGTATTTGAATGGTATCCATTTAAAGAAAATGCCAAATTATTATATGTTGGTGATAGTGCGATTTTAGAATCTTATTTTTTACAACGCTTCAAATGTTGTACGACTTCCTTGTCTAATTTAGATACATTGAATGATTCTACTTTTGATTATATTATTGTCGATGGCGAATTTGATTGCATGGATGATAAAGAAACAGCATTATGTGATTTATTGCATAAATTAGATTTAGAAGGACAACTTATCCTTTTGACAAACAATAAATTAGCTCTTCGTTATTTTGCAGGAGTTAAGGAGTTTGAGTCGGATGAATTCTTTGGAAATCTAAAAAAACATACGAATTTATATTCAAAGAATCAATGGGATACATTATTTTCTAAATTAAAAGTTCATGCTCAATACTATTATCCATATCCAGATTATTTCTTAACAACACAAGTTTTAAGTGATGAATGGTTGACTGGAAATATTAATTTAGAGTATGAGGATTGTCATGAATTTAGATATTGTTTCTTTAATGAAAATATAGCTTTACAATCCCTTGTAGAATCCGGTGATTTTGCGACATTTAGTAATTCATTTATGATTATTCTTTCAAATCATAAGAGTAATATTATTTATTCAAAGATTTCTTCAGAAAGAAAAGATAAGTTTAAAATATGTACAAGTATTTTAAAAGATCAGGATACATATCGTGTAGAAAAAATCGCATTAGATCCTTCTGGAATTTCTCATTTTGAAAGAATTCATCAATTTTATAAAACAACGAAAGATAATGATTTATTTCATTATTGTCCAGTACGATTAGAGAAGAATACATTAATTTTTGATTTTATCAAAGGTGAGAATCTTGAATCGATTGTCAATGGATATGTGAAGCATGATCAATTGGACAAGATTATTGAAACAATGGATTTGTTGTATAAAATCAATACGTGTGGAGATATTGTTGATTTTAAAGTAAATCAAGAATTTACAGATGTGTTTGGCAAACAGGATGAAAGTCTTTTATTAGATCAGAAGTGTATTCGTTTCTGTGATATAGATGTCATTTTAGAAAATGTAATTCTAACGCAGAATCATACATATTCAATTTTAGATTATGAATGGGTATTTGATTGTACTATTCCAGTCTCATTTATTATGTATCGAGCTATTTTACATAGTATTGCACTTTCTAAACTCAATGAGGAAGAAATTGATAAAATTTATTTGCGTTATGGGATTACGGAACAGCTTAAAACATTATATTTATCGATGGAAGAAAACTTCCAACATTATGTATCCGATGAAAAAATTTCTGATTATTATAATAAATTAAGAATGTATTTGTTAGATTTGCATAAGGAAGAAGAGAAGGATCTCTTAGATATTATAGTGAATGGTCAAAAGAATACTTTGTTTAATTCTAAACAAATGCATTACGAAACAAATGTTGAGAATCAAGATGTTAATATTCAATTTGGAAAGAAATCAATCCTTAAATTAAATAGCATAAAAATGAATGGAGATTTGATTTCAGATTTTAAGACAAATGCATTTTTTGTGATCAATGACGATTATTATTTTATAGAAAAACCGCAGATTCAATTTTCAAACTCAGAAACTGGTTTGTTAGAGTTGGATTTCTTCATGTATTATTATGGTGAAGACTGCATTGATAACATTATTAATTTAATTGATGCAAATCATAGATTAAATCAAGAATTAAGTGAAATTAAGAAGTCTAAGATATATAGATTAACGAAAAATAAGATATGAATTATTATAAAACAGGTCAATTCGCACGTCTTGCGAATGTGAGTGAAAGAACAATTCGATATTATGACAAGATAGGGTTATTAAAGCCCTCTTTTGTTATGGAAAATGGATATCGTCAATATAGTGATTTGGACTTATTGAAGTTACAGAAGATTTTATCATTAAAACATTTGGGTTTTAGTATTGAAGAAATCTTTCCAATGGTTATGGACAATACCAATCTTAAGGAGAGTTTTGAATTGCAGATTGATTTGATTGAGGATAAGATTAGTCATCTACAATCTTTAAAGGATGCTTTAAAAAGGGCGAGTCAATCTTCAAATCTTTCTTGGAATATGATTTTATCTTTAGTTCAATTGTCGAATGAAGAAACGAACATTATTGAGCAATATAAGAATGCGAAGAACTTAAATGATCGTATTTCTTTGCATGAAAAGTATTCTACAAATAAGCAGGGATGGTTTAATTGGTTATTTGAGAAGATTGATTTTTCTAAGGTGAATCGCTTATTAGAGCTTGGTTGTGGCAATGGTAAGTTGTGGCAAGAGAATAAGATTGATTTAAGAAATCGAGAAATATTCTTATCGGATATTAGTGAAGGTATGGTGGAAGAGGTTCGTAATAAATTGGGTTCTGACTTTAACTGTATTGTGGCGGATGCTGAAAAGATACCTTTTAAAGATGCTTATTTTGATTCCGTCATTGCCAATCACGTCTTATTTTATTTGAATGATTTAAATCAGGGATTAAAAGAGATAAGTCGAGTTTTAAAATCAAATGGAGTGTTATATTGTAGTACATATGGTAGTAGGCATATGAAAGAAATAACGGATATTGTACAAAACTTTGATTCTAGAATAAATCTTTCGAATCATAGTTTGTATGATGTATTTGGTTTAGAAAATGGTGAAAGTATTTTAAAACAATATTTCACGAATGTTCAAAGAATGGATTATCAAGATTCATTAGAAATTACAGAATCCAAGCCTTTGATTGATTATATTATGTCTTGTCATGGCAATCAAAATGAAATATTGGGGCCAAGATTATCTGAGTTTAAAGAATATATTGAAGAATTGTTGGTGAGTAATGGTAAAATAATTGTGACAAAACAAGCTGGCTTGTTTGTGTGTGAGAAGTAGGAGGTGTTATTTTGGAGTTAGTGAATAAATCAATGGAGGTATTAAAACGAGAAGGGATTTCCGGTTTAGCAAAACATGCCTCGCATTATATTCATAAGAAAAGAGAATCAAGACCTAAAAGTGATGCATTTAAGGATGTCTTGTTTATAAATGGGTGTCCTAGAGATTTGTTGCCACATCCACCTCGTTATCGTGTAACACATCAAATGGAACAGCTAAAAGTGAATGGCTATACTTGTGATGAAGTTTTCTTTGAGAATGTAGATCTAAAACAAGTGCGTATGTATTCTTGTTTCATTATTTTTAGAGCACCTTATACAGAAAAATTAGATGCATTTATTCAATTGGCTAAATCATGGAATAAACCCGTACTTTATGATGTGGATGATTTAGTCATTGATACAAAATATACAGATCAGATTGCGTATGTTAAGAATATGGATGCTTCTCAAAAAGCTCGTTATGATTTAGATGTTATGAAGAATCAAAAGTTATTAAAGCTTTGCGATGGATGTATCACAACAACTTTGGCTTTAAAGAAGGAGCTTGAAAAATACAATCCAAATGTATGGATCAATCGAAACACGGCTTCTATTGAAATGGTAACTTTATCACAAGAAATTAAGAAAACATCAAAAGATACTGTGGATATTGGTTACTTTAGTGGTAGTATTACGCACAATGAGGATTTTGAAATGATTAAGCCAGCCTTGATTGATGTGTTGAATGCATTTGATTATGTGCGTTTGCATCTTGTTGGAGAAATCGATTTGCCTCAAGATTTAAAGATGTATGCTTCTAAGATTGAAGTACATCCTTTTATGGATTATAAAAAACTTCCTGAATTGATTTCTAAGATGGATATAAATTTAGCGCCTTTAACTTCAAACATTTTTAATGAAGCAAAATCAGAGAATAAATGGGTAGAGGCTAGTTTAGTAAATACTTGTACGATTGCTTCAAATCTAGGTGCTTTTAAAGAGATGATAGAAGATCATAAAATTGGAATACTTTGTTCTAATATAGTTGAGTGGAAGAAAAAATTAACTTGTTTGATTGAAAATAAGGAATTAAGAGAAACTTTAGCAGGTAATGCGTATGCATATTGTTTAAAGCATTGTGTGACTTTATATACAGGTGCAAATATTGTTTCGATTCTTCAACAAAATCGTAAGCGAATTATTTGTATGGGCTTTGCGAAACTTGAAATTTCTGGTGGAGTTATGGTGGCTTTGCGTCATGCGGCTTATTTACAGGATGCAGGTTATCAAGTGATGTTATTATCTTTCTATGATACTTGTACAGAATTTACTTTTATGAATCATTCATTTCCGGTCTTGCCATTTAAAAATGAAAAGTTGGATGCGAAAATTGATTGTGGTGTAGCGACAATGTGGCCTACGGTTAAGATGTTGGATGATGTTCGTTGTATTGAAAATAAAAAGTATTTGGTGCAGGGGTATGAGGTTGATTTTTATGATTTTAAAGATCCTCGTAAAGTAGAAGCTAGTGTGACTTATTCATATCCATTTGATTGCATTACTGTCTCCAAATGGTGTAAAGAATGGTTGAAGTCCGAATTTAACAAAGATGCCAAGTGGATTTATAACGGAATTGATATTGAACAGTATAAAAATCATAAACGAGAGTTCAATGGAAAAATTCGAATTTTGATTGAGGGAGATTCTTCAAGTAAGTATAAAAATGTGGATGAGGCTTTCACGATTACAAATAAATTGGATTCTTCCAAATATGAAATATGGTACATGTCTTATAATGCCAAACCGAAGGATTGGTATCGTGTTGATAAATTCTTGCATAGAGTACCTTATGAAGAGGTGCAAAAGGTATATGCAGATTGTGATATTTTGTTAAAAACTTCTGTTTTTGAAAGCTTTAGTTATCCACCACTTGAAATGATGGCCACTGGTGGTTATGTGGTGGCCTTATTAAATGATGGCAATAAAGAATATTTAGAGGATGGAAAAAATTGTTTGATTTATCCAAATGGAGATATTGACAAGGCTGTTCATTGTATTGAAAGAATTGTTTCAGATCAAATTTTGCGTGATGTTTTATATACAAATGGTGTAGAAACTGCGAAATCAAGAGATTGGAATTTGATTAAAGAATCAATAATTCGTGTATATTGTGCTTGACCCTAACGTAACGTTAGGGTTTATTCTATATATATGATATAATTATGTTAATTATGGAGGAACTATTATGAAAGGTATTATTTTAGCTGGTGGTAGTGGTACTCGTTTGTATCCTTTGACAAAGGTTACAAGTAAGCAATTGCTTCCTATTTTTTACAAGCCAATGATTTATTACCCGATGTCAATTTTAATGCAGGCAGGGATTCGTGAAATCTTGATTATTTCAACTCCGGATGATACACCTCGTTTTCAAGAATTACTAGGGGATGGTCATCAATTTGGAATTGAGCTTTCTTATAAAGTTCAGCCAAGTCCTGATGGACTTGCACAAGCCTTTATCTTGGGTGAAGAATTTATTGGTAATGATAGTTGTGCAATGATTTTGGGTGATAATATTTTCCATGGTCATGGTTTAACGAAGCGTCTTCGTGCGGCTGCTGAAAATGAAGTGGGAGCTACCGTATTTGGTTATTATGTAGAAGATCCTGAACGTTTTGGTGTTGTTGAATTTGATTCTGAAGGTAAGGCTATTAGTTTAGAGGAAAAGCCAGCTTGTCCTAAGTCAAATTATGCGGTAACAGGACTTTATTTCTATGATAATAAAGTGGTTGAATATGCGAAAAACTTAAAGCCAAGTGCTCGTGGAGAATTGGAAATTACAGATTTGAACCGTATTTATTTAGAGAATGGGGAATTGAATGTTACACTACTTGGTGATGGATTTACTTGGTTGGATACGGGTACACATGAATCTTTAGTGGATGCCACTAATTTTGTGAAGACAATTGAGGAGCACCAACATCGTAAGATTGCTTGTCTTGAAGAGATCGCGTATGACAATGGATGGATTGGTGATGAAGAATTGGCTTCTACTTATGAAATCTATAAGAAGAATCAGTATGGTGCTTATTTAAAGAAGATCATGGATCGTAAGTATATTAAGTAATGGGGGTATTAGAATGAAGGTAACTGAAACAAAGATTCCTGGAGTATTAATTATTGATACAGATGTATTTGGAGATCATAGAGGGTATTTTACAGAGACGTATTCAAAGCCAAAATATGAAAAGATGGGTATTACGGTTGATTTTGTACAGGACAATATGTCTTTTAGTGCACAAAAGGGTACGCTTCGTGGATTGCATTGGCAAAATCCGCCTTATGCACAAAGTAAATTGGTTTCTTGTACAAAGGGAACTGTGATTGATGTTGCGGTCGATATTCGTAAAGGGAGTCCTACATTTGGTCAATGGGTTAGTGTAGAACTAAGTGAAGATAATCATAGACAGTTCTTTATTCCTCAGGGTTTTGCGCATGGATTCTTAACTCTAACAGACAATGTGGAATTTAGATATAAGGTAGATAATGTCTATAATAAAGAGTCTGAGGGTGGAATGCGTTATGATGATCCAACTTGTAATGTAGATTGGGGTTCATTATTAAATGGTATTGAGCCTGTGTTAAGTGAAAAGGATCAGGTAGGTCCAACTTTAGAAGAGTCAAATAATCAATTTGTATATGAAGGAGAATAAAACAGTATGAAAATTTTAGTAACGGGTGGTGCTGGTTTCATTGGTGGAAACTTTGTACATTATATGGTCAATAAATATCCTGAGGATATGATTGTAAACTTAGATAAATTAACATATGCAGGTAACTTAGAGACTTGTAAGCCTGTAGAGGATAAGCCTAACTATAAGTTTATCAAGGGTGATATTGCAGATCGTGAATTTATCATGGATTTGTTTGAAAAAGAAAAATTTGATGTCGTTGTTAACTTTGCGGCTGAAAGTCATGTGGATCGTAGTATTGAAGATCCTGAAATCTTCGTAAAAACAAACGTAATGGGAACAACTACTTTATTGGATGCTTGTGTTAAATATGGTATTCAAAGATACCACCAAGTATCTACAGACGAAGTATATGGAGATCTACCATTAGATCGTCCTGATTTGTTCTTTACTGAAAATACTCCACTTCATACTTCAAGTCCTTATTCAAGTGCAAAGGCAAGTGCTGATTTATTTGTACTTGCATATCATAGAACATATGGTTTACCAGTAACGATTAGTCGTTGTTCAAATAACTATGGTCCTTATCATTTCCCAGAAAAATTAATTCCATTAATTATTTCTCGTGCCTTAAATGATGAAACAATTCCAGTATATGGAACTGGAGAAAATGTGCGTGACTGGTTACATGTATATGACCACTGTACAGCAATAGATTTGGTTTTACATGATGGAAAACTTGGTGAAGTTTATAATATTGGTGGACATAACGAAAGACAAAATATCCAAATTGTAAAATTGATACTGGAAGCTTTAGGTAAGAACGAATCCTTGATTGAATTTGTAGATGACAGGTTAGGTCATGACAGGCGTTATGCCATTGATTCAACTAAAATTAGGGAAAATCTTGGCTGGGAACCAAAATACACTTTTGAAACAGGTATTAAAGAAACCATTCAATGGTATTTGGATAATCAGGACTGGATGGATCAGGTTAAAAGTGGAGAGTATCAGGAATACTATAAAAAAATGTATCTTAAATAAGGTGTAATTTTGCCTCAAATTTCAGTAGTTGTACCGGTTTATAATGTGGAAAAATATCTTAGGGAGTGTTTGGATAGCTTAGCTAATCAGACATTTGAAGATTTTGAAGTAATCTGTGTAAATGACGGATCTGACGATTCTTCACCTGATATTTTAGAGGAATATGCATCTGAAGATGAAAGATTTAAAATAGTTTCTCAGGAAAATAAAGGATTAAGCGGTGCAAGAAATACTGGAATGAATTATATTAAAGGCAGATATCTGCTATTTTTAGATTCTGATGACTGGTTAGAGTTAAATGCTCTTGAATTATTATATAATCATGCAAATGCTTTGAACTCTGAAATGGTGATTTTTCCATACAGATATTTTAATCAGG
>ENA-ORRN01002469-ORRN01002469.1-human-gut-metagenome-genome-assembly--contig:-NODE-2469-length-11690-cov-3.200945_pt1 | contig 11690 bp, 6 predicted proteins | sample MGYA00242174_ERZ509132 | MGnify/ENA primary metagenome ERZ509132 (study PRJEB26280, sample SAMEA2338671) | human gut metagenome | biome: human gut; feature: human-associated habitat; material: faeces...
GTACCCGGAGTTAATCCTGTAATCTCTTTGCTAAAGGTTGATTCTGTCAAGTCCGCATCTACGGTAGTCCATGAAGAACCAGACCCCTTCACACGATACTGGAATTTCGGTGTAGAAGCCAACGTACCGGTTACCTTTCCATGAAGAGTAGCTTTAGATGTCCAGATTTCATAAGGAATTGCTTCAGTGGTTGCAACAGTAGCATTCGAAACAACAATGTTCCATGTAACCATCCGCTGCTTACCATTCTTATCTGTTGCTGTCAAAGTAGTCGTTACCTGTCCTTCCTGCGCTGTCATCTTGGCTATCAGTTCTTCAGAGAACTGGATTTTCCAGGTTCCACCTGTTTCCATAATCGCATTTGGAGCATGTAAAGAAATTCCGCTAGCTTCTACACTGGCATCCTTTCCTCCCAGATTCATCAGATCCATACTATTAGCCGGAACTCCAAACTCTGTAAATCTATCATTTTGCAGCAAAGCTCCCGTCAAAGGAGACGAGGTAGATACAATCAAATAATAAGTTCCCTTTGTATTTGTAGCCAGATACATCGGTTGTTCCAAATCATATTCAATATTATCTGCATCCTTACAAACGATAACCGGGCGTTGTTTTATCCCAATAGTAGTAGTTTCTTCTGATAATGGGGTTTCATCAACACTCAAAGTCAACCATGCACCACCTGTAGTCTCTTGTCCTGTGGCTGTATATTTACAAGTCATATTATATAAGGTAGCAGGCTGTGCATCTGTCAACTCTGTAGTCTGTTCATACGTGCCACCCGTCAGTTTAGTTGCCGTAAACTTACATGTCAACTTTCGGTTATCGGCAGGCAGGCTGAAATAACCTTTTGCATCGGCATTGGCAGATGAATAAACCAGTTCACCGGTAGCAGAAGTAACAGTAACCTGACAATCTCCTTCGAAAGCCTCTTTCAAAGATTCATCCCATGTAAAAGCCAATACAGTATTGGCAATACCACATTTCACTTCAACCGGACTCTGCTGGCCTTTGGTTATTGTAAACTCTTCATTTCCTTCAAAGAAGCGTTGATCGAATGAGGCAGCCACAGAATCACCAGCAGTAACACGAACTGAATAAGTTCCGCTCATCAAAGGAATACTGGAAGGTACATTATCTGTTCCTTCATATTTCCGTACCAGACTGGTTTTATTATAAATACGGACTTTGCAAGCCTGTTCCAGTTGAGTCTGCTCTTCACTGCTCAACGTACGGGATGCAACAGTTATCTTGTCAGACATACCTACAGACAACTGTAACGTACCTTGTTCCCCGGCAATATCTCTGTCCTCTTTACATGCTCCAAGATAGAGCAAGGACATACATATAATTACTATTCTATATACCTTATTCATAATACTCATTTCTTTGGAACATTGATAACTAATGATTTACTTTCCGTTTTTCCCTGATTATCTGTTACTGTAATTTTAAAAGTATGAGTTCCTTTAAAACCAGCCAACATTGAAGTAAATTTACTAATATTAAAATCCAAATTAGTCTGATTCAAAACGGCATCATCAATAGGAAGCCCCAATATAGGAAGCATAGCTTGAGCATCCTCATTCATTGAATCAGAATGAGCTAAATCAAACTCTCCTAATCCTTCTCCAATACCATTAAACTCCTCATTATCTGATGATATTGCAACTTTCAAATTTTGAATACCAGCAGGTGCCTCTATACCAACAATCAATGTTGTTGCCCCAGTAATTGTCTGAGTCTGATCTATATCAAAAAAAGGACTTTCTCCCAGATTCTTACCCGTAATAGAAATATCGCTTGTTATTCCTCCTTCTCCATCACCATCTCCGTCACCAGGTTCTTCTCCTCCGTCTGTCGGGAAATCATCTATGCCCGGTTCTTCTCCCGGATTAACTCCTACAGTTTCATCAGAAGAGGTCATGGAAGAGTCTATATTAATAGCAATATTTAAATTTCCTCCTACACTATTATTTCCATCATCCACCGGAGAAAGCACATACTTAATAATATTATACTGTCCTGCTTGTACATTTTCCACACGTTTTACTTCCGTCACAGATTCTCCATCAATTGTTCCTTTCAATGTAATATCCATTGAACCAGCAGAAGCCGGAGCAATCAAATAAGCCTTACGGGTCTCAGAAGAAGGAATATCCAATGAATTATCTCCAATCTTCACAGTTGTTACCACATCTTCTCCCATCAGTTTACGGAGTTCCTCATCATACTCAACTGAGATCATCACGTTGGCCAGTCTGCAAGTCAATGCAGAAACTTCTGTCAATTCATTTTCCTTAATTGTAAACTGCTCAGTTGAACCTGTATAGAAAGGAACATCAAAACCATTGGTAGCTGCCTCTGCAGAAGAAGCCACAACAGTATAGGTACCAACCGGTAAAGAAATAATTTCCGGCATCTCGCTGTAAGTGTATTGTTCCACCTGCTCTCCCTGACTGTTCTTGATAGTCAGCAGAAAGTTGCTTACATCAACCCCTGCACGGGATTGAGGATATACTGTATCAACTTTCAAATCCACCTCCATCTTCATGGAAGCCAGACTCAACTGCCCTGTTACATCTGTTGTTCCTGTTTCCATTTTCTCACTATGGCACGCACTAAATGTAAAGAGTACGACCATCAGCGTAAAACAGATTAAAAATATATTCTTCATATTTATAGGCTTTATTTTTATTCGTAAATCAATTCTACATCGTCAATATAAAGTTGGCTTCCTACATATTCTCCATCTGACAGATTAGCTCCAGGGGGAGGATTTAAATTATCAGTATTTGCTCCCCAGCAATTTTCATTTCCTGAAGATTTGAATATTATGGAAAGTATAGCAGCTTTAGCAGCAACAGTATACTCCAACTCTATTTTCTCAGAAGTATAAGTAGACACTTCACCTGTCTTTGTAATAGTTTTATTTGCTAAAACATTTCCTGATGCATCCTTAACTTCTACCATCACTTCAAACCAGTCTACAGCATTTTTAGGCTGATATTTATACATAAACTGAATAGCAGATGGTCTTGAAACAAAGGAATACCCATATTTAGGTTGATGGCTCGCAACATCATAAGTACCTAAATACAACTCTCCTGGAGTTACATTCTCACAAGTTCCCATATTACCGCTGAATGCATTCGCCGTATTTCCTTTACCCCATCCAACAGTACGTATAAGAGCAGCATAAGTCCCCGTATTTTTATCATCAGTACGAATTGTTCCCGAATTGGTTGTATAACAACATCCAACATACGGTGAAGTTGGAAGTCCCAAAAAAGTTGATGGTTTCGCACCATACTGGGTTGTAGTCTGATTTAAAGTATTCCACCCTTTAGATTTCTCATCATTTTCAGTCCATGGATACCATTTATTCCAATAAACCTTATTATTTCCTGAAAGATCCGTCCCATCTTCAGCGATTTTATTTGAGAACCATTCTTCCATTCCAGCATTAGGAACTCCCAACTCTTCTTCTGTTTTAATGGTTTGTTCATTTGAGTATTCCCGCTGAAGATATACAGCACGGAATGTATATGAAGTATTAGAAATTAGACCTTTTATTTCGAATCCATTCTGACCATCAAATGATACATTTTCACATTTTTTCCATGTATCATCAGAATCTTTATACTGAATTTCAATTGTTGAAGCTGAAACAGTTCTTGAAGAACGTGATTTAGCAGAAGCTGCTACCTGAAAATTCACATGCTTTGCCCACACATCTGCATCACCGTTCTTCAAAGACAAAGTAAGTGCAGGATCTTCTACTTTAAATGTGTTTTCAATAGTCTTTGAGCCATATTCAGCTTTGAACTTCACATCGCTTTCTGTATCAATCAAAGGATCCGGATAAGTTAAGGTAACAGTATGTGTAGTACCTTCACTGGAGATTGAAACATTTTCTGCATTAAACGATTGTTCAGCTCCATACGCAAAATAATAGAACGTCACTTTCGAAGCATCGCCTTCCAGATTCATAGTAAAACTCATCGTTTTGCTTCCATAAGGTACAGATTCAGGCAATGTTACTGCGAAACCATTGTTACGGCTCGTTACGTTCAACACCAAAGGAGGTTCTGTTGTTTTTCCATATACATCGGTAGCAGTCAGTGTAAAGGAGTGTTCTTCGTTTCCGTCTCCGGTGCAATATAAATAAGGTACTACATTCTGAAACTCAACCGTAGCAATCTTATCGTGAGTACTTCCCAAACCTTTCATTACGAGACCAAGTTCAGTCAGCTTCTGCTGATCTTCGGCACTTAACGCCATGAGATCAACCTTTTCCGGCCATCCTTGTGCTTTTAATGCTGCGGATGAGGTAACCAATTCACAACCGGCCAAACCAGAAGGCGCATTCAGATAAGCCTGCAAAGTACCTTCTACGCTTCCACCTTCCACGACTTCCATAGCCTCATCCGAGGTAAATCCATGAGCTACGATAGTGGGAGCCGGTGCATTCAGAGCAGCATCCGAAATATTAAATTCAACATTTTGTGTACTCTCCAGATCATCATTGAAGATAATATTCAAAGTGGAAGTTCCGGCATCCACATCCATGGTAAGACGATATTCATGCTTTACTTCCGCTGCCAGCGTCTTAACCTTCAAAGCCACTGAACCGGAAACGCCTGGACGAGTAACATTCAGATAAACATCCAGATTCCCGGGAGTAAAATAGGCTGCACGGGTTTCGTCAGCTGTATAATCAATTTTATTTCCACGAGAAGAAGAAACATAAGCACTGTAAGAAGTAAAATAACTCTTGAATGCATCTGTATAAGAGATACTGACTCTGGCTTTATTGATTGTACAGTCAATAGTCACATCAGTAGTTTCGCCTTCAGCAACATTGGCAGTCGTACTTCCGGCATAGCTCAATCCGTCAAAGCCCTCAGTTGTTGCATCTCCATAAGAAGCAGAAACTGTATAAGTTCCTACCGGAACGACTGTAGCCTCTGCATCGTAATCACTGAATTTATCCCATTTACTAACCAATTCTCCATTCTCCTTGGCTATGGATAAACTGAAGTCTCCGACATCTGGAATTCCATCACCCTCTGCACGTGAAGCGGCAGAAACCACTTCATTATCAGCTGCCACCCTGACAGCAAGATAACCGCCGCCTGAGGGAGTACGTTCGTCACTTCGGCATGCAGACAATCCCAATGCAACCAAAGCCAGCAACATTAAATAATTTTTGTTCATTCTTATTGTTTTCATTTATATCTCTCTAATTAATTGGTCTCAACTACCACTGTAAAATACCAATTCCACAGCATCTGAATCTGGCTGCAAAGTAACGGCTTTTTACACACCCTCACAAGGTCAATTTATTTCATTTTTGGTCTATTCTTTATCTTTACCTTTTCAAGAAAGACATAACGCACCGATCTTCTCTGTTTTATGTTATTTTATAGCATTACTTTATAGCCGATATTTCAAATTGGCTAACTTTGCAAATGAAATATTTTCAAACAAAAAAGACATGGAAAAAGAATTGCCTAAAATAGATTTACCTGAACCCTGGCTGATCGGTACGGATATCAGCAAGGAACTGCTCAGCCTCTACACCAATTACCCGGTGAGACTGAAATGTGAAATCTTTGTGCTCTGCATGGACGGGGAAGTGGATGCCTCAGTGAACCTGAACCGTATTGAGGTACGTCCCAACGACATCATTACGCTTACTCCGGGAAGTATCTTCCAGATCTATCGTGTGGACGGAAATCTGAAAATCTATTTTCTGGGCTTTTCTTCCAAATACATTGAGGAAAGCAATCAGACCAGAGCAATGCTGGATTCCATTTATCTGACTTTGGGACATCCTGTCCTCTCACTGAAACCGGAGGGAGCAAGTGTTATGCAGGATTACCTGAAACTGCTGATCCGGATGTATGAGACTTTTCCCGAGAAGATGCGAACAGAAATGGCTCCCAATCTGTATGCGGATATACATAAAGGTGTATCCATATTATATAAGAATAAGAATACGGACAAGAGTCCTGTTTCAAAGAGTGAACAAATCTGCCGGAACTTCGGACAGCTGGTCATGCAACATTATAACCAGACAAGAAACGTAGCTTGGTATGCCGAGAAACTGGGTATCACGCATGCTCACCTTTGCACGACTGTGAAGCAAGTTACCGGAAGGACATGTGTGGACATCATTTCATCCATGGTAATCATGGATGCCAAATCACAGCTGAAATCTACTAATCTGTCCATACAGGACATATCAGATTCACTGAACTTTGCAAATATGTCGTTCTTCGGAAAGTATTTCAAGCGGAACGTGGGTATGAGCCCACTGGAATATCGCAATAATGGATAAACTAAACAGACTAACAGATTAAAGTATGAAAAAAACGTATGTAACAACGGTCGGAACCTTCCTGCTGGGACTGACGCTGAACTCCTGTATCCAGGAAGAGGCTCCCAATGCAGAAGCTGACATCACGGCCTGCTCACTCTTGCCTGTGGACTGTCTGGCAAGCAATACCATTGAGGTTGGACTGCCTTACAGTGATGAGTTGAATGCCTATCCCATAGAAATAAAGGTGAAGGAAGGTACTGACCTTTCCAACCTCGCACCGACTTTTGAACTGACTCCGGGGGCAACCATCAGTCCGGAAAGCGGAAGCATTCATGACTTCTCTTCCCCAGTGAGATATACCGTGACTTCGGAAGACAGACAATGGCACCGCACTTACAGTGTGTCGGTCACGGAACAGACTTCGACCAACATACCGACGGTATATCATTTTGAAAATGTCAAGACTTCGGGCAATTATTATGTATTCTATGAACAGCAGGGAGAGCATTCGCTTACCTGGGCCAGTGGAAACGGAGGATATGCTCTGGCGGTCAGCCAGGCTGCGGCTAAAGATTACCCGACTACACAGGATGATAACGGATGGAACGGAAAATGCCTGAAACTGGTTACGCGGAGTACAGGAAGCCTGGGAAGCCTTGTGGGCATGCCGATCGCAGCCGGAAACTTGTTTATCGGGCAGTTTGACCTGACAAACGCTCTGACTGCTCCGCTCAAGGCAACCAAGTTCGGAATACCTTTCTATAGCAAACCGATCCGCCTGACAGGATATTATAAGTATAAGGCGGGCGAACAGTTCTTTGCTAATGGCGCATATACGGATCAGAAAGATGTTTTTGACATCTATGCGTTCTTCTTTGACAACAGCAACGGAACAAGCATGCTCGACGGAAGTTTGCCGTCCAACGGATATACTCATCCGGATATGGTAGCTGTGGCACGCATCAAGGATGCTCACGAAACAGATGAATGGACCAGCTTCAGCCTCAACTTTGATTATGATTCCTTCGGAAAGGGAGTAGATGCACAGAAACTGGCCGAAGGAAAATATAGTCTGGGCATTGTCATGGCTTCCAGCAAAGACGGGGCTTCTTTTGAAGGTGCACCGGGAAGTACGCTGCTTATTGACGAGATGGAACTGATTTTTGAATAAACAGAAGGATCACTCAAGATCCATAAAACAGAATCTGACAAGAATATGAAAAGATATTTACTTGCACTGACAGCTGCCATAATTACTGCAGGAAGCTGTCTTTATGCCCAAAAGAACGAGAATCAGACGTTGCTGAATGCAGCCCTGCACGGATGGGAATACGAAGTCCGGGCAGGTATCAGTATCGGAGGAAGTTCTCCCCTGCCTTTGCCAGCTGAAATCAGAAGTATTGATTCGTATAATCCCACGCTTGCCATCATGCTGGAGGGAAATGCAATCAAATGGTTCGGGGCAGAAAAGAAATGGGGACTGACCACCGGACTGAGACTGGAAAATAAAAACATGACGACACGGGCTACGGTGAAAAACTACGGAATGGAAATCATCGGCAGCGACGGGAACCGGTTGAAAGGAAACTGGACCGGCGGTGTACGAACCAAATTAAGAAGTTCACTGGTAACCATTCCTTTACTGGCCACCCACAAATTCGGCGAAAGATGGAGTGTCAAGCTGGGCCCTTATTTCTCGTATCTGATGGACGGGGATTTTTCCGGTGAAGTATATGAAGGCTATCTTCGGGAAGGAAACCCTACGGGACAGAAGATTGTATTCACGGACGGTGCCGTTGCAACATATGATTTCCATAATGATATGAATCATTTTCAATGGGGTGTACAGGCTGGCGCTGACTGGAAAGCATTCAAGCATCTGAAAGTATTCGCCGACCTGACATGGGGACTGAATGATATTTTCCAGAAAGATTTCCAGACAATCTCATTCGCCATGTATCCCATTTATCTGAATTTCGGATTCGGATATGCTTTCTGAGCAGAAAGATCCGACACGTAAGAACACAAAAAAGACCGCAGCCTCTCCTCAAACGGAAACGGCTGCGGTCTTTTCTTATTGTTTTATTGAGCGGCCTGCATCTTGATACCAATCTGAATGGTTTCTGTTGAACCGATGATCTGCGGCATCGCAACCAGAGCCGGCTTCAGGAATACATCAACCATTCCGGCCATCTCACCAGCCTGAGCTTTCAACATAGAAAGAATCTGTTCCACTGCTGCTTCATCTTCAAAGAGCGGTGCTACGATCTTCAGAATCGGGAGCAGAGTTTCTGTATCCAGATAAGCTTTCAGCACACCTTCTTCATCTTTTTCCAAAGTGATCAGAATTCCTTCGGAAAGCATCGGAGTAACAGCAGCCATCAGCTGTGAAAGAACATCCGTCATACCGGCACGGCTCTTACCGGAAGCTGTTGCTGCAATTTGTGCCGGATTCAGGAACAAACGGATCTTATTGGGTTCAGGCACAGTATAAGTGGCCAGATTCAAAGGTGAAGTCTTCCACTCTGTTGCATTCAGCGAATCCTTGTATTCAGCCTGAACATTTCCGTCAGAAAGGAAGGTTACCTTATTTAATACTCCACAAAGCATTTTAGGAATGGTGTTTCCTTCAATTTGAGTCATACTAATAGCCAAAGAAATCAATAACTGAATTTCATAAGGAGATCCATTAAAATCAAATGGATCTGCATCCCATACTACATGAATAGGCTGCATCGGATCACCACTGAACAGATTTCCCGGAGGAAGCAATTGCCAGGAAGTATTGGTCCAGGCAGTTTCAACAAAAGTCACATTCAAGGCCAGATTCAAAGAAGCATCGGTGGCTGATCCCTGATATTTCAAGGTATATCCTCCCCGGTTTTCTTCTCCGGCAAAGGTTACCGTATCGTTTTTAATTGTCAGGTCTACATCAATGGTAGTACTTACTTCGCCAGGAATGACACCTGCCGTAGCCAGACCGGAAGCATTATCACTCAACGGAGAAGTTGTCTGAGCACCTGATAAAGTCAACGTTGCCTTGGTAATATCATTTGCATCCGGTGTAAAGACAACCTGCTTGCCCAGCATAGGAGCACCGCTATATGTAAGAGTCAGCCCGCTGGCATCCGCATAAGTTTTAGTCTGTGTGATCGGAGATACGACAGATGAGTCATCGTCACTGCTGCAGGAAGTCAGCACACCTCCGGCCAAAACAATAGAGAATAAGCCAATAAATAATGTTTTTTTCATGATGAAATAATGTTTAATAATTAATATAGTTATTCCTTTTCAAATCGGGTGCAAAGTAAGAGGGAAATAAATACACCTACAAGGTCTATTCTTGCGACTTTTGTTCTATTTTTCACATCATATGAAAAACAGACAAAAAATTACGGACATTTTTTGATCTTTTTTTCTTATTTTAGGAAATCATTCCAAATACACTTTTTCACGGTGCCTGTTCCCCTTCGGGCTTTTTAAAAAACGTCGAATTCTTTTCCTTCGAACGCCGAAACGTTTTATTGCATTCGTCGAAGTCTTTTTTTAAAAGCCCGAGGCGGGCAAACATCCACCGACATTTGCCCGCCTCCTTATTATATAACAGCTTCTTTCGTTCTTATTCTTCTTCCGGCAGTACCACGACTCCCAGTTTCTTGCGGCCGTCCATCTTCACAGTCAGCGGACGGTCAAAATGTACCCAGCGCAGGAACTTCGTTTCCTCCACAGCCGGCATGGAGTTCAGCAATTCCTGATTGTAGATACCTTCATTCATATAGGCATTAATGGTGAAATACCCCACTCCAAATGAAGTCAGATTCTGGAAGAAGTGAGTTCCCTGACTGGGATCTACCCGATAATTGGTCAGTCCGGCTTCCACAATGACACGGGCCGCTGAGATATGCGGCCATTTGACCGGTACCCCCAGCCACGTATCGCTGCTGCCCCACCGGCCGGGTCCTACCAGCACATAATGCTTCCCTTCATCCAGGAAACGGCGGTTCAGCTTCTCTATATCATAAGCAATCAACTGGTTATTGTAAGCCGAATAGCCTTCCGTCTTCACGTAGATCACATCGCTGATATCTTCCATAATACCATGTCCCAGGGCATTTTCACTCTTCAGCAGCAACAGGTCATCAGGTATCCGGGTAAGATCTTCATCAAGTCCGGCCTTCACATCGACCATCGGACGAATCTGAAGCAGATAGAAGACACCGCTCTTGGTACGCGCATCGAAGTTAACAGCAAACTCAATCTCTACAGGACGCCTCATTTCTGCCTGTCCGTATTGCTGGGCAAGCTGAAGAATGCGTGCCAGAGGAAAGACATCATGCTGAAGGATATTGGCAAAAGTAATCAGCTTACGGCCGCCCGGATAGATTCCGTCACGGATCACCATATCATACGGATCGTAGGTGGAAGCAATATAATCGAGGGCACCGTCATTTTCGGCATCCTTTACGGTAAGCTTCAGGAGATTAAATCCGTCATCAAGCGAGAAGTTATGTCCGTTGTTCTTCAAGTCAAGCGCATAGAAACGGGTCTGCGTTTCGCGCAGGGCTATTTCCATTTCACTGGTCTGAAGCACCTTGTCCGGATGATACGGACAGACACGCAAAGTCAGTCCGCCGTCAACGATATACTTGCCGAGTCCCAGTGCCAGACTGACGGTACCTTCTTCAGCCGTTTCGTCATTGATCGGATAATAGTTGATGGAACGGGCCACTCCCGATATGGCCGGATAATAACGGTCGCCATACTGGGTTCCGACTACCTCCTGCAAAATAACGGCCATCTTTTCCTGGTCGATGACATTACTGGTGGCCTGCATGTAAGCCTTGCTGTCACGATAATAAACCGAAGCATACACACCTTTTATCGCATCACTCAGCATACGGAGCATTTCATATTTGTCTTCCAGATAAGGAATCATATAGGTGGAATAGATACCGGCAAACGGCTGGTAATGCGAATCCTCAAGAAGACTGGACGAACGGATGGCTATCGGAGCTTTCACTACATCGAAGAAAGCAAAGAAGTCTTCCACCAGACGGTCGGGAAGTTTTGCTTTCAGAAAGGCTCTCAGAATGGTATCATCATCGGCATCGCTCAAAGCCAGCTGATAAAGAAGATTCGTATCCATGAACTCATCAAAGATATCGGTACACAGCACCACGGTCTTGGGAATAACTACTGAAGCATTCTCAAACTCCGAAAATTCAGGATGACGCTTCACCATGTTGTCGATGAAAGCCAGACCACGTCCCTTTCCTCCCAGCGATCCGTCACCAATGCGTGCAAAGTGAGAATAGCGGTCGAAACGGTCGCGCTGGAACACAGCCACCACTCCCTGGTTTTT
>ENA-ORRN01002473-ORRN01002473.1-human-gut-metagenome-genome-assembly--contig:-NODE-2473-length-11670-cov-3.861644_pt1 | contig 11670 bp, 13 predicted proteins | sample MGYA00242174_ERZ509132 | MGnify/ENA primary metagenome ERZ509132 (study PRJEB26280, sample SAMEA2338671) | human gut metagenome | biome: human gut; feature: human-associated habitat; material: faeces...
CGGATGCTCAACACCTCGATAAAGAACGATGCTTCGTCGGTGATCGGCAACGGCAACAGCCTGGCGCCCCTGCGCAGCAGCGGATACGGCGAGAGTTCGTTCCGCCACCACCAGCCGTTGAGCTTCGGCATCGCCGTGCGCAAGGAGTTCGCCCACGGACTGTCGCTGGAAAGCGGCGTGAACTACACCCTGCTGCGTTCGGACGTGAGGATGCAGTACACCTCGGACGACGTGGCGCAAAAACTCCATTTCATAGGGGTTCCCCTCCGCTTCAACTGGCAGTTCCTCGAGCGCGGCCGCTTCTCGTTATATATGGGTGCGGGCGGCATGGTCGAGAAATGCGTTTCGGCCCGGTTCGGCTCCGAGACCGTCGACGAACCGGGCGTGCAGTGGTCGGCGCTTGCAGCCGTGGGGGCGCAATACCGTGTAGGCGGTATGGTGGGGCTTTATTTCGAGCCTGAAGGATCGTATTACTTCACCGAAACCGGATTGCGTACGTCGCGTACGGATTCACCTCTGACGCTGACCTTGAGACTGGGCGTGCGCCTCTCTTTTTGAAGTCTGATTTTATAAATCGCACATTTATTGTATAAGAGGAGTTCGCACCGGGAGTGCGGATTCCTTTTATCGTATTACGGGCAGGCGTGTCTAAAAGTGGCATTCGGACGATTAAATATGCTATTTTTTGTTGTATGATCGAAATTTGTTACTATTTTTGTTGAATAAATTAAGTGACGCCCGACTTTGCATTCGCCCAGATACGATAAAAAAAAGCACAAGTGCGCTTGTTGCGCACCTGTGCCTGGTAGTCCCGACGGGAATCGAACCCATATCGTAAGAACCGGAATCTTATATTCTATCCATTGAACTACGGGACCGGGTGTGCAAAGATGCAAAAAATTTTTTAATATTCGAAAAAAAATGCGAGAAAAGCAGAATAATTGGCAAAGAATCGAGGCCGTAATCAAGTGGGCGAATATGTCGACCAACTATTTTGCGCGATATATCGGCCTGGCGCGCGGCGAAAACCTCTATCAGATAAAGCGGGGCAACAACGGCATTTCGCTGGACGTCGCCGACCGTATCGTCAGCAAATTCCCCCAGGTCGACAAACTCTGGCTGCTGACGGGGGAGGGGCAGATGTTCTCCGAGGAGCGGATACGCGGCGCGCAGATACCTTATTATAATGTGGATGTCGAACAGGGCATCGCACATCTGGAACATCTCGAGGCCGAGAGCAACCTCGTCGTGCCTCCGGTGGGGGCGTGCGACCTGGCGATGTGCTATACGGGGCGTGCGATGGGAAACATCGTGCCGCCCGGAACGGTCGTGCTGCTGAAAGCCGTGGACCGCGATGCAATTATTCCCGGGGGTGAATATGTGATAGTCTGCCGAAAAATTGTAACTTTGCGGATAGTTCGGGCCGCCGACGAGGAGGGCAAAGTCCGCCTGGTGGCCGGGGATCGGGAGAATTACGATGACATCGTTTTGAACGTCAACGATATAGTCTCGGTCTACAAAGTGAAGGGAAAATTGATCATAAACAGTTGAAGAGTATGTTTTCAGGCATCGTGGAACGTACGGCGGAAGTGGTTTCGATCCGCACGGACCGTCAGAACAAGGATTTCACGCTCCGGGCGGATTTCTGCAAGGAGTTGAAAATCGACCAGAGCATAGCACATAACGGCGTATGTTTGACAGTTGTGGACATCACGGAGGACACCTACACCGTGACGGCCATGAAGGAGACGCTCGACAGGAGCAACCTCGGGTTGCTGCGCGAAGGCGATCTGGTCAACCTCGAACGGTCGATGAAACCCGATGCCCTGCTCGACGGGCACATCGTGCAGGGGCACGTCGACCAGACGGCGGTCTGCACGGCGAAGGAGGATGCCGACGGAAGCTGGTACTTCACCTTCGAGTACGAGCCGCAGGGCGCCGGACTCTGCACGGTCGAGAAAGGTTCGGTGACGGTCAACGGCGTGAGCCTCACGGTATGCCATCCCACAAAAGATACTTTTCAGGTTTGCATAATTCCTTATACGTATGAGCATACCAATTTCCATTCTTTGAAACCGGGTTCTGTTGTCAACCTTGAATTCGATATCATCGGCAAGTATCTGAGCCGCATGACGAACCTGCTCGAAGAATAGGACGGTCGGCTTTTGTTTTGTATCGGTCGTAAAAGCCGTATGACGCCCATTCTCGCTCAAATATCTTTGAGCAGGATGGGTTTCTCCTTATTTATATATCGCGCGCGTAGTTCGCGTATGGTTTCCCATTCCGTATTGTTCCGGTGGATGGCTGCCGGAGTAAATTTGTCTCCGTAATTGTCTATCCGTTCCAACAGCAGGTTTACAGTCAGATGGTTGATGTCTTCGGCCGGGGCAAAGCGCACGGCGGCATCTTCGTTCGTTCTGTCGAAAACCAACAGGTGCATCCGGTTCAGTTCGTGGGTCAGGCGGCCGACCACTCCCGACGGGAGGTTCGTTTCTACCGAAAGCCCCTTCACGGTGTAGCCCTCCATACCCTTTTCAAATCGTTTGCACACTTTCGACATGATGAGGATGAGCAGCACGTCGTGGTAGCTGCGACTTATCTTATGGATGTCTTTGATGTAGTAATAGCTTCTCAGGTTTTGGTTGGCGTAAGAAAGTTGGGCGCCGAAAAGACAGATAATCCATGAGAAATTGACCCACAGCATGAACATGGGCAAGGCTGCGAAAGACCCGTAAATGGCATTGTAACTGGACACCCATATCTGGGAATGGATGTAGAAATATTGAAGGAACTGGAACGCCGTGCCGGCGATGAAACCCGGAAGGATGGCATTCCGGAAACGGATGTCCGTATTGGGCATGTACATGTAGAGGGCTGTGAAGAGCAGACCGCTCAGGGCATACGGAGACAGTTTGATGAGAATTTTCACCGTCGTGCTGAGCACCATGAAATTCGGATAGTCTTGTGCGATGGTAGCCAGGAATATGGAAAGGCCGCTGCTGATGATGATCAGGATGGGCAGAAGGAGGAAGACGCTGATATAGTCCGTTATCTGACGGTAAATGGACCGTTGGTTTTTCACGTTCCAGATGCTGTTCAGGGCGATTTCGATGTTGGCGGTCAGTTGGACGACGGTGTACAACAATAAAAGCAGGCCGAAACCGATGAAGATTCCGCTTTGCGTATGCTCGAGGTATGAATTGATGAAATTGAGCACCATGTCGGCAAACTGTTGGTTGACGCTCAGGTTGCTTTTGATTTTCTCTTCGATGATGGAACCGTATCCCAATCCCCGGCCGATGGCGAAAATGATGGCCAGGATGGGTACGGTGGCCAGTATGGTGGAGTAGGTCAGGGCCGAAGCGTGGCTGTTCAGATGCTTGGACAGGTAGCATTCAGCCGTGAGCACCAATTTGCGGAGGGCGTTGAATGCATATTTTTTGACCGGTGAAAACTTTTCTTCATTGATGAACCATATTTTGTGCGTGAAGAAGAATTCCAGTTGATGTATGTTGTACGGCATAGGCTTTTCATGTTAAAAGGTGATGAAAAAAGAAAAAGCAGTCGGCCTGTAAGCCGGGTTCTGTACCTCGTATGAAACGAAGTGCTTGCCATTTATCCAGACCTTGCGTCACCGTAAGGCTCTATCGTTCTACCCTCCGGCTCGGGCGGGCCGCCCTCTCTTGTGGCGCCGGTATACGCGAACTTTCAACTTCCAGAATGCACGGCCCGGATGTCGCCATCCGGCCGGTGGGCTCTTACCCCGCCTTCTCACCCTTACCGTCCTTGCGGACGGCGGTTCTTTTCTTCTGCACGCTCTAACCCTCGCGGATTACTTCCCGTTAAGAAGTGGAATGCCATGTGTTGCCCGGACTTTCCTCTCCCGGCCGAAACCGGCAGCGGCAAGCCGGCCTACTGCTTTGATGTCACAAAAGTACTTCTTTTTTTCGAGCTGACAAAATGCAGGTCAACGAATGTAAAAATGTTGGTGTCCGATTTTAATCGCTGTTAATGGGAAAGATTTCTCTGTTAAAAGATAGCAAAAAGGAAACTGAAAGGATACATTGCAAGTCCTTTGGCGTTACTTTTGTGCAAGTTTATTACGAAAAGAATCATTTAGTATGAACAATATGACAACAGAAACAATGAAAGAGACAACAAGAAAGGTATTGGGAACAGCCGCCCTTTTCATAGGCAGCTTTTGTGTGATGGGATGTGTGGAGACACCGGTTAAGGCACAGCCTTCGGCCGCCCCTTCCGGATTAGTGGATTTGACCCAGGCTGCGGAGACGTCCGTCAACGCAGTGGTATATATCAAGGTGACGACGAACAGTAAGACGAAGACCGTGGATGTGCAGGATCCGTTCTCCGACTTCTTCGGTGATTTCTTCGGATTCGGGGGCGGAGGCCGCCAACAGCGGCAAATACAGACTCCGAAACGTGAAGGTTCAGGTTCGGGAGTGATTATTTCTTCCGACGGTTATATCGTGACCAACAACCACGTGGTGAGCGAGGCGGACGAATTGTTGGTGAAGCTGAACGACAACCGCGAATTCAAGGGACGCATTATCGGTACGGACGAGCAGACCGATTTGGCTTTGATTAAGATAGAAGGAAAGGACTTTCCGACGTTGCCTATCGGCAATTCCGATGACTTGAAGTTGGGAGAGTGGGTCTTGGCCGTGGGCAATCCCTTCAACCTGACTTCTACGGTGACGGCCGGTATCGTCAGTGCAAAGGCCCGTTCGATGGGTGCCAATTCCATAGAAAGCTTCATCCAGACGGATGCCGCCATCAACCGTGGTAATTCCGGCGGCGCGTTGGTCAATGCGCGTGGCGAGTTGGTGGGCATCAATGCGATGATTTATTCCCAGACGGGTTCTTATACCGGTTATGGTTTTGCCATCCCGACGACCATCATGAACAAGGTTGTGGCCGACTTGAAGGAATTCGGTGTCGTACAACGTGCCCAATTAGGCGTGATGGGTAATGATGTATCCACTTATATTGACGTAGAGAAGTCCAAAGGCAATGAGGTGGACTTGGGTACGGTAAACGGCGTTTATGTGGCCGAAGTGCAGGATAACTCCACAGCTTCCGAGGCCGGATTGCGCAAGGGCGACGTGGTCATTGCTGTCAACGGTAAGGATGTAAAGAAGATGGCCGAGTTGCAGGAAGCCATCAGTACGATGCGTCCGGGCGACAAGGTGAAAATCACTTATATGCGTAACAAGAAGAAAGACACCGTGACAGCTGTGTTGCGCAACGCGCAAGGCAACACCAAGGTGTTGGAGCAAATGGATATGGACCAGTTCGGGGCAGCCTTGAAGCCTTTGGACGGCGAGACTAAACGCCAGTTGAACTTGCCGAACGGTTTGGAGGTCGTAGCCGTGAAGAAAGGCAAAATGGCGGATGCCGGAGTAGAGAAAGGTTGGATTATCCTGCAAGTGAACGACAGGCCTATGAACACGATGGAAGATTTTGAAGAGGCTGTAAAAGAAGCCAACCGTTCTTCCGACCGTATCCTGTGGATTCGTGCCGTGACGCAAAGCGGACGGTTGAGAAGCGCAGTGGTGGAATTGGATGAGAAATAAACGGTGACGGGCTGACAGGCCTGGCTTGAAAGTCCGTCCCATCTTAGACAGAAGAACATAAGGACAAAGGAAGTTTGCGCCAGCAAGAAAATATTTGTTCTTATGTTCTTCTGTCTTGTTTTTATCTTTTTGACAATATGTCAACCAGCCTTTCGCGAGATTCAGCTATTCGTGAGCCGTGGCGGAGGTGTACGGAAATACGCGAATCTCGTGCATTGTGTCGGGAGCAACGTGTAAGCGTTTCATGCCTTCTTTGTGCCATGGTGCCGGGACGAAAGGCCGCTCTTGCCGCAAGCGGAGAGGGGGAGTGTAAGTTCGGAGCGTGTCCAGCCTGTCGTTTTGACATCATTCTTTTGTCGGTGGGAACGTGCCGAATAGAGAAAAAACGGGCTTCAACAGCCTCTCCGGACTTCATTTTCAAGAAGGTTTTCGGCCGATAAGCGGAGGCCGTCTCCAAAATCTGCGGAGAAAAAAATTGTTTTCTCAGCCGAATGATTTTTCGTTCGCCTGAGATTGACGCGCGTTTTTGCTTAAAAAAACAAAATAACGGGCTTGAAGTGTAAAAAGATGTATTTGATTTAATTCTAAAATGTGCGGAACGCGTGGTTTTTCATCCCGGAAAGATGGATAAGAGCTTTCGTTTTGTCAGTAAAAATGTGTAAAGGATGGCAGGATGAAAGTTTTGTCCCTGTCGCGTCAAAGACCTACGAAAACCCGGAGTGAAGAATGTAAGAGAGAAACAGGTTGCTTCGGTTTGATGTTTTGTATATATTTGTAAGTCACTTTATAATGGGTCGTTATGAGGAAGATTGGTAAGATGGTATCGGGGGCGGCTGTGCTGTTGATGTTGGCGGCGGCATGCGGGGGAAAGGAAGGACGTGGTGCGGATTTTTCGGAAGGGAAGAATCGCGATATAGAGGTGATAGACATCGACAAGGCCAAGCGAGAGAAAGCTTTGCTGTATTCTTCCATATTGGAAGAGCCGGACGTGATAGTCTTGGAAACCAATCCGGAATGTATTATTCAGGACGTTTCTGCCATAGATATATATGAAGGTAATATCTATATTTTGGATGATGAACTACCTGCCTTGTATGTGTTCCGGCGAGACGGCTCTTTCTTAAGGCGGATAGGCCACCAAGGCCGGGGGCACGGGGAATACCGTGAGCCTTCGGATTTTTCCATAGACCGCGAAAACGGTATCTTATACCTTTGGGACGGGGCTTTGTGTATGGCGCATAAATACAGTTTGCGAACCTATGAATATCTCTCTTCGGTAAGGACGAAGCGGAGCGGCTATCAGAGTTTTTGCATGCAGCTTGTCGGCGACAAGTTGTACGTGAACCGGACATCGTTGGATGCGGATGCCGGGAATTACCTGTTGATGGAAATAGACGAAAAGACGGGAGTGCAGACCGATTCCTGCCTGAAGGCTGACGATTACAACCGGGGGTGGAATTTTGCTTTGAGATTACCTTTTAGTTTCTTTTACTCCAAAAATACGGATGCGCCTAAGTATGTGGAAATGTTTTCCGAAAATAGACGAGTATGAAAAACTGATGGGGATAAAGGAAGATTCCAATCCGGTGTTGTTCTTTCACAAGTACAAATCAAGGAGCAAATGAACGGGTCGCGGTGCTCCGGACGGACAGAAGGTCGGGTTTCGGGCTTGGTTAAAGCGGAAATCCTGGCAGGCCGATTAATATTTATGCAAATATTTACGGCTTAATCCGGATTTTTTTGGTAACTTTGTGCGTTTAATATGTAGTAGGAGAATGAGACAGTTAAAGATTACCAAAAGTATCACCAATCGTGAGAGCGCTTCGCTTGACAAGTATTTGCAGGAAATCGGCCGTGAGGATTTGATTACGGTGGAAGAAGAAGTGGAATTGGCACAGCGCATTCGCAAAGGTGATCGTGTAGCACTCGAAAAACTGACACGTGCCAATCTGCGTTTCGTGGTTTCAGTGGCCAAACAGTATCAGAACCAAGGACTGAGTTTGCCGGACTTGATCAATGAGGGCAACTTGGGCTTGATAAAAGCTGCTGAGAAGTTCGACGAAACCCGCGGATTCAAGTTCATCAGTTACGCGGTGTGGTGGATTCGCCAGTCCATTCTTCAGGCTTTGGCGGAGCAGAGCCGTATCGTACGTTTGCCCTTGAACCAGGTAGGTTCACTGAATAAGATAAGTAAGGCATTCAGCAAGTTCGAGCAGGAGAATGAGCGCCGTCCGAGTCCGGAGGAGCTTGCCGACGAGCTGGAGATTCCGGTAGACAAGATTTCCGATACCTTGAAGGTGAGCGGACGCCATATTTCGGTGGATGCCCCGTTTGTGGAAGGAGAGGACAACAGTTTGTTGGACGTGTTGGTCAATGACGATTCTCCGATGGCGGACCGTACGTTGGTCAACGAGTCTCTCTCGCGTGAGATTGACCGTGCGTTGTCCACGCTTTCCGAACGCGAAAAGGAAATCATCCAAATGTTTTTCGGTATCAACCACCAGGAAATGACGTTGGAGGAAATCGGCGACAAATTCAATCTTACGCGTGAGCGCGTGCGTCAAATCAAGGAGAAAGCTATCCGGCGTTTGCGTCAGAACACGAAGAGTAAATTATTGAAGTCTTATCTCGGCTGATGCCGTGCGGAAGGGGTGGAATGATGGACTTGAACTTTAAACATTGGGGGCTGTTGGCCTGCTTGTTGGGGCTTGTAGGGATGTCTTTATCCGCGAAGGTGGAGCGGACTACGGTGTATATCTTCGGATTTTCGGCGTCTTTTACGGATTCGGTGGCATACATTACGGATGTCCAGCAATTGGATAGTGCTTACATCGAGACGAAGTATGATTTCCTGATGGACCGTGTGGTATACAGCGACCAGTTGCAGACCTATCTGGAAGCGGTAAAGCAAATGCCGAATTCTACATGCACAGTCTTTTTCCATACGAAAAAGAACAAGCTGATGGAAGAATATAATAAGATAAGGAAGCGTTATAGCGGCGATGAAAGTGTGATGTTGAAAGAACTGACAGACGGAGGCTTTAAGTTCCAATCGCCTGTTTACGAGCCGCTGGTCAAAGTCACGCCTGAGCCGGTTGAATCTAAGGCGGTGAAAAAAGAAAAGAAGCGGAAAGCTTCCAAGGATAAGCAGGAAAAATAGAAACAGATGGAATACCAGTATAATATTGCGGGGCATCTGTGCCGGATTGTTTTCTGCGATGCAGGAAATGACAGCAGTTTGTTGCCTTCTTTTTCGCCATTCAAGAGCGAAGAAGAAGGCAATTTGTTATTTTGCCTCTCGGTGGATGATGCTTTTCGTTGGCCGGTGACGGGAGAAGAAGTCGGACAGTTCGATTGCGGTGGCAACAACTTCGGGGTTTACCGCCTGCCGGACGGGAGTTATCAATTTGAAATCTGCGATGAAAAGAAAGCCTTGTGTTGCTTATTGCAGGCTAACGCCGATTTTTCGGATTGTAGGGCCGCTTTGGTGGCAGAGAGCGATGCCGGGCGTAAGTTCGGATTGAATAATGCCCTCATGTTGGTGTATGCCTTTGCTTCCGCACCGTATGCCACGTTGCTGATGCATGCTTCCGTAATCCGCAATGACGGCCGGGGATATTTGTTTTTGGGTAAGAGCGGGACGGGGAAGAGTACGCATACACGGTTGTGGTTGAGCCACATCCCGGGCTCCGACCTGATGAACGATGACAATCCGGTGGTGAGAGTGGTGGAGGGGACGGTCTATGTCTACGGTTCTCCCTGGAGCGGGAAAACACCTTGTTACCGCCGGGTGTCTGCGCCGGTGGGAGCTTTTGTACAGTTGCGGCAATGTCCGGAAAACACGATTCGGAAAGAGAGCGTATTGGAAAGTTTTGCCTCGCTCTTGCCGTCCGTATCGACCATGAAATGGGATCGCCGTATTCATTCAGCGCATTGCGACACCATTTCGGACATCATCCGCCTTTCGCCGATATACCTTTTAGGATGCAGGCCGGATGAAGAAGCGGCCAGACAGAGTTTTCATACATTGACGGGACGATGAACAAGAGGGAGAATATGGACGAAATGGCGGTACGCCGGATGGAAGTCCCTAATGCCGTGTTGTTGGGACAGGTGAAAGAAGCTATACGTGAGGGGCATACGGCGACTATCAATGTAAAAGGTTACAGTATGCGTCCCTTTTTGGAGCATTGCAGGGATAAGGTACGTTTGGCATCGTTCACGGATTTGAAAGTGGGCGATGCCGTGTTGGCCGAATTTTCGCCGGATAAATATGTCTTGCATCGTATCATAGAGATTGATGGAGATGTCGTGGTGATGATGGGGGACGGTAACCTGAGGCACAAAGAGATTTGTTGCAAGGAGGATATAGTCGGGATTGTCACGCACTATATCCGGCGGGGCAAGACGATACCGGCATCCGACCCACGCCTGCAACGTCGCGTGCGGATGTGGCACAAGCTTCTGCCTGTGCGCCGTTATCTGTTATACATATATAGGATTAATCTTAAATTATCAAATTGGCTAAAATGAGAATCAAGGATGGTTTTGAACTGCGTGAGATTTGTGGGGAACATGTGATTCTGTCGCATGGGATGGACAATATTGATTTCAGCAAGATTATTTCGCTGAATGAAACAGCGGCTTTCTTGTGGAAAGAGGCTGTGGGAAAAGAAGAAATCAGCGAAGAAGAACTGACGGCCACCTTGTTGGAGGCGTATGAGGTGGACGAGGAGACGGCTCGTAAGGACGTGGCGCAGGTGCTTGCCAAATGGGGAGAAATCGGGCTGTTGGCCTAATCGGACGGAGCTATGGATATAGAACAAATCAGGGCATACTGCCTCAGTAAGCCTCATGCCACGGAAGATTTCCCTTTCGATGAAACCACGCTGGTCTTTCGGGTCATGAATAAGATTTTTGCCAGTATCGGTTTGGACAATGTGGATTGGTTTTGCCTGAAGTGCGATCCGGAGTATGCCATAGAGTTGCGTGAGCATTACACGGGGATTACGGGGGCATGGCATTGGAACAAGAAGTATTGGAATCAGATTGCCATTACGCATGGCGACGTGCCCGATGCCTTGATACGCAGCCTGATAGACCATTCGTACAATGAGGTGGTAAAGAAGTTGCCCCGCAAGCTTCGTGACCAGTTGGCGGCGGAGGAATGACGGACTTATTCCTCCTTGTCGTCTTCACCTTTCAGTATGGGGAGTTGCCAATGGTATTTTACGGCCAATAAGCGGATGGATATGACGATGATGGCGGAAAGAATGGCATTGACTTCGGCCTGAAGTCCCACAGAATAACCTATAATATAAACTATCCCTCCGGCAATGCAGGCCATGGCATAAATGTCTTTGCGGAAAACGAGCGGTACCTCGTTAATCAGTATGTCCCGGATGACACCACCGGCGGCTCCTGTCACGCAACCCATGATAACGGCTGTCCAGACGGGGTATCCCATGTTCAGTGTCTTTTCCAACCCCGTGATATTGAATAAGGCCAGACCGATGGTATCGAAGATAAACCAGGTGCTTTGTTGCCTTATGATTTTCTTTCCGAACAATATGACATAAAGTAGGGAAAGGCCGCAACAGATGATATACACGGGATTCGTCATCCAGAACGGAGGAATGCCCAGCATGATGTCGCGTATCGTACCGCCACCGACTGCCGTGGCCGTGCCTACGATATAAGCTCCGAACCAGTCGAACTGTTTGGCCGAAGCCAGACGGATACCCGAGATGGCAAATGCCATAGTTCCGATAAACTCTATCACGACGAAAGAGACCGGAAGCCGGAGGGTGGTCCCCATGACTTGCAGGAGGTGCAGGAGGTTTTCGGTCATGGGTTCACGACGTTTTGCGGTTTTCCTTCAAGGAATGCGCGGATGTTTCGTTCGCAGATGTCCATGAGCCTCAGGCGGGCTTCCCGTGTGGCCCAAGCGATATGTGGGGTGAGATAGGCATTAGGGGCCGAAAGCAGGGGATGGTCTGCCGAAGGCGGTTCGGTGCTTGTCACGTCTGCACCGTATGCGGCAAGGATATTGTTTCTCAGGGCTTCGGCTACCGCC
>ENA-ORRN01002474-ORRN01002474.1-human-gut-metagenome-genome-assembly--contig:-NODE-2474-length-11668-cov-3.977525_pt1 | contig 11668 bp, 9 predicted proteins | sample MGYA00242174_ERZ509132 | MGnify/ENA primary metagenome ERZ509132 (study PRJEB26280, sample SAMEA2338671) | human gut metagenome | biome: human gut; feature: human-associated habitat; material: faeces...
AAAGACTCCCTATTACAAAGTTTTCGCCAGGCCTTTTTCAAAAGGCCGCGTACCCCTCTTGGCGCGTACCCCTCTTGGCGCGTACCCCCTCTTGGCGCGTACCCCGCGTCTCTTTCGTTCCTTATTTCAGCAGGGCTCCGAAGCCGGCGCTTTCTGCCCATTTAGCAGCAGTGCTGCCTGCGGGTGTAACGATCGACGAGAGCTTGTCGCACTGATAGATCATTCCGCCACCGAGAGTAGTTACCGAGGCGGGAAGCTCGATGCTGTTGAGGTTCACGCATACCGCGAACGCGAGGTCTCCTACGCCCCAGACGGTATCGGGGAGCTTAACGGTATTGACTGTTGCGATATAGTAGAACACGTTAGAAACGTACTTTACGCCGCTCGGAACGGTGATTGTGCTGTCCTTGGAGTTTATCTTGATGAGCACTCCGTCGCCGACGGTGACGAAGGTATCCGTCTGTGCGGCGAGCCATTTTGTCTTACCGAGTATGGTAAGACCGACGCTCTTGACCGATGCGGGAATGGACACGCTCTCGATATTCGAGCACTCGAGGAATGCGTATGTTCCGATATAGCTTACACCGTTGGGAACGGTGACGGCGGTTATCGTCTGATTGCCTCTGAAAGCAGAGGCACCGATAGCGGTGACCTTAGCGCCGCCGAGCGTCGAGGGGATGGTGATAGCGCCGCCCTTGCCGGTATAGCCGGTAACGGTAGCATTGCCCGATGCGTCGAGAACGTAGGTATAATCAGCCTCAACGGGTGCGGGAGTGTTCTGCGGAGCGGTCGTTTCCTCTGCGGGAGCGGTGGTCTCGGGCTCATTCGCGGTGGTCTCTTTGCTGCCGTCCGCCGTATCGGTCGGCTCGGTCTCCTCTGTGTCGGTTGCTGCGGTGGTTGTGACGGCTGTCGTCTCGCCACCGTCGGAGATGAGCTGAGGTACGAATTTTATCGCGAGCGCGACTACAGCTCCGAGAACGACGACGAGCAGGGCGATGAGTACTGCGCCTGCCAAGCGTCTGCCGGTGCTGCCCTCCTCCTCTTCTTCCTCCTCGCCGGAGGCATATGTAAAGTCATGATTCTCGGTCTGCTCGGCTGCGCCGGCGATCATGGTCATTCCGGCTGCAACGATGGTATCCGAAACGCGCTCGGGCACGCGGATAGCAGCGGCGCGCTCTGAGAGGATAGCGCCGAGCTCGGCTGCGCCGCGGAACTTAGAGAGCGCGGGGGTATCCTTTGTGCGCTTCTTGATCTCCGCACCGACGAGACCCGCACCTGAAATTATCGCGCGGCGGACGCTGCGGGGATCAGCCTGAAGATTTCTTGCTATCTGATCGGGATCAAGCCCGCAGAAGAAAAACAGCATAACGGCAAAGCGCTCAGCCTCGGGCAGTGCGCAAACAGCCTCCTCGACCGCGCGGCAGGCATCGGCATCGCCGACAAGCTCGGAGCGCGAACCGCCGAGGCTGTAAGGAAAGCTTTTTTTATCGCCGGCATCATCGGGCAGCGTTGCCGCAAGGCGTGAAAAATCAACCGTTCTTCCGCTGCCGGAAAGGTAGGAGCGGCAGCGCTTTGCGGCGGTCATGTAGCTCCATGCGGGGAAGGATGCGGGATCCTTCAGCAGTCCGAGCTTGCCGTATATATGCATAAAGGCGGACTGCAGCATACCCGCAGCGGCATCCTCGTTGCCCCCGACGAGGCGCAGACAGAGGTAGTAGACATTGTTTTTGTATGCGTCGTATATTCCCGCAGCAGCAGCCGTGTTGCCGGAAACGGCATTTCCTATCAGCTCTTGTATATTCATGACATATTTCCTTCCGTAAAAGCAGAATTAACATTCCATCGACATTCTACCACATCTTGCGCATCTTGTCAATTCGGAAAGCGGTGAGATTTTTCGTGAAAGATCTCTGAAAAAGCCGATTTGGTATGTTTTGGGCTATTATTCTATAAGTAGAGTCGACAAACGCCCTAAGGTGTTGTTGAATAGGAAAAAAGAAGAAGGAAGAAGGTCGATATACGGTAAAGAATTCAAAGAAGAGGCGATGCGACTGTAGGATGAGATCGGGAGCAAGAAGGCGGCAGCCCGGCTCGGGATTCCGTACTACACGCCGGCAGACCGTCGAATACCGCGCTCATTCCGCCGCGCCGTCGATGCCCGAGCCGATAAGCAGGCTCACCTCGTCGAGCAATCCTGCGGCGAGAAAACCGGCGTTGATATGACCGCCGCCGACGACCGCCATCCGCTCGACTCCGAACTCATTTGCGAGCAGCTCGCAGGCGCGTGCAAGGTCGATTCTGTCATGTCCGCAGGCGATATAGCTTATGCCGCGCTCGTAGAGGTAATCGAGGTAGTCGCGTCCGACCTGCTCGCTCGTTATTATAAGTAGCGGGCGCTGTCCGCCTTCGTCGCCGTTCCAGCGCAGGGTACCGTGCGTGTCGACTACTGCCTCATATCCGTCCGCGCGGCGCGCGACCGAAAACACCTCGTGTCCTACCGGTTCTCCGCCGCTCGCGAACTCGCCCGGCTGAGCCATCTCGAGCTGCGCGGTCACTCTGCCGCTCACGCGGGTAGGCGCGCCGAGCGCATCGAGGGTATTGTAATAGTCTTGTACGCCCGGCAGGTGCTCGGTCATGGCACAGTCTATGCGCCCGTCGACCGAGGTCATCATGTGGCATATTGTGTACGGTCTGTTCATATCGGGTTCTCCTTTGCAGTGGATTATTCTGTCCGTGCGGCGCTGCGCGTGATGTCGGACTGCCTCCGCTTTGCCCTTGCTTTGCGGAACGGAGCCGCCGCCCATTCGCCTCACCGCCTGCGGATGTTTTTTGCTTGCGAGTATATTCTACAACTTGGAGTTTGCTCCAAGTCAAGGGGTTTTTCAAAAAAATCCGAAAAAATTTTTAAGCATCCGCAGAATAACGCAGCAGCGCCATATTTACCCGTGACGGATAAATACGGCGCTGTGTAAACTATTTTTTCTGACAAGGCTCAGTGCTCAGATTCTGCACAAGCAAGCATATCGCCTGCCGATTTAATTTGCCTTGCTCTGACGGATAACAAAAACGTATTCACGTGTCTCCTGAATGATCTTATATATCGGGTAAACGAGTGTGAGCGAGCCGAACAGTGTTACCATAAAGACAAGTGCCTCTTCGCCCGTACTTCTTATATCTCTGCCGAGACCGCTGAAAATTCTTCTCAGCATATACGGTACAAAAGTCAGAAATATACCCGTAATGCCCATCTCGAAGCTAAGCCCGATTCCTAAAATCAGACCGATCACTAACGAGACTGCCATTCCGACTATCTTACCGATAGCCCACGAGTGCATGCATTCCTTGCTGCAAAATTTTACTTTGTTGTTGTCTTTCAATACATCGCAGGCAATGTACGGCGTTGCTTCCTCGTCAAATTCTTTTCCGCAACTGCATTTTGCCATAAATATCACATCCTTTTCTTTGCAGTCCGACCGAGACGCATCCGAGGATGCGCTCGGTCGCGCCGCATTCTCAGCGGTCGTATTTTGCGATCATATCGTTTGTACGACTGCGGTCGGGTTCATAGCGACCGCACGGATCTTCATCGGCATAGACAAATGCACCGCTGACTTTTTCACATGCAAATTTCATGCTTCCCGAAAAAGTTTCATAGTTGTGTCCAAGCTCACAGTATTTGCACGAGCCGCATTTTCCGTAATAGCTTTTATCTGACATTCGTTTCACCTCCTCTCGCTTATGCACATGTATGCTCTTTAAGACTTTCCGCGGCATAGAGCCGCCTTTTTCTCGCAGTCCTTATAGCTGCCGAGCGCGGTGTACACAATACCCGCTCTCTTGTAATCGCTGTCCTCATAGAGTATTTCTGCGGTTTCGTATTTGTCGGCATCCGTCGCGCCCTCGGGGAAATAAACGCAATTATCCAAGGCCATAACCTGCTTTCCTATCTTCGGATCGTCGTATGAATAATAACGATTATCCGAGGATAAGATCAGTTTGAGTTCAACAATAGTCTCTGCTCCTCCTATTGAGTAGGCGTGATACGATGCCTCCCATCGGATATCTGCACCGTCCATCGTACCGGTTCCCGATTTATAGTCACCGGCGGGATTTTCGAGTGTTAAGGTATCGGGATAGCCGTCGGCAGGATCAATGCACTGCCATGTGTTGCACAGCTCTATTTTCTGGCGCTTGTCGCACTCGCGCAGAAGTGCGGCTGCATCCTTTCCGCTTAGATTATAGAGTATAGTCGCAGCAGTATTGTAGCACCCTTTTTCGAGCAGCTCCTTTGCACGGTTATACTTGGCTTCGCGGACTCCCGCAGCACATTCAGAGGCAAGCGTACTGCAGTCCTTGTAGTCACCGAGCGAGGAAAGTATACTTGATGCCTCATCATAGCTTCCCTCTGCCATAAGCGCTTTTGCGCGCTCGTATTCCTCATTTTTCAGCGCATCCCTGCACAGCGCTTCGCGATCGGCACTGTCCTTAAAGTCACTGAGAGAGGAGAAAATCTTCTGAGCCTCTTCATATTCGCCGCTGTCATACAGCGCCGCGGCTTTATCGTATTTCACGCCTTTCTGTGCCTCTTTGCAGTCCTCTATGCGCTGCTCGCTGTCCTTAAAATCGTCGAGAAAGGCAAATGCCAGCCGAGCCGCCTCGTAGTTTCCGTTCTTATACAGCCGCTCGGCATAGGCATAAACATCCTCGTTTTTAGAGCCCTGACGGATGTATACTCTCTCGTCGAGCAGGAGAAAACCGCCGTCGAACTTGTACTCGTAGTCATTGGAATAGCTGACGAGCTGAACGGCGTTTATGTAGAGCCGATCATTCTTTGTATACCAGTTCATGTCAACGCCCTCGATGCTGCCCTTGCCGTCATGCTCGACGATCATTATGTCCGGGTATCCCGATTTTGCTTTCGCGCAGACCCACGTGCCCTCGAGCGAGCTGCCGCAGCCGGTGAGAAGTACGGGCAGCAGCATGATGCAGCAGAGCAGGGCTGCAATGGGTGAGTATTTTTTCGCTTTCATATGCTTGTCCTTTCGTGCGTCAGTTCAGCGGCTCTATCGCAGAGAGCATGTCGGTTATGTCGGCACCGTGGTTTTGACGATCGTAATCCATCTGCGTTATGATGATTATTCTGCCATCGTCCATCTGTCGACCGCAAACATAGTAGCTGCCGCCTTCTAAGGAGAAGTCAATATTTTCAGCGTAGCTGATTCTTGTGCATTTATATAGCTCCGATGCGATAAAAATGTTGTAATTACCCGAGGGGTATATGTCATATTGATTGTCGTAAAAGAGTTTTGATATTTCATCTGCGTATAGCGATATGATTCCGTCGATGTCGATATTTCCGTATTGGGCATAATCTTCATCGGTTGGCAGGACGCATTGGATACCGAAGGAACTTCCGTTCGAATCCTTTGCAAGGAATGCAAAAGCACCATCATCCGTACCATCATCCACAATCGTATCGTATGTGTCGGCGAGGTTTAGCTTTATATTAGCCCATTCGTTTATGTAGTAGTCGCTGCCGCTCCCTTTATAATTTTTTTCGATGCTGCCGTAATAATACGGATCCCTCTCTTTCGGCGCAGCCGAGGAAGTGCCGAGCATAGGCGCGGACTCGCTTTCATCGCTTCTCTGCTCGGTGGGCGGTGCGGCGGTCGTGGTGACGCTCGTTTCGTGTGTGTCGGGAACGCTGTCACCTTTGTTCATAAAGAAAAGTGCGGCGCAGACACCGCCGCCGATGAGCAGTGCCGCACATACAACAGATAGGATGATGACCGGCGCTTTGCCGGTCCTGCGCGGTGCGGGTGCATCGGTGCGGTAGGTCGGCGAGGGCATGCTCGGGTCATATGCTGTCGGCGCATTCGCACAGTCGGGCGTGCGGGGCTGTGTCTCAGCCGTCGTGCGGGGCGGTGAGCTTTTCGGTGCACTCGGCTGTCTGTCGATTACGGGTCGAGCTTCTGCGGGGCATATTTCGGAGGTCGGCTGCGGCTGCGCTGCCTGACGTGCGTCGGAGGCAGACTGCTGTTTTCCGCAGCCGGGGCAGAATTTCGAGTCTTGCGGAATCATGCTGCCGCATTCTGTACAATAATTTGCCATGTTTTTTGACTCCTTAAAAAATTACGTTGGATGATATCCGATGATATTTTCCGATCGGTTTATGTATAAAATATCACAAAATGAGATATTTGTCAATATCTCAAAGCGAGATTTTTTATAATATGTCCCATACTATATCCGTAGGCGCAGCCGCCGAAACGGATAAAAAAGAGGGGGATAATATGCGACTCAAGGATATAAGAGAGGATCTCGATATTACGCAAAAGGAGCTTGCGGCGCGGCTTCACATCGGACAGAATACCTATTCTCAGTACGAAAACGGACAGCGCGGACTGCCGATAGAGGTGCTGATGCAGCTGACGGTGATATTCGATACCTCTGCGGATTATATTCTCGGACTGACCGACGAGCGCCGTCCGTACCCGCGCAGCGAGCGGATGACGCTGTGAATGCCTCGGCTTTGAAAACAACTGAATAGCGGCGCATTTGCACGGCAACAATAGCTTTACCCGAGGGAAAAACATACCGAGCGCGGCGCAAACTGCGGAACTTGTCCGCACGGCTGACCGCTTATTATGCCTATTATGATGAAAGGATTTCGGAAATGAAGCTATTGGAAATATATAGAAAATGTAGAGATAACAACATAAACAAGCTGCACCATACTGATTTTTCTGCTTTTGCAGCCGAAAGAGATATGACGAGAGGCAGCATGACGGTGGAAAATGCAGCTGAAAATAACGCGGCATGGGGAGATATTACTGCGAAAAGTGCGGTCATAGAGGCTTCTGCAGCCGGGCGCAATGCGGCATGCGGCATCACGACGGGTATGCATTCACGCCGCAGAGAGGATCGCCGCTCGGGCGGGTCGACCGTCGCCGCGCGGGTCGTCTGCTGCATCTGCACACTCGTGCTGCTGTTCTCCGCTTGTACCGGAATACGCGCGCTCGGGGTCGATGCCGAGCTGTACGACCGCATTCTGCGCCTGCACGTTATAGCCGACTCGGACTCGGACGCCGATCAGGCAGTCAAGCTCAAGGTGCGGGACGCGGTGCTCAAGCTGCTCGGTGACGAGATGGAGACAAGCCCCGACCTTGAGCAAGCGCGCACCGCTGCCGAGCGGCTCATGCCTGAGGCGGAGAGGGTGGCGCGGCAGGTGCTGCGGGACAGCGGCTTTTCTTACGGCGCGACCGTGACTCTCGGCTATGAGTATTACCCGACCCGTGACTACGGCGGCTTCAGGCTGCCCGCAGGGCGCTATCTCTCGTATCGCATTGTCCTCGGCTCGGGCGAGGGACACAACTGGTGGTGCGTCCTGTTTCCCGCACTCTGTACCGCGCCTGCCGAGCGTCAGGAGGATGAGTTTGTGACGGCGGGCTTTACGCCGGGGCAGATAGGAGTTCTCTCCGGCAAAAAATCGCCTAAGTATGCCGTCCGCTTCCGAATTCTCGAGCTGCTCGGCGAGCTTGAAGAAAAGCTGAAATGACAACACACGGTCGTTTCTTGAAGCATGCCGCACACTTTCCGTATGCATTGTTTTCTTCACATATAATATGCGTTATAACAGACGCAAAAAAAGCGACTGATTTGGATATGTCGGCACTTGCGCCCTGTGCGGCGGTGCAGACCGGCAGCTGCCGCGGAGCGGCTGCGGTGTCTGCCGACCGAATATGCGGCTTGTAAGCGGAATATGCCGATCAGAATGCCGCCCTACCGTATAAATCATGCCGTATATCAGAAAAGGACGGCAAAAAGCACCGACCGGGAAAGGGACATGCCTTTCGTTCGGTCGATGCTTTTTTGGCTTGAATATTATTTCATTAGCTTCATGCGGATTTTAGTGTCCGAGGCGGTACGCAGGGAGCTTTTTCGGTGATTTTTTGTGAAAAAACTCACTGCACTGCTTTTTGTTAAGAACGGAAATCACGGCCTTTGCCTGCAAAATGCTTCCGATCGTTATTAAAATGTCAGATCGCGGAGCGGGATTCCCTTTCGGCGGCCGGTGCGCTTTTTGCATTCGGCTGCTTTTCCCGCAGTGCCGTCATTTTGACCTTTGCTGCTTTGTGCGGCGGAGTCGGAGCGGTTTGCGGGGGTGCTGTCTTCGGTATTTCCGTCCTCCGGGCGGCTGCGTCGGCGGGCGATGAGGCATATCGCGACAAGCGAGACTATGCCGACCGCAGACAGAATATCTCCGACGATAACGCAGGTCGGCAGATAGCGCAGCTCCACCGTGTGCTGTCCCTCGGGCAGCTCGAATGCGAGAAGAAAGTCCGAGGTCTCGAGCAGGTCGACCCGCTCGTCGTCGATATATACGCGCCACCCCTCGTCGTACGGGATGCCGGTAAACATAACGCGGTCGCCCGGCTCGGCATTCACGCTGCCCCTGATATGTGTATCCGAGAAGCTCGTGACATCGAGTCCGCTTCTGCCGAGGCGGCTTATGACCGATTCGAACAGCGTGCGGTCGAGATACCAGAAATAATCGGTCTCGTCCTGAATGTACATGGCGCTGTCCTCGGGCTTGAGCGCCACGGTCATCTCGGTATCGTCTGCGCGTGTGCCGAGCGAGAGGATGCTGTACGATTCGCCGTCGAAATATGCACCCGTGCGCTCGCCGTCGACATAGACCGACGCTTTGCGCTGATAGCTCGACGGAAAGTAAGCGTATATAGGGCAGTCCTCGCCCGCGCCGAACAGCATGTAGGTCACGCGCGCATTTGCGCTCTCGTCTGCGGGAGTGTATTTGGTGTGGGTAGGTGCGGTTTCGGTCGCGACGGTGTGCGAGACGGTCATTTTTTCGGTATCGACGGTCGCGGCGATAGGCTTCCATACCTCGACCGTTTCATCCTCGCCGAGCATGGCGGTTATCATTGCATTCATCCGTGCAAACGGATTGCTTTCGCTGCCCGATGTGTAGCCGAGGATATCCTCGTTTACTCCGTAGCAGAGCGGCAGCGCGTAGGGATTTTCAACACCGATCAGCTTGTGCTCGCTGTCCGAGGTAACTCTGTTATACAGCGGCGCATCCTCCTCGCTCTCGCATATGAGATATCGGATGGAAAAGAGCGAATCGAATACCGGATTGCCGCCGTAATAGCGTGTCCAGTTTGATGCCGATCCGATACCGAGCTTGCCGAGCTCGGAGATAACACTGCGGTTGAGCAGTGAAGAGGAGCTCGAAATACCGTAAATACCGAGCGCCATACCGTCGTTCGTCTTGCGGAAAACGGTCTTTTCGGTGCGGTAGAAATCGTCCTCGCCGTATTTTTCGGAGCTGTATTCCTTTAACATATCCGCGCTCGGTTTTACGCGGTCGATGAACGAGCGGTAGGAGGTGCGCGAGGTGAACGAAACGTCGGTGTTCATCTGATCCTCGGTATATATGCCCGCAAAGAGCAGCTCTCCGCAGACGGCAAGAATCAGCAGCACAGAGCTGCTCCACACCATGCGCCGGCTGCGCATAGCATAGATAACGCCGAGCCATACGAGTATCAGCAGCACCGAGAGCATTACGCCGAGCAGATTGCCGAACCAATCGTATCCGAGCTTCTGCGAGACCGCGAGGAGCAGTATATATGCCGCTGCCGTGCAGCCGATCACGCGGATATCCAGCTCGCGCAGCTCCGAAAAGGCACGGTAGGCAAGCACCGTCAGTACGAAGATGAGCATGAAGGAGTAGCGGTAGTTGAGCCAGTTCGGCTTTTGGAAGCCGTGCCAAACGATATCGACGCTCGACATCACAAAGCTGAAAACAAATACGCAGATCAGCCCGCCTGCGGCGACCTTTTCGCGCCCTCCGATCTTTCGCGAGGCGAAGAATGCGGGCACCGTCAATGCGGTGAGAACGCCGCAGTAGATAAACGGCAGACCGATCGGACGAACGGTGTCATATGAGGCGGGGAAGAGCCGTGCGAAGAGGTCGAACAGATCGAATTTTGAGGTCAGGGTGTAGTCGGGGGTGGAGAATTCGTTCTTTCCGAAGGCGAGTGAGACATATGCGGGACAGATCACCGCAGCTGCGATGAGCAGTCCTATCGCGGAGAAGAGCAGCATACGTCCGAGCGAGCGGAGCAGATGGAGGCGCTCGCCGGTGAGGTTATTCTCGCCGTTTCCGCTCTTTGCAAAGTAATAGTAGAAAAAGTAGAGGGACGTGAAGATACACACCATGTAGCCGATATAAAAGTTGCTCATTGCGCAGTAGGCGAGCGACACGGTGTAGAGGAGAAATTTCTTTTCTTTTATCAGCCGTTCGATGCCGAGCACGAGCAGCGGCAGGAAGATCAGCTCATCTATCCACATGGTGTTGTGAGCCTGAACGACAGCATAAGACGAGAGAGCGTAGAGGGTGGAGAATGCGACGGTAACGACCTTTCTGCCCGGGTAGGCGGAGCGGAGGTACAGCGCCATTGTAAAGCCGCAGGCACCAGCCTTGAGCATGAACATCAGCAGCAGCGCCTCGGTGATGAAGCGTGCCGGAAAGAGGCAGACAATGAGCGAAAACGGGCTGGCGAGGTAGTAGGCAAAGATGCCGAGAAATTCACCGCCGAGAGTCCTCGACCACGAGTACAGCAGGCTGCCGCCGCCGAGCAGCTTGTTTCTCAGTTCCTCGAAGAATGAAACGTACTGACCGTTGAGGTCGAGGATGAGGACAGAGCCCTCGCCGATGGGGAATACGGCGCGGGAGATGTAAAAGAGGAGGAGAAGCCCTGCGGGAATGAGAAACGCCCATAGGAGGAAAAGATTTCTCCCGTCGCGCAGGGACTCGAAGTACTCGGAGAACGCAGAGGACAGCATGCGGCGCTTTTTCGGGGGAGCTGTCCGCGCGTCGGGCACATGCGAAGAGGCTGTTTGTGTTTCGGCGGCGGGCGGTGAGGATGCTGTTTGAATATCTGCGGACGCCGCAGTCTGACGGTCGGTTGAAGATGTGTTCGGATTCATTGGTTTACTTTCCTTTTCAGAAGTAAATTGAGGGGGTGAACGGGGAGGAAGAAGCGTGATCTTTAATGGACTGTTAGGGTGAGAAAGCTACGGATGTGAAATATGCAGTTGAGTAAGGAGAAGAAATATTGACTTTTGATTGGAAAAACTTGATTTGGCATGGGACAGAGTTGATATCGCGAGCGGCGATTGCGGACGTGAGAGCCTCTCCGTTTAACCGCCGCGCGGTTAAATATGAAATTTTGCTTTGCCGCCGACGGCAAGCGGTCTTGCTTTGCAAGACCGCAAAATTGTGCTTGTGCAGGGGGGGAGCACTATCAACTTAAGTTTAGTCGTACTAAGGTGTATTATAGAATTAAGTTGATAATGCATACTGAAAAGTCGGTGCGTGAAAGCCTCCCCCGTGTAGGGGGTAGGTGCTCATTGAGCCGCATAGCGGCTCAATCGACGGAGGGGCTGTTGGAGACTAAAAAGTCTGCTACCAAATCTCAAGTTCGTGACAACTTTTCTGCCATATTAAATTTGATGTTTTTCGCTGTTTTTTGTATGGCAGAAAACTTGTCATGAACCAAATTTGATTAAAGTTTCCTCAGTTCCCAACAGCCCCTCCGCTTCGCTGCGCTCAGCACCTCCCCTTACACAGGGGAGGCTTTCACGC
>ENA-ORRN01002482-ORRN01002482.1-human-gut-metagenome-genome-assembly--contig:-NODE-2482-length-11641-cov-3.779475_pt1 | contig 11641 bp, 10 predicted proteins | sample MGYA00242174_ERZ509132 | MGnify/ENA primary metagenome ERZ509132 (study PRJEB26280, sample SAMEA2338671) | human gut metagenome | biome: human gut; feature: human-associated habitat; material: faeces...
TCTGGCGGTCGAAAAGAATTTCAATGCGGATCATGTTCTCATCTCCCTTTTCTTTTGCTGTATGTATATGGGTCTTCCCCTGTTGTGGTGGGTGGTACATAATTGAGTGATTTTCAAACACCACACAGTACCTTTATGGTGTCTCTTTTTACATGAGAGGGAATTCTTATGAGTGTGCCGCAAACAAAAGCTGAACTGCTTTTAGCTATTGATAAAAATTTTAGTAAATTAATTAGTTACCTCAACACAATCCCACCAGAAATTACTTCAGATAAATCAATGGACGGACACGCCAAAGGAACGGAGATGAGTGTTCGTGATCTCGTTTCGTATCTGCTTGGATGGAATGCTCTTGTTGTAAAGTGGATCGCTTCTGATGCTAAAGGTCTGCCTGTCGATTTTCCGGAAACTGGCTATAAATGGAATCAGCTTGGCCTTCTTGCTCAAAAATTTTACTCAGATTACAGTGAGTTAAGTTATGAGTTGTTAGTAGCTGAACTTCAGACTGTAAAAAATGAGATTGTGAACCTTATTAATGATCGTACCGATGATATTTTGTATGGAAGACCATGGTACACAAAATGGACGATGGGGAGAATGATCTCATTTAACACATCTTCGCCTTACGCCAACGCTAATGGAAGATTAAGAAAGTGGGCAAAAAATAATAATATCAGTTTAAAGTAAGCTTCAGAATGAAATTATATGGACGAAAAATCCCTCTATGCCCATATCCTTAACCTGACTGCACCATGGCAGGTTAAATCCCTTACCCTCGATGAAAATGCAGGTTCCGTTACTGTTACAGTCGGAATTGCTGAAAATACTCAGTTAACCTGTCCGACCTGCAGGAAATCCTGTTCTGTTCACGATCACCGACATCGTAAATGGCGCCACCTTGATACCTGCCAGTTCATGACATTAGTAGAAGCCGATGTTCCCCGCGTTATGTGCCCGGAGCATGGCTGCCAGACTCTGCCTGTACCGTGGGCAGGTTCCGGCAGTCGGTACACTCTGCTGTTCGAATCGTTCGTGCTCTCATGGCTTAAAATCAGCACCGTTGATGCGGTCAGAAAACAACTTAAACTTAGCTGGAATGCCGTTGACGGCATCATGACCCGCGCGGTTAAGCGAGGCCTGTCGCGGATTAAAAAGCCTTTATCAGTGCGTCATATGAATGTAGACGAAGTCGCCTTTAAAAAAGGGCATAGGTATATAACCGTGGTATCTGATCGCGACGGGCGGGCACTGGCATTAACCGATGATCGTGGCACAGAGAGTCTTGCCAGCTATCTCCGTTCGCTTACTGACAGTCAGTTGTTGGCCATCAAAACACTGTCGATGGACATGAATGCGGGCTATATAAGAGCAGCGCGTATCCATTTACCCAATGCGGTCGAGAAAATCGCCTTCGATCGCTTCCATGTGGCGAAGCAACTGGGCGAAGTGGTTGATAAAACCCGCCAGAATGAACATCCGCACCTCCCTGTTGAAAGTCGTCGTCAGGCCAAAGGTACCCGCTTCCTGTGGCAGTACAGCGACAAATGGATGACTGAGTCCCGGCAGGAAAAGCTGATGTGGTTGCGGGAACAGATGCAACAGACAAGCCAGTGCTGGACACTGAAAGAGCTGGCAAAAAATATCTGGGATCGCCCCTGGAGCACAGAACGCAGGAATGACTGGTTGCAGTGGATATCGCGGGCGTCTGAATGTGATGTGCCGATGATGAAAAACGCAGCGAAAACCATTAAAAAACGGTTATACGGAATACTGAATGCAATGCGTCATCGCGTCTCGAATGGAAATGCGGAGGCGCTGAACAGCAAGATCAGACTGCTGAGGATAAAGGCCAGGGGATACCGAAACCGGGAACGCTTTAAACTGGGAGTTATGTTCCACTATGGGAAACTGAATATGGCGTACTGAGTCTTCCCACCATGATCGGGGAAGACCCATCAAAGTACAATTTCCCGCCCTAACGGAAAATTGTCCGATCCTATGAGACTGGTAACTATGAAACCAACGTCGGTGATCATTATGGATACTCATCCTATCATCAGAATGTCTATTGAAGTTCTGTTGCAAAAAAACAGTGAATTGCAAATTGTCCTGAAAACGGATGATTATCGCATAACCATCGATTATCTCCGAACCCGTCCTGTTGATTTAATCATTATGGATATAGACTTGCCCGGAACAGACGGTTTTACCTTCCTGAAAAGGATCAAACAAATCCAGAGCACAGTGAAAGTATTATTTTTATCATCGAAATCAGAATGCTTTTATGCTGGCAGAGCGATACAAGCTGGTGCTAACGGTTTTGTCAGTAAATGCAATGATCAGAATGATATTTTTCATGCCGTTCAGATGATCCTCTCCGGATACACGTTTTTTCCCAGCGAAACGCTTAACTATATAAAAAGCAATAAATGTAGCACGAATAGTTCAACGATCACTGTGCTATCTAATCGTGAAGTGACGATATTACGTTATCTGGTCAGCGGATTATCTAATAAAGAAATTGCCGATAAGTTATTACTTAGCAATAAAACAGTTAGTGCGCATAAATCTAATATTTATGGCAAGCTAGGATTGCATTCAATTGTAGAGCTTATCGACTACGCCAAATTATATGAATTAATATAATATTAATTATAATTGATCATAAATATCGCATCCGCTTTCGCCACACCTGGCTGAACACCGCTGGCTAACGCTCGATAATTGGCAAAAAAGTTTAGTGTGACATTGCCATTTGCATCTACTTCCTCAGTCGGGCTCGCCTCCCCCAGTGCGAGCCGGGAGCGATCGCTATTACGTAATTCGATGGCGACGGTTTGTGCCATTGCGGGATCATCCAGAGCCAGCAGATTGGTATCGGATGCCGGCGTTCCCGTAAATAAAATCGCGACTGAACCCGGAGGACATCCCCCCAGCCGCAGGCTAAAAGGGACGAGTGCCGTGGTATCGCCAGCGGTCAGTAGTTGTGTCGTAGGCCATCTGCCTAAATCTACCGTCTTATCAATATCCGCTGTGTTTACGGTACAGGAGAAATCAACAACGTTACCGTGCAAATTGATATTAATCGTTCCTAAAGGGTCAACTGCCCATCCACTGGAACTCCACAGTAGCCCGCAGAAACAGCTAAAGAGCACTCTTCTCATTCTCCGTACCTCATTGATAATCGACGCGTAAATACCCCAGCGCGCTAAACGGCCCTTCGGTCGGTTTTTGACCGGTAATACTGATAGGCCAGGCGCGAAGTGTGACATTGGCTGCCGCAGCTGCATCCAGACGGAAAGGAATAACGCTATTGAGATCGTTAGGCGTGATCGGCGTATCGTTCTGATCGGCCACAATAAAACCTAAATCCTGATTGTCCGACACCATCGCCTGACCAGAAACGGCACTGGCTTCCAGACGCATTGTTAAATAAGCCTGCGCAGCAACATTCGTACATTTGATCGCAATGCTCTTGGTTTGCGGCATGACACCAGCTGGTCGATTCCCCGGCCCTGCCGCACTAAATAACGATGCGCCGATATCACCAAAATCAAATTCAACAATTTGCCCGGCATTTAATTCGCAGTTTTGCGGTACTTCAACCCGGCCACCAAAACTAATGGTATAAACAGGTGTAACCAACGGATCGTTAGGCGTTGATGTCACATACACGGTAAACATCACCTGTCTGGGGATCTCCACCATGTTAATAAAGGGACGAATAACCTTTAAACGAAATATCAAACGAGAATCCATCACCCCGAACGGAAGGTTTTGCGAAACGTTAGGATCTGTTCCCATACGAATATAATTTTGCGGAGGGAATTGAATATCCATCACGCTATCAACCAGACTCATCGCACCTAATAGATAATCATTTAATTGCATATATTTATAATTATCGATAGTTTCCTGAACAATAAAGTTAGTGACATAACTACGGTATGTATAATTCACCAGCGTGCCGGGTGGACAAATTGCTGACACACCTACCCAGCCGGATTTTTCCGGTAAAACAACAATCTGGCCTGGCTGGTTATTGGTGCTATTAAAGACATTTGAGAGATCATAGTGTTCATCTTCTGCTACGCCAGTACTATTTGCACAAACAGTAGCCCAGGATATGTTTGCCAGACACAAACATGCCATTGCCAATAATAATCTGCAGATTATCTTCATTGATAATTTCCTTTATGAGCCAGGATGTGTGCAAACTGCCGAAATAACAGTGACGGCTTGCTGTAAGCTTTGCTTCGGCAATACATAGTGCGCAATGCAGCGTGAGTTTGCACCGTCTCCCCACTGAACCAGTAATTCACCAGACAATGGCGCACCGCTTAAATAAACTTGCCCGTCATCACCCACCATACTGGTTATTCCGGTACTGTTTTCCCGTACCAGTGATCCAAACGGCACCGGTTTTCCGCCCTGGGTAACGGTAATGAGCGCCCGCACGCCTATGCGGGTATCAAAATTGGCACGAACCAACGCGCCTTGCGTCGGCACAACGCTGCTAATATTTTTTTCAACATCGATGGAATTCCCCATCGTATTGGTATCAAGCGCGATACGGTTATACCGATAAACCGTGGCATACGGCATCACCGCATAGCCGCGCCAGTCGGTTAAAATGCCAGTTTGATTTTCAATGCGTACACCGCCTGCGCCAGGCGCTTTAATCAAAACATTGGTATCCCCTAAAGGCTGGCTCAGCGTTATACCATTTTCATGCCCGACCACACCGCCAGACAGCTGCCAGTTAACGTCATGTTGATCGCGGTCGTAGTTATACCCGACCCCCAGCGTACCGTAAGTGGCCTGCCAGTTTGCCGTAGCGCTACCCGTATACCCATTATTCGAGGTATCGCCCTGGCTTACGTGATAACTCAGGTTGTGGCCTTCCAGTAAGGTCCCACCTACACCTGCCAGCCAGCTATTTTGCCCGTTGCTGTTACGGTTGGCGTTAAAGGAGGCATAAGCGCGGTCGAGCGCATTTTCCCGGGTGTAGCGACGTTTGGTCAAAACATTGAAAGGCACTGAAACATTAAGTCCGACAATACGTTCGTTATCGGGAATCCCTACAGATTCATTCCACGAAAATGAGAGCGAATAACTGATGCCAACCCAGCTGCTGGTATACCCCACCTGATACCACGTATCTGAATCCGAAGTATTCCAGTATTTTTGATGGGTACCAGAAATATAAAGCGAGCCAAAGTCATTAAGTGATTGTGAAATATTTAACTGCAAACGGTCTTTACGGCTAAAGCGTAAATTGTGGTAATTCACGATTATCGGTTCATCGCGATGCTCACCGTCATAATCGTAATCATATTCGTACCCCTCCATTCGACGATACGCAACATCATCAAGGGTATAAAAACCTTGTGTCGAATAGCGGTAACCCATTAACTGAAAATTGGTGCCGAAAGTGTTCATTGATTTCGCATAGAGGAAGCGAATGGAATCCCCCTCATGACGACTGTCGTCGGCTAACTGACTGCGCGCATGGGTCACATCCAGCGACACTGCGCCCCAGTTCCCGAGGTTGCGCCCCAACCCTAACAAAAAGGCGGTGTAATTTGCAGATAATTGCGTCCCGCCGTAGGCAGTAAATTCCTGTGGTAAACCGCCGAGTGCCGTACCCTGAAAAAAGAAAGGCGATGATTGCTGACTATTACCGCTACGAAAATCGCCCGCCGTCAGGTCAAATTTGAAACGCCCTTCGCGTTGTAAAATCGGCACTGTTGAATACGGAATTGTATAATTCTGCTGATTGCCATCGCGCTCGTCGATGGTGACATCCAGATCGCCATTTGAAGATGTCGGGTGCAAATCTGTAATTTCAAAAGCGCCGGGGGAAACATAGCTTTGATAGATAATAAAACCATTTTGCCGAATCGTTAGCTGGGCCGCCGTACGGGCAATCCCACGTACCGTTGGGGCAAACCCTTGCTGGCTATCAGGATACATATTATCGGAAGAATAAAGCCGTACACCACGAAATCCAACGCCATCGAAAATATCACTTCCTGTATTGCCGTCTCCCATTACCAGTTCACTTTTCAGCGGAATAATGGCGCGCTGTACCCAGGTGCCAATATTATTCCACTGTTCTGAATGATATCCATTTCCGCGAAAATAGTTCCAGGAACCATTGTTGCGTAAACGCCACGGGCCAATATTAATCCCGCTGAGCTCACTAAAAAAATAGCTATCGTTACCATTACCTCTGTTACCGGTGAAATTATAATTCAGGAGTAAAGCAGGAATACCTTCATCCCACTCTTCAGGCGGAATGTAACCGTGAGCGCTACTCAACAACGCTATCTGAGGAATAGTGATGTTCAGGCGCATCGCTGCAAAATCAAAGTTAATTGTGGCATCAGGTACAGCTTTCAGTAAATTAATGCATTTATTATTTTGCTGCTGGGCTAACTCGGGGAATGCACTGCTATTAAGGCCAATTCGTTCAAGGAGTGCCTGATTAAAACAAGGCATTAACCCACCTGATTTATCACCTGTATTTACTGTCGTCGATTCAAATACGATATCCTGTGAACCAATGAACTCATCATTACGCCAGAGATCCACCCGATACACGCCCGCAGGTTGATGATTACCTCTCTCAAAGCGCGATAAATCAGCAACGGATGTGCCATTCTCTAATAAAAATGCCGGGTTGAAATAACTTTCCGCATAGCTTAAAAAGGAGGGTAAAATGGCAAGAGATGAATAACAAATTCCGGCCAGACACCAGGTATACCTCTGCGGAATATCCGTAGTAGTGGGTATTTTCATAATTAGCTCTGATATTGTCAGATGATTCGGTTAGTTTAAGTTCACTTCTCTGACCGGGGTTACTGAACCATAATCATTAACGGTCTGAAATTTCAGCTTTCCCTGCACTCCTGAGGGTAAGGGAATTTGTGAATTAACTCTGGGTGCAGCCATAGCATTCCCCAGTTTTTGGCTGCCCACTTGCAAGTTAACCAGGGTGACATAAAAAGGTGATGGATTATGAACATTGATATAGTTACCGGATCGCGAAAACTTGAGTGTGTACGGCGCTTCTGCGGGTAATTCTTGTAATTGAATTGGACGGAGAAATAATTTCATGCGCGATAAAATCGCCAGTTGCAAAACATTCCTGCCGTTCAATGCATTTTTATCTACCGAAGGGATCGTCTTAACATTCATCCAGAACAGAGACTCACGATCTGCCGCCAGCGGTGGACCGGTGTAAATAATACGCAAAGTATTTTCGCTTTTGGGTTCACTAACAAACAGTGGCGGTGTAATGATGAATGACTTTTCTTTTACACCGCTGCTGTTTTCAATCCATGAATTGACCAGAAAGCGCTCATTGGTATGGCTATTTCTAATCCATACCGCAGTCTGTTTAGCATCAGCGGGATAAATAATACGCGTGGCACCTAATGCGATCCCTCCGGCAGCATGAGCGCTGGCCGAAATGATTAAATAAAATATAATGAGCATCAATAACTTTATTTTAGTCATCATAGTTAATACGCCTTGTGTATTCCTGACGGCAAAAATAAGAAATATAAAGAAATGATTGCTTTGGTTTCTTACAACACATCATTCCCTTTTCATTTAATAAAGCGGCATGATACAAAGTGAATATGATTTCGATTTACATTGCCACCATACCGCTTCAGACAACCGGTACATTACTTTGTTATAAGACGTGATATATAATTCAAAACAACGTGGTTTTGATTATTCGTATCTCATAATAAAAGTCGCGTCAGCATTTGCTTGCCCTGCTGATGCACTTGTACCGGTGCCTTTATAACGTGCAGAAAAATGAAGAACGTTGGTCCCGGGGATCAAGTTCTGGTTGGTTGAGAAGCTATTCCCATCAGGTTTGAGAATTGCGGATGTATTATCAAGTATTTCAATACCGACACCCGTTGCTGTTGTTGTATTAGTACTGGATGCAATGGCCAATAAATTATCATTGATTGCATCCGCCTGACCAGAAAATGCAACGGCAGCATTAGCGGCAACGACAGGATCGCAGTCGTTCAACTGTATAGTGAATGGAATTAATGCAGAGGTATTACCAACAGCATTGAAAATATCGGTACGATATTGACCGAGTGTGACAACCTGGTCTGCCGAGTCAGTATTCACTGAACAGGCAGCATTCACCAGTTCGCCTTCAAAGTGAATTGTACCGCCATCTACAACGGCAGCATAACTACCCGTAGCGGCGAATAGTGCGGCGGCCAGCGCAGACGAAATAAATCTTAATTTCATATATATTCCTTCAATCTCATTTATCGACTCCACATCCGTATATAACCGATTACTTTATTTAAGACACTGATAGTAGTAAATTCCTTTTTATCCTCTAAGAATGTCTTAATTGAAAATATGCACTCTATTCTAAAAAATAGAGAGCCCCGTTAGATGAATACTTCCGCGCAAAATATATTCAACACAAATATAGACCTGAAGCGGTAAATTACCAGGCCGAAAATTCTTTTTATATTGTCAGGTATTTCTTAAATTATCTTAATCCTTTGACAAGGAAATAAGTCAGTTCCAGATTTACAACGCCATCATGGACGAAAAATGAAGCTTTCAATCTCAGCGACAGTGCGCCTCACCTTCGCACGAGGTCGCTTCACGCGATAAATCTGAAACGAAACCTGACAGCGCGCCCCGCTTCTGACAAAATAGGCGCATCCCCTTCGACCTACGTAACAGATGGAATCCTCTCTCTGATGGCAGCAAAGATTATTGACGGTAAAACGATTGCGCAGCAGGTGCGCTCTGAAGTTGCTCAAAAAGTTCAGGCGCGTATTGCAGCCGGACTGCGGGCACCAGGACTGGCCGTTGTGCTGGTGGGTAGTAACCCTGCATCGCAAATTTATGTCGCAAGCAAACGCAAGGCTTGTGAAGAAGTCGGGTTCGTCTCCCGCTCTTACGACCTCCCGGAAACCACCAGCGAAGCGGAGCTGCTGGAGCTTATCGATACGCTGAATGCCGACAACACCATCGATGGCATTCTGGTTCAACTGCCGTTACCGGCGGGTATTGATAACGTCAAAGTGCTGGAACGTATTCATCCGGACAAAGACGTGGACGGTTTCCATCCGGTCAACACCGGACGCATGATCTCGGGCCTGCCCTCGTACCTGCCCGCCACGCCGGACGGCATCCTCGAGCTGCTCAAACACTACGATATCGAAACCTCAGGCAAGAACTGCGTCGTTATCGGCCGCAGCAACATAGTCGGCCGTCCGATCGCAAACCTGCTCTCGCAAAAAGGTTGGGACTGCACCGTTACGATGTGCCACAGCCGCACCAAAAACCTGAAGGAGGTGGTCCGTGAAGCGGACATTATCATCGCGGCGCTCGGACAGGCCGAATTCGTCACGGCCGATATGGTCAAAGACGGGGCGGTGATCGTCGATGTCGGTATCACACGCGTCAAAAGCGACAAGACCAAATCGGGCTGGAAACTGCTCGGCGATGTCAAATTCGATGAAGTCGCGCCCAAGTGCAGCTACATCACCCCGGTACCGGGCGGCGTCGGTCCGATGACGATCATCTCACTGATGAAAAACACGCTGAAAGCGGCCCGCAAGGAAGTCTACAAAGACTAACCTCTTCCGGCATACCGGCACATCGTTTCGGCACCGGCCACGCGGAAGACTCGTAAACACATGGATGTAAGAACGATACACGAACAATCAGCAATCGGAAATCTTGATACAACGTGAAGTTTTTCGAGAAATTCTTTTACTAATAGTGCAACAAGTTGGTAATTTGACTTGTTGCACTATTGGCATTTTATCTTACGGACGCTTTCCCGTCACGGTAATGGAATAAATTCCCACATTGCCCTTTTTATATTTTTGAATGGTCGTTTTATCCAGATGTTCTTTCAGCACGTCGTTCGGAATCGCAATCGTCTTGGTTCGCACAACCGCAATATCGACCAATCCGGCCCGCGCTATTTCGCGGAGATAATCCTCCCGTTGAATAGCACTCGCAATGCATCCCGCATACATCGCAGCATTGTCTGTAAATTCCTGAGGGAACAGCCCATCCAAAACAACATCCGAGATACAGAAACGGGCACCCGGCTTCAAAACCCGATATATCTCTTTAAAAATCCGATCCTTGCGCGGCAATAAATTGAGCACACAATTGCTCACGATCACATCGGCCATCGCATCGGGTAACGGCATATTTTCAATGTCGCCTTCTAAAAATTCCACATTCGTAAAACCTCGTCGTTGCGCATTTTCCCTTGCTTTAAGCAACATGTTCGGCGCAAAATCCACCCCGATAACCCTGCCCGTTGTTCCAACCTCTTCGCGTGCAATAAAACAGTCGTTGCCGGCACCGGCCCCAAGATCGACGACAGTGTCGCCGGGCTTGATTCCGGCATATTGAGTAGGCAGGCCGCACCCCACTCCCAAATCCGCATCCGGCTCGTAACCATTAAGTTTACTGTAATCCTCGCTCATAATCGTAAAGACTTTTTGCGACGGGACTGCAGGATTACAACAACATTTCTTCATCGACTCCGCATTCTTAACTAAAGCGAGCTCATTATAGCGCTGCTTTACCAACTTCTTTTTGTCATCTTCGTACCTCATAATCCAATGTACTAATTTGTTAATTTACGAACAACAATAATACAAAACACTCGCGATTCGGAGCAGTCATTGGTGAGTAAACCATTTGCACGCTCCCTGCGCCCTTTAACTATAATCGTTTTGCAGCTGACATTCGAACGGCCTGAGAAAGATTCCGTTTCCCTGTCTTTATCCCGTAAGGAATAGAAAATAAAGCCGCCTGTTTTTCTGCAATTCGGTTATTCAAATAAATCGTTAAGGCATTGTCGGGCCTTAGCCCAATTATCCTTGTTAATACAATATTTAACCATCGGCGGAGTAACTTCGCCTTGAATAAGTCCGGCATCTTTCAGTTCATTAAGATGCTGGGACAAAGTACTTTTAGCAACAGGTAAAATTTCCGACATATCACCATGATAACAACACGCTTGTTTGGAAAGCATTTGCAAAATGGCGACACGTACGGGATGTCCCAATGCTTTGGCATACCTGGCCGTCTGTTTCTGTTTGTCCGTAATCGCTTTTTTTGTCATCACCCTTCCCTCTGTTCGCAAATATACGAATAATGTTAACCCAATGCCTCGTCGCATTGCAAAATATCACAAAACACAATCACACTATCCTTTACGCTAACCCGAAGCGTACAGCCGCCGCTTTTCCAAAGAGTCCGGACCGTGTCGCGGTACCCCGGCTTTTAAACTTACAGGAAGCTTACCTGGTTGCTCCTGCACGCTTCCCGAATCTTCCGCAGGTTTCCAAGGCCGGGTTATTTCCTCAATTTTCGAAAAAAGCTGCTGACCAACTCCCCGCATTCGGCTTCGAGTATCCCTCCCCGTACCGTTGTTTTCGGGTGGAACACGGCCTGAGAGACCGTCGAAACGCCGCGTTTGGGATCGGCGGCCCCGTAAATCACGCTACCGACCTGCGACCAATAGCACGCGCCGGCACACATAACGCACGGTTCAACCGTTACATACAGACGGCACTCGGACAGGTATTTGCCCCCGACCGAAGCG
>ENA-ORRN01002486-ORRN01002486.1-human-gut-metagenome-genome-assembly--contig:-NODE-2486-length-11635-cov-10.237737_pt1 | contig 11635 bp, 9 predicted proteins | sample MGYA00242174_ERZ509132 | MGnify/ENA primary metagenome ERZ509132 (study PRJEB26280, sample SAMEA2338671) | human gut metagenome | biome: human gut; feature: human-associated habitat; material: faeces...
TGCCCCGCTTGTACACCGTCACCACGTGGAAATCCTTCAGATCCTCCACAATGGCAAAGTCCGCCAGATATCCGGGGGCAATGGCGCCCCGGTTATTCAGCAGGAAGTACCGGGCGGCGTGGAGACAGGCCACCTGCACGGTCATGATGGGGTCGGCACCCATGGCGACAGCTTCCCGGCAGATGTAATCGATGTGACCCTTTTCCAGCAGATCGCTGGGGTGCTTGTCGTCGGTGCAGAACATGCAGCGGCTGAAATATTTCTGGGACTTGATCAGGGGCATCAGAGCCTCCAGATTCCGGGCGGCGGTGCCCTCCCGGATCATGATGAACTGACCCAGCTTCAGCTTCTTCATGGCGTCGTCAATGTCCGCGCACTCGTGGTCGGAGTAGACACCGGCGGCAATGTAGGCGTTCAGGTCGGTGCCGGAAAGACCGGGGGCGTGGCCGTCGATCTTCTTGTGGTGCGCCTGAGACGCAATGATCTTGGCAACGGTGGGGGAGTCGGCGGAGATCACGCCGGGGAAATTCATCATTTCCGCAAGACCCAGCACCCGGGGGTGGTCGAAAAAGCTGTCGATATCCCGGTAGTCCAGATTCGCGCCGCTTTCGTCCAGCGCCGACGCCGGGACGCAGGAGGGAATCATAAACTGGGTGTCCACCGGCAGCCCTTCCGTGGCGCAGAGCATATAGTCGATGCCGTCGGTGCCCATGACGTTGGTGATCTCATGGGGGTCGGTGATGACGGTGGTGGTGCCGTGGGGGATGACTGCCCGGGCAAACTCCGCGGGGGAAACCAGACTGGATTCCAGATGGATGTGGGCGTCGATGAAGCCGGGGCAGACGATCTTGCCGGTCATGTCCACTTCGTCCCGGCCTTCGTAGCTGCCGAGGCCCACGATCAGACCCTCCGCCACGGCAATGTCGCCGGTGTCCAGCTCCCCGGAAAACACGTTGACATAGGTGGCGTTTTTCAGAACCAGATCAGCTTTCTCCCGCCCGGCGGCGACATCAATGATGTGCAGCTTTTTTAGAAGCTTGCGGTTGATCTTTCCCGACCAGCTTTCTGTATAACTCATAAACTCTGCCCCTTTCAAAATTTTTTGACCAGTATAACACAGACGGGAGAAAATGTAAATTGCCTATTTTGCGGCGGCTGGGATGAATTGAGACTTGCAAAAGAATGTAAAGTTGCTATAATAGAGAAAACGTATGATGGCGGGGTGTGCCTGCCGGAAAGGAGCGCAAATATGTCTCTGCGGGGAAAGCTGGTGGTCTTCTGGATGAAGCACCGACCCAGGCACATTGCTACCACGCAGATGGTTGCACTGATGTTTGCCGCAATCATTCTCCTGGGGGCGCTGCTGCTGACTCTGCCCGCCGCGTCCCGGGACGGGGTGTCCTGCGGGCTGCGACCAGCGCTGTTTACGGCCACCTCCGCCACCTGCGTGACGGGACTGGTGCTGTACGATACCTGGAGCCAGTGGAGCGGCTTTGGCCAGATTGTGATTCTGTGTCTGATTCAAATTGGCGGATTGGGCTTCATGTCCGTGGCGACACTGCTGATTTTTCTGCTGCGCAGGAAGATCGGCCTCCAGCAGAGGCTGATGATCGCCCAGTCCCTGAGCGTGAACGATATCAAGGGCGTGGTGCGGCTGCAAAAGCTGGTGCTTACCGGAAGCTTCTCCGTGGAAGCCGTGGGGGCGATCATTCTGACCCTTCGGTTCTGGCCGGAGTATGGGTTTACAAGAGCGCTGCGCTGGGGTATTTTTCACTCTGTTTCCGCGTTCTGCAATGCGGGCTTTGACATTTTCGGCGCCATTGCCCCGGGGCAGAGCCTGATAGAATTTAACGCAGACCCCGTTGTGCTTCTGACGCTGTCGGCGCTGATCATCATCGGCGGTCTGGGCTTTCTGGTGTGGGAGAACATTGCCCGGAAGCGCTCCTTGCGCAAGTTCAGCGTGTACACCAAGCTGGTACTGCTGATCACGGCGGCGCTGCTTGCCGTCGGCTGGGCGGGAACCTGTCTGCTGGAATGGAACAACCCGGAGACGCTGGGCGGCATGACTGTGGGCGAAAAGCTGCTCAACGGCTTTTTCCAGTCCGCGACACTGCGCACCGCGGGGTTTGCGGCGATTGATCAGGCAAAGCTTACGGAAAGCGGCAAGGCCTTTTCCAGCGTGCTGATGTTCATCGGCGGCTCCTCCGGCTCCACCGCCGGCGGCATCAAGACCGTGACGTTTCTGGTGCTGGTGCTGACCATCTGGGCGAGAGCCAGAGGGAAAAGCACGGTCTGCGCCTTCAAGCGGACGATCCCCGACGAGCAGACCCAGAACGCCATGATCATTGCCTTTATCGTGCTGGCACTGGCCGTTTTCGGCGGCATTTTCATCAGCGCCACGTCGCCCATGGGATTTACGGACGCCGTGTATGAGGCGGTTTCGGCGTTGGCGACCGTGGGATTAAGCGCGGGCGGTACGGCTTCCTTAAGTATCCCGGCGCAGATTCTGATCATTATTTATATGTATTTCGGACGGGTCGGCGTACTGACCATCAGCCTGGGCTTCCTGGCGGGAAACCGGGCGGAGGAGCGGTTCCGCTATGCGGAAACCAATTTGCTGATCGGATAAGGAGAGAATTATGAAGTCTTACATTGTCATCGGTCTCGGCCGTTTCGGCGGCTCTCTGGCGCGGCAGCTGTGCACGCTGGGGGCGGAGGTGCTGGCCATGGACGTGCACAACGACCTTGTGCAGCAGCTTGCCAACGACGTCACCCACGCGGTGGTGGGCGACGCCCGGGACAAGGAAGTCCTGCGGGCGCTGGGCGTGCGGAATTTTGACTGCGCGGTCATTGCCATCGGCGACGATCTTGCGGCCTCCGTGCTGATCACCATGAACTTAAAGGAGCTGGGCGCACCCTACATCGTGTGCAAAGCCCACGACGAGACCCACCGGCTGGTTCTGGAAAAGCTGGGTGCCGACCGGGTGGTCATTCCGGAGCAGGAGCACGCCCAGCGGCTGGCGAGAAGCATGTACTCCCACAATGTGCTGGATTACATCGAGCTTTCCGAGGACTACGGAATTCTGGAAGTTCCCGCCCCCAAGAGCTGGATCGGCAAGTGCATCAATGAGCTGAACGTCCGGGCGAAGCTGGGCGTCAACATCATCGCCGTGGAAAACGGGGACAAGACCAACGTTTCCCCCGCCGCGGATTACCGGATTCAGGAGGGGGACGTGATGGTGGTTCTGGGGGACAATTACGCCCTCAGCAGGGTGCAGAAGCTGTGACGGAGCAGAGGATCACCTCCCGGAAAAATCCCCTTCTGCAGCAGGTGAAAAAGCTGCTTTCTTCCCGGAAGGCCAGGGAGGAAGCGGGGCTGTTCGCTGCCGACGGGGTCAAGCTTCTGGCGGAGGCCGTCCGCTGGTATCCGGGACTGGACACGGTGATCTTATCCGACGGCGTTCATGCGGACGTGCCGGAATCGGTGCGGCTTTTCCGTGTGCCGGAGGACGTGATGGCATCCATCTCCCCCATGGAAAGCCCGCAGGGGGCGTTGTTCCTGTGCCGCCTGCCGGAAAAGAAGGCATATGCGCCGACACCCGGCTGCCTGCTGCTGGACGGCATTCAGAATCCGGGAAACCTTGGAACCATTCTGCGCACGGCGGACGCGCTGGACATTCCTGTGACGTTGCTGGAAGGCTGCGCCGACCCCTACAGCCCCAAGACGGTACGCGCGAGCATGGGCGCGGTGTTCCGCACCCAGCCGGTGAAAGCGGACTGGGCGGAGGCAAAGGCCGCCTGCGGGGTTGCCGGAATTCCTGTGGCTGTGACGGCACTGAGTCAGCGGGCGAAGGATTTGCGCAATGCTGACCTTCGCGGCATGGCGGTGGTCATCGGCAGCGAAGGACAGGGCGTGCGCCGGGAGATACTTGAGAGCGCCGACGGGGAGCTTATCATCCCCATGAATAAGCGCTGTGAGTCCCTGAACGCGGCGGTGGCGGCGGCCATCGTCATGTGGCAGATGAAGCAATAGAGAAACGGCATAATATAGAGAGAAACAGGTGAGAAAATGCTGGTACACTGGATATGGTTCGCCCATCGCCCCGGGCTGAACGACCGGGACAAAATGGCACTGTTGCAGCATTTTCGGGATCCTGAGGACATTTACTTCGCCGACGACGGGGCGTTTGACGCCATCGGTCTCAGCGAGGACGCAAAGACTGCCCTTCGGGAGAAAAATCTGACCTCCGCGGAGGAAATTCTGGAAGCCTGTGACCGGGAAAAGCTCCACATCCTGACCTGTCAGGATGCGGCTTATCCCGCACGGCTCAAAAACATTGCCGACCCGCCCAATGTTCTCTATTACAAGGGGCGGCTGCCGGATTTTGACGGAAGCCCGGTGATCGGCGTGGTCGGCACCCGGAAGGCGTCGGCCTACGGCCTGACCACCGCCAAGCGCATGGGCTATCAGATTGCCCGCTGCGGCGGCATTGTGGTATCCGGGATGGCCTACGGCATCGACGGCATGGCCATGTCCGGAGCGCTGACTGCGGGCGCGCCTGCGGTGGGTGTGCTGGGCTGCGGCGCGGATATCGTCTATCCCGTTTCCAACCGGGCGCTGTTCCGGGACACGGAGGAATACGGCTGCATTCTCAGCGAGTTCGCGCCGGGGACGCCGCCGGCAAAATGGACGTTTCCCAAGCGGAACCGGATTATCAGCGGCCTGAGCTGCGGGGTGCTGGTGGTGGAAGCGCCGGAGAAAAGCGGCGCGCTGATCACCGCCCGCTTAGCCGCTGAGCAGGGGCGGGACGTGTTCGCGGTGCCGGGAAACATCGACCAGCCGTCCTTTGTGGGGAGCAACCGGCTTCTGCGGGACGGGGCGATCATGGTTTCCTCCGGCTGGGACATTCTGAGCGAATATGAAGCCCTCTTTCCGGATAAGATTCGGAAGGAAGATGCGCCCGCCCACCAGACGGCCTATCCGGACGAGGTGCGCAAGGCCGCGGAAGCGGAAAAACCGCTGCTGAAAGTGGCGCAGAAACTGCGTCTTCCCCGGAAAAATGAGAATCTTAAAAAAGATTTAGCCCAACAGGGCATTGACAAGACGCCTTGCGCGCCTTATAGTGACGTAGGCTCGGTCAGGCCGAAGCTGTCGCCGGAGGAGCAGACCATTGTGGACGCCTTAAGCGGCGGGCAGCGGCTGGTGGACGATGTGATCGCCGAAACCGGCCTGTCCACCGGAAAGCTGCTGTCCAGCCTGACCATGCTGGAACTGAAGGGCATAATCAGGCGCCTGCCGGGCAAGCGCATTGTTTTGAGCGGGAAATAGAGAGACGTAACCGCTGAATCTGAAGTAACGAAACGGAGAATTTTCATTCATGGGCAAACCTGAAAATCTGGTGATTGTGGAGTCCCCCTCCAAGGCAAAGACCATTGGCAAATATTTAGGAGACGATTATGTTGTCAAGGCCAGCATGGGGCATCTCCGGGACCTGCCGAAAAGCACGATGGGCGTGGATCTGGAGCATGACTTTACCCCCCATTATATCCCCGTCCGGGGCAAGGAATCCCTGATCAAGGAACTGAAAACCGATGCGGAAAAGGCGAAAACCGTGTACCTTGCAACCGACCCTGACCGGGAGGGCGAGGCCATTTCGTGGCATTTGAAAGAGCTGCTGAACCTCCCCGACGGGAAGGCGCAGCGTGTGACCTTTAACGAAATCACCCAGAAGGTGGTCAAGGAGTCCATCCGCCACCCCCGGGATATCGACTATGATCTGGTTGACGCCCAGCAGGCGCGGCGTATTCTGGACAGAATCGTGGGCTATGAGCTTTCCCCGTTGCTGTGGAAGAAGATACGGCGGGGTCTGTCCGCAGGCCGCGTTCAGTCCGTCGCCACCCGGCTGGTGGTTGACCGGGAAAACGAAATTCGCGCGTTCCAGCCAAAGGAATACTGGACGCTGGACGTGACATTGAACCGTATGGGCAAGCCCGGCGCCTTTGTCGCCCACTACTGGGGCGAGGAAAAGAAGCGGGAGCTGGAGAATGAGGCTGATACCCTTGCCGTGATCGGTGACATCGACGGGAAGGAATTCGACGTTACCAACGTCAAAAAAGCGGAGAAGAAGCGTTATTCCGCACCGCCCTTCACCACCTCCACCCTGCAGCAGGAGGCGTCCCGGAAGCTGGGCTTCACGCCGAAAAAAACCATGATGGTCGCCCAGCAGCTGTACGAAGGCGTAGACGTGGCAGGGGAAGGTACCACCGGTTTAATTACCTACATGCGTACCGACTCTCTGCGGCTTTCCGACGAGGCCATGGACGCTGCCGCCGGGTTTATCCGCAGCCGCTACGGAAATGAATATTATTACGGCCAGCACCATGTGTTCAAGACCAAGGCAGGGGCGCAGGACGCCCACGAAGCCATCCGGCCGTCCCATGTGGAACTGGAGCCGGAACGGGTGCGTACCAGTCTGACCCCCGATCAGTATAAGCTCTACAAGCTGATCTGGAGCCGCTTCCTCGCGACGCAGATGGCCTGCGCCGTTTATGACACCGTGTCCATCGACACCATGTGCGCCGGGCATGTGTTCCGCGCCAGCCACCAGAGCCTGCGCTTCGCCGGTTTCATTGCCGTTTACGAAGAAGGACGGGATGATGAGCAGGAGGCCGTCGGCTCTCCGCTGCCGGATCTAGCGGTGGGGGAGAAGATGCTCCCCTCCAACATCCAGAAGGAGCAGCATTTCACCCAGCCCCCCGCCCGGTATACCGAGGCGACCCTGGTCAAGGCCATGGAGGAAAAGGGCGTCGGACGTCCTTCCACCTACGCTGCCACCGTGTCCACCATTGAAGACCGGGAGTACGTGGTCAAGCAGGACAAGCGCCTTGCCCCCACGCCCCTGGGCGAGATCGTCACCGGGCTGATGGTGGAGCGCTTCACCGATATCATCGATGTGGAGTTTACCGCCAATATGGAGTCCCGTCTGGACGATGTGGAGACGGGCAAGCAGAACTGGAAGGACTTGCTGGCGGATTTCTACAAGGATTTCAGCAAGGAGCTGTCCGACGCGGAGACGGCGCTGGAGGGGGTTCATCTGAAGGTGCCGGAGGAGGAGACCGACGAGGTCTGCGAGCTGTGCGGACGGAAAATGGTGGTGAAAACCGGCCGGTTCGGAAAATTTCTGGCCTGCCCGGGCTACCCGGAGTGTAAGAATACCAAGCCTCTGGTGGAGCGGATGCCGGGGCGCTGCCCAAAGTGCGGCAGCGGCTTGCTCAAGCGCAAGTCTAAGAAGGGCTACGCCTACTACGCCTGCGAGCGGGGCGCGGAGTGCGGCTTCATGACATGGGACGTTCCCACCGCTGAGGATTGCCCGGAGTGCGGTCAGACCCTGTTCAAGAAATCCGGCAAGGGGCGCATGAAGCCCTTCTGCATCAACGAGAAATGCTCCCGCTTCCTCCCGGAAGACCAGCGGGGCTACTATAAAAAGAAGACCGCCGAGGACGGGGAGGCCACCCCGGAGGAAAAGCCTGCGGTCAAGAAGACAGCGGCCAAGAAAACAGCGGCAAAAGCCCCGGCAAAGAAGACGGCAGCAAAGAAAACTGCGGCGAAAAAGACTGCGGTGAAGAAGACCGCCGCCAAGACCACAACGAAGAAGACGACGAAAACATCCTCTAAGAAGGAGAGCAAGGCATGAAGGTAAAAGTCATCGGCGCGGGGCTGGCCGGAAGCGAAGCGGCATGGCAGCTGGCAAACCGGGGCATCGAAGTGGCGCTTTACGAAATGAAGCCCAAAAAGATGACCCCCGCCCACCACAGCGAGGATTTTGCCGAGCTTGTCTGCTCCAATTCCCTGCGGGGCGACCGGCTGGAAAACGCCGTGGGGCTTCTCAAGGAGGAGCTGCGCCGCTGCGGCAGCCTGATCCTCGCCTGCGCCGATGCTACCCGGGTGGAGGCGGGCGGCTGTCTGGCTGTAGACCGGGGCGGCTTTTCCCGGATGGTTACGGAGAAAATCCGGAATCACCCCAATATCACGGTGATTTCCGAAGAAATCACCGAAGTCCCCGAGGGGCCGGTGATCGTGGCTACAGGGCCGCTGACTTCCGATGCTTTGAGCGAGGCCATCGGGCATTACTTCGGGGAGACCGGGTATCTGCACTTTTTTGACGCAGCGGCGCCGCTGGTTTCGGCGGAGTCCATCGACATGAATCTCGCGTGGTGGCAGTCCCGGTACGACCGGGGAACGCCCGATTACATCAACTGCGCCATGAACAAAGAGCAGTACGAAGACTTCGTCCGGGAGTTGGTAAACGCCGAGGAAGCCCCGGTGCATGGCTTTGAGGACAAGAACGTATTTGAGGGCTGTATGCCCGTGGAGGTCATGGCGCGGCGAGGCGTGGATACCCTGCGCTACGGCCCCATGAAGCCCGTGGGGCTGAGAAATCCTGCCACCGGCCATGAGCCTTACGCCGTGGTGCAGCTGCGGCAGGACAACGCGGCAAAAAGCGTGTACAATCTGGTGGGCTTCCAGACCCATCTGAAATTCGGCGAGCAGAAGCGGGTATTCTCCATGATACCCGGTCTGGAAAACGCGGAATTTGTCCGCTACGGTGTGATGCACCAGAATACCTTCCTGCAAAGCCCCAAGCTGCTGGATAAGTATTACGCAGACCGCCGAAACCCGCTGGTGGCTTTTGCCGGGCAGATGACCGGCGTGGAGGGGTACGTGGAATCCACGGCCTCCGGGTATCTGGCGGCGGTGGCCATGGCGGCCAAGGTGCAGGGACGGGAAGTTCCCGATTTTCCCAAGGAGACCGCCATCGGTGCGCTGGGGCAGTACGTCAGCGACGAAAGCATTGAAAATTTCCAGCCCATGAATATCAATTTCAGCATCATCGCACCGCTGGAAAAGCGCATCCGTAAGAAAGCAGAAAAAAATCTCGCCATTGCCGCGCGGTCGCTGGACGTGATCGATAGGCTGGTGGCGAAGGGTATCTAAGGAACCTCTGAATCAATCGTCTGCGGCTGTGAGCGGATCTTTTCCGCCCACTCTTCGGCACCGAAAACGGGAAATACATACAGTATTCCGCCGTTTCCGGTACCTCGATTGGCCGAAAAATCTCTCGCTCACAGCTCTTGCCGATTGAATCAGAGGTTCACTAAAAGAAAGAGGTGAAACGGTTGAAGATCATTCTTGACGCGATGGGCGGCGACAATGCCCCCAAGGCTCCCGTTTTAGGCGCTGTGGAAGCGGCAAAGACCTACGGTATCGAGATCGTGCTGGTAGGCCGGGGAGAGGATATCCTTGCGGTTCTCAAGAAGCACGGCATTGACAACCTGCCGGAAGGCATGGAGATCTCCAATGCCGACGATGTGGTGGACATGCATGACGATCCCGCATCCATCATCCACAAGCGGAAGAATTCTTCCATGGTGATCGGCCTGAAGATGCTGGCGGACGGGCTGGGTGACGCGTTCGTGTCCGCCGGTTCCACCGGCGCGCTGCTCACCGGCGCGACGCTGCTGGTCAAGCGGGTCAAGGGAATCCGCCGTGCCGCCATGGGTCCCGCCATGCCCAACAAGGCAGGGGGAAAGACCGTGATCGTGGACTGCGGTGCGAATGCCGAGTGTACGCCGGAATTCCTGCTGCAATTCGGTCTGGTCGGCTCTGTCTACGCGAAGAAGCAGCTGGGCATCGAGAATCCCAAAGTCGGCCTTCTGAACATCGGCACCGAGGACAGCAAGGGCACCGCCCTGCAGAAGGAAGCCTACGCGCTGCTGAAAAACGCGGGGGAGAAGGGGCTTGTCAACTTTGTCGGCAATGTGGAAGCCCGGGATGTACCTCTGGGCGCGGTGGACGTTGTGGTCTGCGACGGCTTCAACGGCAACGTGCTTCTCAAAACCATCGAGGGTACTGCCATGTTCATGGGCAGCCTGATGAAGAAAATGTTCAAGAAAAACCTGCTCAGCAAGCTGGGCTATCTTCTGTGCGCCTCCGGGGTCAAAGACCTGATGAAGATGCTGGACTACCGGGAGATCGGCGGTACGCCGTTCCTTGGCATCCGCAAGCCGGTCATCAAGGCCCACGGCGCTTCCGACGTGCTGGCGTTCCGCAACGCGGTAAAGCAGGCGGCAGATGTGGCTGCGTCGGACATCACCGGGGAGCTGGAAGAAAATTTACAGCGGCTGGCTGCTGAAAAAGAGAAGGTGACGGAGCATGATTAAGGACTTGGAGGCCGTCATCGGCTACCGGTTCCGGAATATTTCCCTTTTGCAGAACGCACTGACCCATTCCTCCTACGCAAACGAGCGCTGGCACAACAGTCTGCTCAGCAATGAGCGGCTGGAATTTCTGGGGGACAGCGTGCTGGGAATGCTGGTGGCGGAATATCTCTACCGCAATTTTCCCAACCGCCCGGAGGGCGAGCTGACCCGGATGCGGGCGGATATGGTCTGCGAGACCACCTTGGCGGGTGCTGCCAACCGCATCGGCCTTGGAAACCATCTGCTCCTTGGCCACGGTGAGGAGCAGGGCGGCGGACGGAGCCGGGACTCCATTCTGGCGGACGCCATGGAGTCGGTGATCGCCGCGTGCTTTCTGGACGGCGGACTGGACGCGGCGTTGCAGGTGGTCAGGACGTTCATTCTGGTGGAGGTGCCGGTGACCAAGCTGCACAACGCGGACTACAAGACCGAGCTGCAGGAGCTGGTGCAGCAGAAGAAAAATCAGGTGCTGGCTTATGAGCTGGTGGGGCAGTCCGGCCCCGACCACGACAAGCAGTTTTCCGTGGAGGTCTCCCTCAACGGCACGATCGTGGGCAAGGGCGTCGGCAGCAGCAAAAAAAGGGCAGAGCAGGACGCCGCCCGCTGTGCCATCGAGAACCTTTTCCCGGATAAAGCGTAAAACGTCGAAACGACGCGGCCATAAGGCCGCGTCGTTTTTACGATATTGCTTTGCTTTTTCCACAAACGGAAAGCTCTCTTTGCGATGATTGCCACTTTTACCGCCAATTACAAGAAAACCGCCTATGCGTCATAATCGCAGTTCACGGAGTGAAATACCAGGGGATTTTTACCCTGATACTTTTCGTAGATACGGTAGATCGTCATAAATTCATCAATCGTAATCGCGTGATTGCCGGTAGGCGTTACCAGGCAAGCTCCCGGCATTCCATAGGCATATTGCTTACGGGTAATGCTCACATACGCCCAGTAACACCCATAATTCCAATTGTAACAAGCAAATGTAAATCCCTCACTACGAAGCCATGAAAAGAAGGGTGCATCGCTGTCCCCCAAAGATTTGTCGCACACGAGAAATGCTTCCGCTTTTCCTTGACTGATATGAGTCCTCTGTTCTTCCATGAATATACCCTCCAAAATGTACTCATAAAGAAAAGACCCATCGTTTGATGGGTCTTTGACGTTCCTATAGACCCATCATTCAGCCTTTAGCACCTTACCTTTTGGCAGGTTGCTGTGCGGTCATAGGGGCTGTCCCTAACGCACTCTTTATGGTGACTTCAGTATATCATAAAATTTTGCCGTGTCAATCATGCAGGAAAATAAAATCTCCGGAACAGGGTAACGGCAAAACTTTCCCTTGCTGTATTCGACATATTGTGTTATAATAAAATGA
>ENA-ORRN01002487-ORRN01002487.1-human-gut-metagenome-genome-assembly--contig:-NODE-2487-length-11635-cov-3.566321_pt1 | contig 11635 bp, 10 predicted proteins | sample MGYA00242174_ERZ509132 | MGnify/ENA primary metagenome ERZ509132 (study PRJEB26280, sample SAMEA2338671) | human gut metagenome | biome: human gut; feature: human-associated habitat; material: faeces...
AAGCCTCTGGGCTGGGGCAACTGGCAGGCGGTCGTAGCCTCAATTACCGGCCTTATCGCCAAGGAGAACATAGTAGGTACTCTGGGTATACTGTACGGCGGCGGCGACGGCAGCGTATACTCTAACCTTGCAAGCGCTTTCACACCCATTACCGCTTACTCTTTCCTTGTATTTAACCTGCTGTGCGCACCCTGCTTCGCGGCAATAGGCGCCATCAAGCGCGAGATGAACAACGCCGGCTGGACCTGGTTTGCCATCGGCTATCAATGCGGCTTTGCATATGTGATAGCCCTGATGATCAATCAGTTCGGCAACCTCTTTACCGGTAATGCAAACCTCTTAGGCGTGGTTGCCGCCACAGTCTTCCTCGCAGGCATGGTATACATGCTGTTCAAGCCCTATAAGGAAGCTGCGAAGCTGAGCGCAAAGCCGTAAAGAAAAAATGAAATGATGTAATATGTCAGAAGGAGGAATTTGACCATGTTTAATTGGATAAGCGAAAACATCGGAAACATAATCGCGATAGTTATACTTGCAGCGGTAATCGCGGCCATCGTGATACATCTTATAAAACAGAAGAAACGAGGCAAGTCCTCCTGCGGCTGCAGCTGTGGTTCCTGCCCCATGAAAAACTCCTGTCACAGCAATTCCTGCAGTGCCAAATGATAACTAATAACTAACAAAGTATCGGCAAGGCGGCATTCGTCCGCTTTGCCGATACTCTGTTTTGGGGCAATTTATTGCAATTAGGCCGGGACGGTGCTAACATATCAGCATGGATGCCTTTTTTAAGGCACGCCAAAGTTAAAATCAAGGTATGGGTAAATAATGTGGAGCTGAAGGACGCGCTGCTTCTGCACGCAAACATGTATCCCAGGATGCGGCCTGCCGACGCTGTAAAGCTGGTGTACCAGAACGAATTTGGGGGAGGCCATATGATCAAAAGCCCTGAGGCTGCCCTGATAAGACTGCGCAACGAGTATGCGGCAACAGAGCACGACGCCATGCAGCCGCTCATAATACCCATAGGCAGCGGCATGGCGCGAGTACAGCTTAAGGCACTGAAGGAAAGCGGCATAGCGGGCTTGAATGAAGCGTTTGTGGAGACCGCCAACGCCTCAGAAGGCACGCTTGCGGAGTTTTTGGAAAAGCTGGACGTGCTCCTCCATGTAACGTTGCAGGGCGTCTTTGCGTTCCAGGCAGCCGAGCTTGAGAAATACCTTTCGGAATATAAAAAGAAGGGCTATCCCGCCGTATCCCACAGTGAGGATTATAGGGAAGCCTACCTTCCGGCATACAGGGTTGTAAAGGAGAGCATATTCAGGGAGAAGTTTAAATGAATATACTTGTAATAGACGGTCAGGGCGGCAAGCTGGGCTGCCAGATGGTAAGGTCCATAGCGGAAAAGTACCCCGGTGCAAGGCTTATGGCGGTCGGCACCAATCCAGCCGCTGCCGCGGCTATGGCAAAGGCCGGCGCCCATCAGGCGGCTGCGGGGGAAAACCCGCTTATAGTCGCCTGCCGCAAGGCAGATATAATAATAGGCCCAATAGGCATAGTCATAGCGGATTCCCTCTTTGGCGAGATAACGCCCGCAATGGCGGTCGCCGTTGCCCAATCCGATGCGGTGCGGATACTTCTGCCCGTAAACAGGTGCGGCAATATAGTGGCAGGCGTTCAGGAGCTGTCACTGACGGCTCTCATATCGGACGCTATGGCCAAGCTCGAAGGCGTGATGCAAGAGTAAACTGTATCTTGTCAACCGACGGCTTTTCGTGTACAATAGGCTTGTGCCGGTCAGAAGACGGCGCAGGAACAGAAGTTCCCCTGAATAAACCTTGTATCAATACCGTTTTTTGTGATGTCATGAAGGCGTCGCTTTCCCAGAAGGGATCGCGGCGCTTGTTTTATGCCATCTGGAAGGAGCTTTTATCATGAAAAACAACAACATAACAGTAAGGACAGTGGTATTTGCGGCGGCGTTTCTGGCGCTGGCACTGATGCTTCCGTTTTTGACGGGACAGATACCGCAGATAGGCTCAATGCTTTCCCCCATGCACATACCCGTGCTCCTCTGCGGCTTCGTATGCGGCTGGCCCTGGGGACTGGCGGTCGGCGTGGTGGCTCCGCCCCTGCGCTCCGTACTGTTCGGTATGCCGCCGATGTACCCGACCGCGCTTTGCATGGCGTTTGAGCTTGCGGCATACGGCGCCGTAGCAGGGCTCATGTACAGGGCGCTGCCAAAGAAGAAAAGCAACATATACGTCGCTCTCATAACGGCCATGATAGCCGGCCGTCTGGTATGGGGCGCGGCGCGCTTCCTCTGCACCGGGCTCGATCCGTCAAAGTTCGGCTTTGCCGCCTTCTGGGCGGGGGCATTCACGCAGGCGATACCCGGCATAATACTGCATATAATCCTCATACCGCTGCTCGTAATGGCGCTGGAAAAGGCAAAGCTGATATCGAGATAGCAGGAAAACAGGGAGAGCTTTTATGCCTTCCCTGTTTTATTATGCCTGTTTTATTTATTAAGCTTTGCGGCAAGATCATCCAGCGCCTCGCCGAGCGCCTCCTCAAAGGACGGGTGTGGACGCATTATCTTGAGCAGGCTTTCCACCGTGAGATGGTTGGCCATAGCTTCGGATATCTCGCTTATCATGTCAGAGCTGTGCTCGCACATGAGCTGCGCGCCTATTATCTCCCGGGTCTCGGCATTGGCTACGACCTTCATAAAGCAGCGGCCCGGATCGGCGATAAGCGTTCTGGCGTTGCCGAACATTACGCATTTGCCGGCTTTTGCAGGTATTCCCGCTTCCCTGGCTTCGGCCTCCGTCATTCCTACCACCGCTATCTCGGGCCGGCAGTATATGACGCTGGGCACAACGTTCATATCAACGCTGTTCTCTATGCCGTTCATCATATCGACGCATGCCGTACCCTGGGCGGAAGCGACATGGGCAAGCTGAATCTTCGCGGATACATCGCCTATGGCGTATACACCGGGTATGCTGGTCTGATACTTCTCGTTTACCTTTATGCTCCTACGGTCCATCTCAGGCGCAAGGCCCTCTGCAAACAGGCCGTCCATATAGGGCTTGCGGCCTATGGCACAGAGCACAGCCTCGCCGGTTGCCGAGTTGTCCTTGCCCTTTTCGCTGAAGCGCACCGTGAGGCCGCTTTCGTCCTTCTCCACACATTGTACCATGGAGTTGACGAACACATTCACGCCCTGTTTTTTAAGTATCATGGCGAGGTTTTGGCCGAGCTCGCGGTCCATATTGGGCAGCAGCCTATCCATACCCTCTATGACGGTCACCTTGCAGCCGAGGTCGCTGTAAAATGTGGCGAATTCTATGCCTATCACGCCGCCGCCGATTATTATTATGGACTCGTACAGATGGTCACAGCCCTCCAGCAGCTCGTCAGAAGTCATTACTCCGGGTAGGTCCAGCCCGGTTATAGGCGGGCGGGCCGGTACGGAACCCGTAGCGGCGATTATCTTTTCCGCCGCCAGTTCATCGCAGCCGCCCTCATTCAGCTCCACGTGTACGCGGCCGGGAGAGGTTATTTGGGCGCGCCCCCTGATCAGGTCTATCTTTGCGCCCTTAAAAAGGCTCTCTATTCCGGAGCTGAGCTTAGCGGATATCTGCCGCTTGTAGGCAAATATCTCGTTCATATCCGCACGGGCGCCCTCTACGTGTATACCTATGCCGGCGCTGGCTGTGGCAGCATGATACGCCTCTGAGGAATGGAGCAGCGTCTTTGTTGGTATGCATCCTCTATTGAGGCAGGTGCCGCCCGCCTCGCGGTTTTCTATTACGGCAACGGTCATGCCCAGCTTGGCGGCGCGCAGCGCGGCCACATAGCCTCCGGGGCCCGCGCCTATCACTATCAGTTGGTATTCCTTCATAAATATTATATCTCCTGTTCTTGGATCATACGGCAGATATCCGATGCGATATCCGGGCAGGCCTTCTCCGCAGCCAGGCAAAGTTCATCCTCGCTGAAGCTTTTGCCCTCAAAGGCCTGCTTCAGCTTTTCGGCTATGCTCCAGTCCATTGAGTCGGAGTACACCTCCGCTTCCTTGACCCTGCCGCTATCCACCATGAGCTGTATCTGTACGCTCCCCCACGGGAACCTTTCGCCGCACTCGAAGGTGAAGGGTATCTCCCTGCCGAAGCGCCATTTCCAGCTGCCGTATTTTTCAAACAGCGGCTGCATGGCTTTTCTGTCCTTCTCCAAAAGGCCGATCTCCTCATACGGCAGGCCGTACACCTCTTCAAACGCTTCGGCGAGCTTTTCGGAAAGCAGTTCTATCGTGGTATCCGATGCAAGCTCCTTCAGATTGACTACCCTTGAGCGGACGGAATCCACGCCCTTGGATGACAGCTTGGCCTTAGAGGGATTTAGGTAGCGTCCCATCTTTTCCCCGTCAACGTCCACCATGAGTGTGCCGTGATGGTATGCGCGGGGTCCGTTCTTGTAAAATGCGTTGCCGGAGAACTTGCGCCCGTCCGCCAGTATGTCGTTACGTCCGGAACGTTCGACCTTCACGCCCAGCTTTTCGCATGTAAGCTCTATCACTTTGAGCTGCTTATCCAGATCGTAATCCGCTGTGGGAACTAAAAAGGTAAAATTCAGGTTGCCAAGATCGTGAAAAACCGCACCGCCGCCCGAGAGCCTCCGGGCCAGCTTTCCTCCTTCATCCTCCAGAAGGGTGGTACGGCATTCCTTGAAAGCGTTCTGGTTGCGGCCTATCACCACGGTATTCTGGTTCTGCCAGAGATACAGCGTGCAGCAGCCCTCATCTGTATTTTGCAGCAGATATTCCTCCACCGCCAAATTGAAAAAGGGGTCAAAGCTTTGACCCCTGTAAAGCTTGAGTTTATCTATCATTATTCGCCGTTATGTTTACGCCCTTGTATAGCGGACTATAGGGTTCCGCGCCGCCTTGACCTCGTCAGGTCTGCCTATCTGTGCATTGTGGGGAGCTCCGTGCATATACTCGGGGTCGGTATGGCCCAGCTCATACAGCTTGCGGTAGACCTCCGCTGCCCAGTCCAGGGTATCCTTGCTCTCGGTCTCAGTGGGCTCCAGCATAAGCGCCTCGTGCACTATCATGGGGAAGTACATTGTTGGCGGATGCATGCCGTAATCGATAAGGGACTTGGCGACGTCCAGAGCGGAAACGCCGGTCTCCTTCTTGAAGCCGGAAAGATCGAGCACGAACTCATGCATGCATATACGGTCGAATGCGGGTTCGAAGGTGCCCTGTATCCTCCGCATGAGGTAATTCGCGTTGAGCACGGCGTTCTTCGCCGCCTCAGGTATGCCCTCGCGGCCAAGAGTCATTATGTAGGTAAGAGCCTTTACTACCACGAGGAAGTTGCCCGCAAAGCCGCGTACCTGGATATGTCCCTCGCCCTCCATCATGGCGCTGTGGGGCAGGAACTTCGCAAGGAAATCCTTGCAGCCGACCGCGCCTGCGCCCGGGCCGCCGCCGCCGTGAGGCGTTGCGAAGGTCTTGTGCAGATTCATGTGTATGCAGTCGAAGCCCATGTCGCCGGGGCGTACAACGCCCATTACCGCGTTGAGGTTTGCGCCGTCATAGTAGCAGAGGCCGCCTGCCTCGTGTACGAGGCGGGTTATCTCTAATATGTTCTCATCGAATATACCTACTGTATTGGGGTTAGTCAGCATAAGGCCGGCAGTATCGTCGCCAAGGACCGCCTTCAGCGCCTCCAGATCCACGCAGCCGTTGGGGGCGGAGGCGATATTTACCACCTGATAGCCGCACATGGCGGCGGTGGCGGGGTTCGTTCCGTGGGCGGAGTCGGGCACGATGATCTTCGTGCGCACGGTGTCGCCGCGGTCGGTGTGGTATGCCTTGATGAGCAGCACGCCGGTGAATTCGCCGTGTGCGCCCGCAGCAGGCTGGAACGTGACCGCGTCCATGCCGAAGATCTCGCCCAGCTCGCTGCCCAGAACATGCAGCGCCTCGAGCGCGCCCTGCGCCGTTTCGAGCGGGTGGAGCTGGGTGAAGCCCGGCAGCGCCGCCATGTCCTCGTCGATTTTGGGGTTGTACTTCATCGTGCAGGAGCCGAGGGGATAGAAGCCGTCGTTCACGCCGTGGATGCGCTTGCAAAGCGCCGTGTAGTGGCGCGTCAGCTCATTTTCACTCACATGGGGTAGGCGCAGGGGCGCTGTGCGCTCCTCTGAGAGCGTGTATTCCGGCACATCGCACGCAGGCATCAGGCTCAGACCGCGGCCCTCCGTGCCAAGCTCAAAGATCAGCTTCATTTCAGCACCTCCTTCACGATGGAAACGGCTTTGTCAAGCTGCGCCTTGCTCACAAGCTCGGTCACGCACCAGAGGATGCCGCCGTCCACCTCCGCGCCGCCGAGGATGTCCGCCGCGTCGAGCGCGTCAAGGATCTTTTTGCGGCAGTTGGGGCACTCAACCTCGGTCACGAACTCGTGGAAGAATTCGCCCTGATACTTGAGCTTGCAGCCGGCCTTGACAAGCTCGGCGGCAAAGTAGTGCGCCTTTGAAGTGCAGAGCCGTGCGCACTGCTTCATGCCCGCTTCGCCCATCGCCGCCATGTAAACGCCCGCGGTGAAGGCGCACAGCGCCTGATTCGAGCAGATGTTGGAGCTGGCCTTCTCGCGGCGGATGTGCTGCTCGCGCGCGGAGAGCGTGAGCACATAGCCGGTCTTGCCGTCTACGTCCTTCGTCTGACCGACGATGCGGCCGGGCAGCTTGCGCGTCATGGCGGCGGTCGTCGCCATAAAGCCGAGGTAGGGGCCGCCGAAGGCGGTGTCGAGCCCGAGGGGCTGACCGTCGCCCACGGCGATGTCAGCGCCCATCTCACATGGAGTTGGCAAAAGAGCACAGGCGATGGGGTTCACGCCCATGACGAACTTCGCGCCCGCAGCGTGGATGAGCTCGCCGATGGCTCTTGCGTCTTCGATCTGACCGAAGTAGTTCGGCTGCTGGAGATAGAAGCACGCGGCGTCCTCGCCGAGCGCGGCCTTGAGCGCGTCGAGATCGGTTCTGCCGTCCTTTGCGGGAACGACGGTCAGCTCGGTGTTCGAGGCAAAGCAGTAGGTCTGCATGACCTCGATGACCTGCGGGTTCACGCAGGCGGAAACATACGCCTTTGTACGCTTGCGGTCGCGGCACATGGGGATGGTCTCGGCGGCAGCGGTCGCGCCGTCGTAGTGGGAGGCGTTGGCAACGTCCATGCCCGTCAGCTCGCAGATCATGGTCTGGAACTCGAACGTGCCTTGCAGCACGCCCTGACTGATCTCCGCCTGATAAGGCGTGTAGCATGTGACCAGCTCCTCGCGGGAGGTGATGGACTTCACAACGGCGGGAATGAAGTGGCGGTAGGCGCCCGCGCCGCGCAGAACGGTCTTGTAGACCTTGTTCTTCTCCGCCATGGCGGTGACGGCCTCGCGTACCTCCAGCTCGCTCATGCCCCCAGGGATGTTGAGCTTCCCGTTCAGCAGCATCTCCTGCGGGACCGCCTGATACAGGTCCTCAAGGCTTTTGACCCCGATGGCAGCAAGCATTTCCTCCCGTTCCGCCGCGGTGGTCGGAACATAAGAGCCCATCAGCCCTCCTCGGCGCAATGCGCCTCATAAGCCGCCGCGTCGAGCAGCTCCTCGGTGCCGCCGATGCCCTCGACCTTGATGATCCACGCGCCGTAGGGATCGGAGTTGAGCGTTTCGGGCGCGTCGGCCAGCGCCTCGTTGACCGCGCAGATGGTGCCGCTGACGGGGGAAATGATGTCGGAGACCGCCTTGACGGATTCAACATCGCCGAAGCTCTCGCCTGCGGTGACCGCGTCGCCCTCGGTGGGCAGGTTGATAAACACCACATCGCCCAGCGCGTCCTGTGCAAAATCGGAGATGCCGACGACGGCGATCTCGCCGTCCATCCTGACCCACTCGTGGGACTTGGAATACTTCAGCTCAGCAGGAAATTTCATTGTGTTGTCCTCCTCAAATTTTTGTTGTAGAAATCGTTGTGGTAGTATGTATGCTTACTTGTCCAGCTTATAGAACGGCATGGGCACGATCTCCAGCTCGATCATGCGCCCGCGCACGTCGGCGTTGAGGTGCCGGCCGATCTCGATATCCTCGACCGGGATGTAGCCCATCGCGACGCCGCAGCCGATAAACGGCGCGAATGTGCCGGAGGACGTCCAGCCGAGCTTCTCGCCTTCCATCGTATAGAGGTCGCAGTGCTCGCGCACGATGCCGCGTCCGACGACCTTCATGCCGATGCGCTTTAACTTCGGCGCACCGAGCGCGACGAGCGCGTCGCGGCCGATGAAGTCCTTGCCAGTCAGCTTGCAGGGAAGGCCCGCCATCTTCGGCGTGATCTCCTCGTTCATCTCGTGGCCGTAGAGCGGCATGGAAGCCTCCAGGCGCAGCGTGTCGCGCGCGCCGAGTCCGCAGGGGATCAGGCCGTACTCCTCGCCCGCGGCGAGCAGGGCGTGCCAGAGGTCAACGGTATCCTCAGCCCTGCAGTAGAGTTCAAAGCCGTATTCGCCGGTGTAGCCCGTCTGGGAGACGAGAGCGTGAATGGTGCGGCTGCCGAGGTCGAGCGGAACGTTGTCGATAAAGGTGTAATACTTCGCGGGAATGTACTGCTCCGCGCAGAGCTTTTTGAGAATATCGCCGGACTTTGGCCCTTGCAGCGCGACCTGTCCCCAGTCGTCACCCTCGTCGCGGTAGTCCACGTCGCCGAACAGATGGCTCTCGACCCACGCGGCGTCCTTCTCGCGGTTGCCCGCGTTCACGACCAGCCAGTAGTCATCGGCAGCGCAGCGGTAGACGATGAAGTCGTCGAGGATGCCGCCCGCGTCGTTGCAGAACATGGCGTACTTGATGTCGCCGTCCTGCATGGTGGAGATATCCGCGGTGATGAGCTTCTGCACGTTCGCGACCGCGTCGGGGCCCTTGAGCCGCAGCTCGCCCATGTGCGACACGTCAAAGAGTCCCGCCTTCTGCCGCACGGCCATGTGCTCGGCGAGCACGCCGGTGGGATACTGCACGGGCATCAGAAAGCCGCCGAACTCAACGATCTTTCCGCCCGCGTCCACATGGGTCTGATACAGGGGTGTTTTCCTTTCCATAAGCTGTTTCCTCCTCTATTATCATTTTTGAACGATAGCATAAAAATGATTAAAATATGACATAGAAAAAAGGCACAAAGTCCCCCTTGGAACTTTGTGCCTCCGTTTTATGACCTGAGAGTTTCCCTGACACAGCATATCGCATCCTGCAGGTTGCACCTTCGGCGTGCGGCCAAGCCGCACTTTTCGGAGCGTCGTCCGAGTCCGGTCCTTTTGCCTGAGAGCTTCTGCGTTCCCCTTCGGCGCCGCGGCGGATATTCCGCGGTCTCTCCCGTGACCCATCATCCGATCACCTTATCCACTTGCCTTTTTAAGGTAACATACGCAATGTGCTTTTGTCAAGAAAGATATTTTGTCGTTTCACCGAAAAATATGCAGGTTCGAGAGAAGGGCTGCTTTTCGGACGTTTTGTTACCAAACGCTCACGCGCGTCTCCGGCGCGGTCCACATCCCGTCGCCGGGCTGGATATCAAAGGTCGTGTAGAATTCCGGCAGTGTCTGCAGTGCGCGGTTGCAGCGCAGCTTATCCGGCGCGTGGACGTCGGTCACGGCCAGATACTCGCGCATCTGCCGCGAGGTCGTGGACGCCCAGGTGTTCGCGACGGCGCGGAAGAGCTTGTCGAGGTCGGGGTGGTCGAGTTTCTTCGCCGCCGCAACGATGCACTTTGCCGCGCCGAGGTCGGCCACGTTTTCGGAAATGGTCAGTGCGCCGCTGCACGCGATGCCGGGATAAGCCTCCTGCCCGTCGTACCATTCGGCCACAGCCTGACACTTCTGCCGGAAGGCGGCGTAGTCCTCCGCCGTCCACCAGTCGGCGGCGCTGCCGTTCTCGTCGAACTTCGCGCCGTTGTTGTCAAAGGCGTGGGTGATCTCATGGGCAATGATGTAGCCGATGCCGCCGAGGTTCTCCTCCCGGCTGGCGTTCACGTCGTAAAGCGGCGACTGCAGAATGGCGGCGGGGAAGGTGATGTCGTTGGCGCTGGGATTGTAGCAGGCGTTGACCGTAAAGGGCGTCATGATCCATTCGCTCTTGTCCGGCGCGTCGTTCTGATGGGCGAGGACATCCTGCTTCATCGCCATCTGAATGGCGATGACGTTGGAGAAGAAGGAGCCGCCCTCGGCGGGGGACTTGATCTCTGCGCGGTCAAGACAGCTTTCCCAGCTGTCGGGATAGCCGACCTTGACGCCCATGGTGTCGAGCTTCTTTACGGCCTTGGCCTTGGTTTCGGCGCTCATCCAGTCCTGCGCCAGAATGCGCTCCTTGTAGATGGCGATGAACTCGCCGATCATCTCCTCCACGTCGGCCTTGGCTTTGGCGGAGAAGTATTCGTCCACATAGGCGCGGCTGAGGTAATCCGCCAGAAGCGCCTGCACCTGCTGCGCCGCGATCTGCTCATTGCTCTGGCGGGCATCTACGCCGTAGTAGCCCAGCACGAAGTCGAAGTACGCGTCCATAAATCCCTGATTGAGCGATGTGGCCACGCTTTGCAGCAGCGCCAGACGCGCCGCGGTCTTGAGCAGGGCAAGGTGGGCGTCGTCGTAGAGCGCCGCGGCTGCCTTCAGCGCGCCGACGTCGCTGACCATGATCCGCTCCGCGTTTTCAATGCCGCTGGCGGCAAGAACGGCGTCAAGGTCCACGTTCGGCAGCAGCGTCTTGAGCTCGCCGAGCGTGAAGAGGTTGTAGGTCTTGTCCACGTTGCTGTAGTCCTGCGGGTCGAGCGAGGCCGCGGAGATCGCCGCCTCGGCGTCATAGAACGCAGCGACGCGCTGCGCCGCCTCGTCCGCGCCAAGGCCGGAGAGCGTCAGCAGCGATGTGAGATATGTGGTGTAGGCGCTCCTTTGCGCATCGGCGCCGTTGACGTAGAAGTCCTTGTCCATACCCGCGCCGATGAGCGAGAATGCGGCGATCCTGCGGCTCGAATCCGCGAGGTCGGTCGTCAGGCCGAAGCCGAGGAGCATGGACAGCCCCAGCTCCTTCTGCATCTGCGCATCGACGCTCACCAGCTCGTCGAGCGTTTTGGCGCTCTCGATGGCATCAAGGTACTTCTGAATGGGCGCGACGCCGGCCTTCTCGCGGCCCTCGGCGTCCATCGCGCAGTCGTAGAGCGCCTTGATCTTTGCCTCGGCGGTGCCGGGAGTCTGTTCGTGCGCGTCGATCTCGCGGATGAGCGCCGCGATCTGCTCGTTGACCGTCAAGCTCAGGCCGTAGAACGGGCCATTAATGGACAGGCCCGCGGGAATGTCGGAGCCGTCCAGCCAGCTTTTGTTGACGGCGGCGTAGTAGTCGTCCTTGAGGTTCGTTCCCTTGGCGGCGTAGGCGCGGCGGAGCAGCGCCGAGAGCGCTTCGGCGCTCATAGCCTCGTTCGCGTCGCCGTCTGCAAGGCCGGCGGCGAGGACGGAGGAAAGCTCCTCCGCCGCCCATGCGGGAACATTCGTCAGGCTGCTTGCGGGCAGCGCCATGCGGGCGTTGTCCCCCACAGGGGCGGCAAA
>ENA-ORRN01002504-ORRN01002504.1-human-gut-metagenome-genome-assembly--contig:-NODE-2504-length-11548-cov-4.605673_pt1 | contig 11548 bp, 9 predicted proteins | sample MGYA00242174_ERZ509132 | MGnify/ENA primary metagenome ERZ509132 (study PRJEB26280, sample SAMEA2338671) | human gut metagenome | biome: human gut; feature: human-associated habitat; material: faeces...
GTCCGGACAGGCTGCGGCGGTGACTTCCAGCCAGTCGAGCACGTTTGTATCCATGCGTGCAGCTCCTTCCTGTTATCTATCCATAATCGGCAACTATCCTATCATGTTTCCCCACTAAAAACAAGCAAAACCGGGACAGTTTTAAGAAAAAGGTAAGATTCCCGCGCGCCCGCGCTCCGCACTTGACGCGCCCGCAGCCAAAACGTACAATGGGTGTTGGATAACTGTACAGCTTTTTGGACAACAAAAGGAAAAGCTGTTTGATTTTCACAAAAATATCGCTGAGAGTTTTTGTATAATACCCCTATCGGTGTGCAATAAAACGTGGCATCCTTTTGGTTAGTAAGCGTGACGGCTGAAGTGGGGCGGGAAACTCCGAAGCGTTCCCGCCCCGCCCCGCCGTGCGCGTTTCCGGTTCGGACAGGCTGCGCTTCGGAGGTCTGCCCTCCGGCCGGGATCAACAGGGGGGATGCCCGCGAAGGGAAAGGAAGAACGAAGATGTCAAAACAGGTTCAGAAAGTGTGCAATGCCATCTCCACCGCTGCGGTGGTGCTGGTGGTCATTCTGGCGCTGCTTCTGGTGGGTGTGCGGCTGGTCGGTCTGCGGCCGATGTGCGTCCTGTCCGGCAGCATGGAGCCGACGTATCACACCGGCTCGCTGATCTATGTCAAGCCCTGTGCGCCCGAGGACGTGCAGGTCGGTGACGCGATCACGTTCGTACTCAATGAGGACTTGGATGTCGTCACACACCGCGTGATCTCCATCGATGCGGAAAACGAGCATTTCTACACGCAGGGAGACGCGAACGACGCGCCCGACGGCGCACCTGTCTATTTCAAGAACCTCATCGGCCGCCCGGTGTTCACCATCCCGTATCTGGGCTATGTTTCGCACTGGGTCTCGAACCCGCCGGGGGTGTATCTGGCCATTGCGATCGCGATCGTGCTCATCGTTCTGGCGTTCCTGCCGGACATGCTGCGCAAGGCGGCTGAGGCCGATGCCCGCGATGCGGCGCGCCGAGCAGAGGCAGAAAACGTGGCAAAATGCACAGAAAACGGCGACGAAAACCGTCAGATTTAAACATTTTCACGGGAGCATGAAATATTTTCAAATCTCCGTGCATTAACTCAATGAACGCTGACAGCGCACGTTGGACGCTGTTGGGACATGGTAAGTTCGGAACATGATGCTTTTGTAAGGGAGGATAACACGAAATGAAGAAGAAAACTTTGACGATCGCCATCGCGCTCGTGCTTGTCGTGGCGCTGGCGGTTGGCGCGACGTGGGCGTATCTGACGGCGCAGAGCGGCCCGGTTGTGAACACGTTCACGGTCGGCAAGCTGTTTGATCAGGGCGGCGCGTTGACGCTGAAAGAGCACAAGGCGGTTGCGCAGACTTCCGGCGAGTATTCTTACAAGGTCACCACTGAAGAGGCGACGGGCAATGAGTACAATCTGCTCCCCGGCACCAAGATCGAAAAAGACCCGTTTGTTAAGGTCACCGGCCTGAAAGCCGGCGCTTCCTGCTATCTTTATGTTGAGGTCGTGGCTTCGGACGCGAGTAGCGTTCTGAATTATAGTGTGGCCGATACGTGGGAGCAGCTTGCTGGTGTTACGGGCAAGAACGGCGGCGCGGTTTACGTTTACAAGACGAACGATGGCAACAGAGTGACTGCAGATGTCACTGCGACCAACATTCTGGCGAACAACCTTGTCGAGGTTAACGATTTTGACGTGAATTCGGATGCGACTGCCAGCCTGACGTTCTATGGCTATCTGTGCCAGTCCGCTGGTTTTGCGGATGCTGCGGCCGCGTTTGCCGAGTGCTTTTAAGTAACTCCCTCGCAGCTTTCCCTGAGCAGATCCCTTGAATATCTTGTACAGAGAGCTGTACACAAAAATAGAAAAGGAGAACGCTACTTATGAAGAAGAAATCCATTTTGATGGCTGCGATCGCAGTCATGCTCGTCGCGGTGCTGGTCGTCGGCGGCACGCTGGCGTACTTCACCGACACGAAGTCCGCGACCAATACGTTCACCATGGGCAATGTCAAGATTGCTCTGGATGAGCAGCAGAAGGGCGAAAACGGTCTTGAGGCCTTTGAACAGAACAAGACCCTTGTCCCCGGCAAGTCCAACGACGGCAATGCCGTTTCCAAGATCGTTACGGTTAAGAACACGGGCGCGAATGATGCTTGGGTTTGGGTTGAGCTGAAGATTCCCAAGTACCTTGTGAGCAAGGAATATCCCACCAACGAGAGCAAGAACGCACTGCACTGGAACAGCTACGGCTGCTTCAACGTGGAGTACAACTCCGGAAATTATTGGGGCCTCGCGACCAACGACGGCATCGTTGATGCAAACCACAAAGTTACCGACCCCAAAATGGTTGCTGTTGAAGATGGCCTCTGGAACGACTACAAGTATGTTGGCACTGAAACAATCGGCGGCATCGAGTATGTTGTAATCCGCACGACCATGGCAAAGACCCTGCCCGCTGGCAAGACCTCTCTGCCCTGCCTCGCTCAGGTCTACATGGATTGGCGCGTGACCACGAATGAAGATGGCACTCAGTACATCCTGCCCGCTGGCGATCCGATCTCTGCGAATGCTTCTTGGGAAGTCATCGTGACCGCTTACGCGATCCAGGCGGATGGTTTTAACACGGTGGATGAGGCTGTTGCTGCTTATAACAACAACGGCAAGTAATTCCCCAACATTTTGACCCCAAAGGGGCGGCGAAATCGCCGCCCCCATCGGGGACTCTGGCTCGGCTTCAATCCGGGCGCGGGCGGCGGTACTGCCGCTGTCCGCGCGCAGACTGAAAGAGAGAATCCCGCAGAAACAGTCCCGGCGCGCCTTCGGGCGCGGAAGAGAATCCCTGCGCACAGCGCAGAATAACCCCCGGCAAGGAGAAAGGTGGTTTGTGCATGAAGAAGAAGTGGACCATCGCGACGGTGCTCCTCCTGGCAGTGGCACTGCTGGCGGTCGGTACGTGGGCGTACTTTTCGGCCGTCGGCACGGCGGACAACGTCATCACGATGGGCTCGGTCAAGCTCGCGCTGCACGACGAGGACGGTAACGGCAATCCGTTCACGACCGTGCGCGTCATGCCCGGCAGCGTCGTGAACAAAGTGGTGTATGTGGAGAATGTCGGCACGGGTGCGTTTTACACCCGCGTGAAGATCACGCCCGAGATCCTCAACGCCGACAGCGAGCGCATGCCGCTCGACCCGAGCGAGCACCTGCTGGTGCTGGATCTGAACGATACCGACTGGATCGCCGGAGCGGACGGGTACTATTATTATAATGGTGCGGTCGATCCGAAGATGGCCACGACGCAGTTGTTCAGCCGCGTCACGTTCAGCACCAAAATGGGCAACGAATACCAGAATTCCACGGTGCACATCTATGTAACGGCGGAGGCCGTGCAGACGGCGAACCTTGAGCAGTACGCCGCCAATGATGTCAGAGATGTATGGAAGCACGTCGGAGCGGTCGAGGCGAGCACCTCGAGCACGCAGATCGACCCGATCCCGACGCCCTGAGAAAGGAGGACGAAACTATGAAAAAACGCATTCTCTCGCTCGTCCTCTGTGCAGCCCTGCTCCTGAGCCTGTGCCTGTTCATGGGCGCCGGCGTGGCAGCGGATGCGGCTGCGGATATGGCTGAGATCGCAGGAACGGTCGAGGACACGCAGTCGTCTCCGACGGTGGGGCCGATTCTTCCGCTCGTGGTGACGCGGCCGCAGACGTCTCCTTACCGCGCCGCGCGCGCGCCGTCGCTTGCCGATACCGGTGAGACGCAGGATGATGGTCTGAAGCTGACTAAGACGGTTACGCCGAAAGCCGACGGCGGCTATACGGTGCATCTGGAAGCGTACACGACCGGCACGGTCACGACGAGCACCACAACGAAACCCTGTGACATTGTCCTTGTGCTCGACCAGTCCGGCTCGATGGCGTATGACTTCAACGGCAACAGCACCAACAACGACACAAGCCGTCGGCAGTATGCGATGAAGCAGGCTGTGAACCAGTTCATCGGCGCTGTGGCGGACAAATATGACGCGGAGAAGTCGGATCACCGGATTTCGATTGTGACATTTGGTTCGGACGCATCCGTGCTGCAGGGCTGGACGCCTGTATCGCAGGACGGCAAAAAGACACTTCAAGGGGAGATTACCGGGCTTCCCAGCACTCCGAGTGGCGCAACCAATGTGGGTGACGGCATGAAGCAGGCAGAGACGCTGATGGGCAGCGGCTACAATTACACGGGCAGCAACACGACGCGGCAGAAGGTTGTGGTCGTGTTTACGGACGGTGTGCCGACGACGCAGAGCGATTTCAATACGACCGTTGCAAATACCGCTATCAAGAGCGCAAAGGCCCTGAAGGATTCCGGTGCGACGGTGTACTCGGTCGGTATTTTCAATGGCGCGAAGCCAGAGCAGCTCTACGGCGACAGCGGCTTCAAGTACAACAGCAACGGCCAGGTCGGAAGCTGCTGGGCCAGCTTTAGCTGGTGGGGGATCGGAGACGTCAAGAACTATGACATCCCGGCCGGAAACCGCTTTTTGAACTATATCTCCGGCAACTTCCCGGATGCGACGGAGATCGGCATCCAGCCGTACGATTCCAGCTTCCTCGGCATCGGCTATTATGGCTGGGAAATCACCAGAAACTTCAATCGCGCATCTTCTAGCTACTACCTGACCGCGAATGATTCCGCTTCCCTGAGCCGAATCTTCACGACGATCAGCGAGAATATCGGTCAGGCGAGCATTGACCTCAGCAGCTCGACGGTTGTTAAAGACATTGTGACACCGTATTTCACTATGCCGGCGAACACCGCAGATGTGAAGCTTTACACCGCCGATTATAACGGCACGAGCTTTGGCATGGAGCAGCCGGCCGGCAGCGACGTGCGGGCGACGATTGACGCAAATACGAACACGGTGAGCGTGACCGGATTTGATTTCAATAAGTACTACGTCGCCGACAAGCAGCACGAGGGTACGTATGGCAAGAAACTGATTATCGAGTTTTCTGTGCAGCGAAAGCCCGGATTTGTTGGCGGCAACAACGTGCCAACCAACGGAGATACTTCCGGCGTTTACACGGAGAAGGGTGTTTCTGCTGGCCTGTTTGATGTTCCAAAGGTCAATGTCCCCATCATTGCACCGGAATTGGCCGGGCAAGACTGCCATGTCTATTATCTGGGCACGCAGCCGACGCCTGAGCAGATGTGCACACCGTATGACACCGCAGGGAGTGATTTCTCCTTTGTGAAAGTCTCTTATACGACGAGTGGTTCGGTTGATATGACGCAGGATGGCAGCTATACGGTGACTGCGACCGTTTCTCCCAAGGAAGAGGCTGCGTCGGATTCGGCTGGTGCATCAGCCCAGCCGGCAACTGCCACAGTGACCTCCACAGTCTATGTTTACAAGCCGGAGCTGACTTTCCAGGACGGCGAGGGCTATTACGGCGACACCGTGCCCGGCTTTGACGGCAACCTGACCGCCACCGTGTGGAAGCACGGCGAAACCGAGGCCAACACCGATGCGATGGGCGCAGCCCCTGCTCTGACGCTTACCTACACGCCGGACGCCGATGCTATCGTGGACGGCAAGATCAACACCCGGATGGACTTCGGTGTGGCTGCGGCCGTGAAGATCGGTGAGACCGATGTGACGGCGAATACCACATTCAAGCACACGCCCTGCGAGGGCAAGACCTGCACGCTGCCGGACGGCACAGCGTTCCTGTGCCATGTCAACACCTGCAGCCTGAAGATCTCCAAGGCCGTCACCGGCGACGGTGCGAACCCGAACCAGACGTTCGTGTTCGATGTCAAGGACAGCACCGGTAAGCTCGTGACCACCATCGTGCTCAAGGACGGCGAACAGAAGACCATCACCGGTCTGGCCGTCGGCACGTACACAGTCACTGAGGATACAAACTGGTCGTGGAGCTACAGCATCGTTGGCGGCAACAGCAAGACGGCCGCGCTCAGCAGCACGACGACCAGCGCTGTGGTCGATGTCACCAACCATTACAATTCGCACAACTGGCTCACGAGCATTGCCGACGTGATCAACACTTGGATCAGCGGCAGCGCCGCGCAGAAAAACTGAACAGGAGGGATGACATATGAAACGTATCTTTAACGGTTCAGGCGGGAGAAAGACCGCGCTCATCCTCTCCCTGTGCCTGATCTTCGCACTGGCCGTCGGCACGACGTTCGCCCTGCTCAAGGCGAACACCGAGCCCGTGACGAACACCTTCACGGCGGCCAAGTCCGGAACGGACATCGTCGAGAAATTGGATGGCAGCCAGAAAACGAGCATCGCCGTCAAAAACACCGGCACGGCCGTGTCCTATGTCCGCGTCAAGCTGGTCATGAACTGGGTGGATGAGAGCGGCAATGTCTCCGCCGAGCCGGTGAACATCACGCCGAGCATCACGGACAACTGGTTCCTGAAAGACGGCATCTACTACTATAAGATGCCGGTCGCGGCGAACGGCGGTGAAACGACCAACCTGCTGCAAACGCCCATCACGCAGGGCACTGCACCCGAGGGTTATCACCTTGAGGTGACGGTGCTGGCCGAGAGCATTCAGGCCGCACCGAGCGCGGCTGTGCAGCAGAGCTGGGGCGTGGGCGTTGACAGCAACGGCTATCTGACGCAGCCGACCACGACACCATAAGGAGGGCAGCGGTATGAAACACAAAAAGTTTACCATGATCGTCGCCCTCGTGCTGGTGGTCGCGCTGGCCGCGGGGCTGGGCATCTGGGCGACGGGCGAGGAAAAGCTCCCCACCGTCACCTACTATGACGGCAACGACGGCAACAACGCGCGCTTTGTCTTTACCAACACCGGCAAGGGCTCGGCGACGGACCTGTTTGCCAACTTCTCCAACTGCATGCCCGGCGACAGCCTCACGCAGACCATCTGCGTCAAGGCCGACAGCGCCAACGGCGCGCAGGGCGCGAAGGTCTACCTCCGCGCTGAGATCGACGGCGACACCTCCGCCAAGGAGGGCACCGCCATCAAGTACGACGATGTGCTCAGCCACATCCACATGACCGTGTCGCAGGACGGCAAGGTGCTCGCGACCAACAAGAACGCGAGCCTCTTCGACCAGCTCGACGCGGCCGACGGACTCAAGAGCGACGTCCTCGTTGCCGAGGTCTTCCCGAAGGCAGACCCGATCAAGCTGGACGTGACCGTTGAGATCGACCCCGCGATGGGCAACGCCTTCCAGGAAGCGGCTGCGCACATCAAGTTCGTCTTCTCCGCAGAGGACAACGAGCTGCCGCCTCCGCCGCTGGAGCGCGATAACCACGACTCGTACATCGCCGGTTATCCGGACGATACGGTCGCACCGGGCAGACCGATCACGCGCGCCGAGGTCGCCGCGATCTTCTACCGCATCCTGAGAGATGACGGCCGTGAGGAGATCTGGACTACCAAGTGCTCGTACTCGGATGTCCCGGCCCAGAGCTGGTACACCAGTCAGGTCGCCACGCTCACCAACGGCGGCATCCTCGCCGGCTACAAGGACGGCACATTCCGCCCGCAGCAGTACATCACCCGCGCAGAGTTCGCGACGATCGCGGCGCTGTTCTTCCATGCGCCGGAGGTCGAGGACGACGCCTTCACCGATATCTCCGACAGCTGGGCGCGCGACTACATCAACCGCGCGGCGAAGCTCGGTCTGGTCAGTGGCTATGAGGACGGCACGTTCCGCCCGCAGAACCAGATCACCCGCGCCGAGGTCATGGAGATCATCAACAACGTCCTCTTCCGTACCCCGGATAAGGATCATCTGCTGCCGGACATGATCGTCTGGCCGGACAACAGCAGCAAGACGGCGTGGTACTACGCAGCCGTGCAGGAGGCCACCAACGGCCACGAGTACGAGCGCGTGGACAACACCTCGCCCGAGACGTGGACGGAGCTCAGACCGCCGCGCGACTGGGATGCGCTGGAGGCAGAGCTGTCGCAGAAGTATCCCGACCGGTAAGCGCGCTGCGCTGACGGTTGGAAAAACACCATAGCGGACACCCCCTGTGCGCAGCACAGGGGGTGTTTTATGCCGACAAAATATTGCCCTTTTGCCATGAGAGCGGCCGGCTGCGCGCAATATCTGCGCGCGGAGGTAGAATTGTTCACAATTTCTGCGGTATAACTTGCATGCACGAAAAGAGTATTATCAGAATTTGCCGCGTCTCGCCTTGCGGCAGCGCGAAAAGCTGCAGAGCAGAAGGCGAATGAGGTTTTTTGGCGGCAGAGGCAGTACAGAAGGAGCAGCCATGTTAAAGCTAGGGAAAAAATCTTCGGTCGACCTGCTTTCCGGCGACGAAGGATGGGTGATTTTCAAGTTTTCCGTACCGATCATCCTCTCGTATTTGCTGCAGCAGATCTATACGATCAGCGATGCTGCGATCTGCGGGCAGACGCTCGGCGTTGATGATATTGCGGGCGTGAACGATGTGTTTCCGATCCTGTTCATCTTCCTGCAGTTCGCGGTCGGCTGCACCGCCGGATTTTCGGTCATCACGTCCATCGCGGCGGGGCGCGGCGATCAGGCCAGAGTCCGCAGATCCTTTGCGGCGCAGCTCGTTCTCGGCGGTGTCCTGTCGCTCACGCTGACCGGTGTCGCCGTGCTGACGCTCAAGCCCCTGCTCCGGTTCATCGGCCTGTCCGAGGCAAACCCCGGCGTCTGGAGGGCGGCATATCAGTACTCGCTGGTCATTTTCCTCGGGATCTTCGCGCAGCTCTACTACAATTTGATCTGCTCCGTCCTGCGCAGTCTGGGCGATTCGACCACGCCGCTCATCTTCCTGCTGTTTTCCACCGTGCTGAACATCGGGCTCGACCTGCTGTTCATCCTCGCGTTCCGGCTCGGGGTCATCGGCGCGGCGGCTGCCACCGTGCTGGCACAGGCGGTGAGCGCGCTCCTGTGTCTGATGTACGCCTTCGGCAAATATCCGGAGCTCCACCTCTCCGGACAGGATTTTCGCGCGGAGCTCTCCGTGTATGCGCAGCACCTGAGTCAGGGGCTGCCGATGGGACTTCAGTTTTCGGTGCTGGCGATCGGCATCATCGTGATGCAGCGCGCGCTCGTCGGCTTCGACATCGGGCCGGACGGCATCATGGCGGCCGGAAACCCCGCGCAGAACGGCTTCGGCGCGGCCAATAAGCTCAACAACTTCCTGATGTGCCCGATGAATGCGCTCAGCACCGCGATCGTCAGCTTCAACGCGCAGAATCTGGGCGCGGGCAGGCACGACAGGATCCGGCACGGAACGGTCAAGAGCCTCCTGATCGGACTCGCCATGTATCTGATCCTCGGCGGCGCCGGCATGCTCCTGACGATCCGGGGGGCATACCAGTACCTGTTTATGAGCGCGGACAAGATCACGGAGGCCACGATCCGCTACGGGAACCTGTATCTGTACGTGGATCTGTCCATGTACTTTGCGCTGATGGTCCTGTTTGTCTTCCGCTCCGGCGTGCAGGGCGTGGGGCACGCAGAGTTTACGCTGGTCGCCGGCTGCGCCGAGCTGATCGCGCGCGTTTTGATCTGCGCCTTCCTGCCGAAGCTCGTCAACGGCGGGGCGATCGATTCCTCGGCCTCCGTGGGCGCATACATTGCGCTGTGCTTTGGCGATCCGGGCGCGTGGGTCCTGGCGGTCGTTTCGCTGATCTATCCGGTCACGCGGTATCTGTTCGGTGGCGCGCGCAAAAAGCAAAGCGAGCATGCCGCCTGAAAACCGGCGCTGCTGCGCAGGCCGGATGCACAGCTGCCCGCAAGCGCCCGATCCCGTTGACAGGCGCTCCTCGGCTGCGTATAATACAAACGGTGCGTACCTGCCGGCAGTCAGGCAAAAAGCCTGACTGCCGTTTTGATACCGACAGGAACAGGATCGGAGGGACTCTGTGTGAATATTACGGTCTATCTCGGCGCAAATGAAGGCAATGATCCGGCTTTGCGGGAAGCGGTTCAGGAGCTTGGCACATGGATCGGCACAAGCGGAAATGCGCTGGTCTACGGCGGCTCCAGATCCGGCTTGATGGGCGCGATCGCGGACAGCGTTTTGCGCTCCGGCGGAGAAGTGACCGGCGTCGAGCCGCGGTGTTTTATCGAGAGCGAATTCCAGCACGACGGCCTGACCAGGCTGATCGTGACCGAGGACATGGCGGAGCGCAAGCGCAAGATGATCGAGCTCGGCGATGCCTTTATCGCCTTCCCCGGCGGCACGGGAACGCTCGAGGAGATCGCAGAGGTCATGTCCAAGGTGTCTCTGAAGCATCTGGATGCGCCGTGCATCCTCTACAACCTGAACGGTTACTACCGTGCGCTGCAGGCGCTTTTGGAGCAGATGATCGAAAAGGGACTCTCGTCCGAGGAGCGGCAGGAGGGCATTTACTTCGCCGACAACCTTGAGGAGATCCGGCGCATCCTGAGCCCCGCGTGATTTCCGGCCGGACGTCTCCCGGATATGCAAAGCTCCCCTCCGTATGCGGAAAAGCATACGGAGGGGATTTGTTGTTTGGCTCGATGCCGGCTGCTGCGCGCCGCCTCAGCCGAGATACTGCTTGTCGTAGTTATTCTGGATGCAGGAGATGACCTGCGTGATGACGGTGTTGAACGGGGTGGGCACGCCCAGCCGCGCGCCGTAGCGCGCGATCGCACCGTTGAGCACCGAGATCTCCGTCTGGCGCTGATGCAGCACGGCGTCCTGCGCCATGGACGGGTAGTAGTTGCCGAGGTTTGCGACGATGTTCGGCTCCTCCTTTTCCATCAGCGGCCAGAGGTCGCCGATGCCGAGCGCCTGCGCGACGGCGCAGCCCTCTTTCCAGACGTGCATGACGATGTCGTGGCCGTAGGGGTCGGCAAACGTCTCCTTCACCTTCAGGCGCATGACGGCGCTCACGCCGTTGTAGCCGCTGTTGGCGATGACTTTTTTCCAGATGTACGGGCGCACGTCTTCGTCAAAGCTCGCGTTGCAGCCGCCCGCGCGGAAGCACGCCTCGAGCGCCTTGCCGGCGGCGTTGGCCTTCGGGTTGTTGCGCACGGCGCCGAAGTGCATCTGGATGCCCTTTTCCGGCTTGCTCACGCACACGCCGGGGCCCGCCAGCTCCGTGCCGATCAGGCCGCTGCCGTAGAGGATGCGGTCGGCGTCCACGAACTGCGCGAGCACCTCGTCGTTGCCGAGGCCGTTTTGCAGCGACACGACCGCCGTCTCCGGTCCGATGCAGGGCATGGTGTCGGCCATGACGTCCTCCGTCTGCGTGGCCTTGACCATGAGGATGACCATGTCCATCGTGCCGATGTCGCGCGCGGTCGCGCTCGTGTGAAAGCCCGTGAGCACCTCTTCGCCCTCCGGCGTGCGGAAGACCAGCCCGTCGGCTGCGATCTTGTCCATGTGCGCCTTGTATTTGTCGACGAGCCAGAGCTCGGCGCCGCCCTTGCGCAGGTAGGCGGCAAAGACGCTGCCGGGCTTTACCACGTAGTAAAGACCGCAAGGCTTAC
>ENA-ORRN01002505-ORRN01002505.1-human-gut-metagenome-genome-assembly--contig:-NODE-2505-length-11545-cov-2.860487_pt1 | contig 11545 bp, 5 predicted proteins | sample MGYA00242174_ERZ509132 | MGnify/ENA primary metagenome ERZ509132 (study PRJEB26280, sample SAMEA2338671) | human gut metagenome | biome: human gut; feature: human-associated habitat; material: faeces...
TCGCCTTCAAAGCGGCCTGCCGTGTCTCCGGCGATGAAGTCCTCCTCTGCCGAGGAAAAATGCGTATATACACCGCTGCGGATCGCCACGCGTGCGCTGCCCGCGCAGACCGGAAGTCCTGCCTGAGCGAGCAGCTGAGCGGTACCGACCGATCGGAGAAAGACGGTCTTACCCGTTCCGTTTCCGCCGCGAACTATCATACCGTCCGTATCTGCGGAGAGGTCGAGATCGTTCGGGATTATTTCGTCGCCGATCTTGCCCTCGCAGAGCAGATATATGTCTCTCAGTGCCGAGTACCGGCAGTCGCTTTCTGTGATATCCGGATAGACGAGCGGAAGAGAGCCTGCCCGCACCGAATCCATCAGCGCAAGCGCACCCTCATAAAATCGAAGCTCTGTACCGAGTCCGTGCAGCATCGAATAGATGCTGTCGGTAACTGCGGTCAGTGCGCGGTCAATGTCCTCGGTAGCCGCGGCGAGCAGTGCCGAAATGTCCTCTCTTGCGCTGCCGGGGAGGGGTAGAGTGCGTTCTTTTGTGTCGGTGCGCGCTTTTGTGCCAGTGTGTCCTTTTAAATCTGTATCTGTCGGCTTGGCGGAAGCACCGTTACCGTCAGTCGTGCCGTTTTCCGCACGTACCGGAAAGAGCGAACCGAACAGCTTTTTCAGTGCACCGCTCTTCTCGTCTATATTCAGCTTTTGCGCCCGCAGAGTATCAAGCTCGCGCAGGCGCTTTTGATATTTTTTACGCTCCGCCTCACGCTCTCGCTCATTGTCGCTTACTTCGCTTGAGATGATGCCGCACAGTCCTACCTCAAGCTCCGGTGTTACCGTAATATCGGCGCAATAGCTGCGCTCCGACGGTTCACCGTAGCGGAATGAGTCAGAGATTTCCACTATCTCGCCGAGGGAGCTGTCTTCGACAAGCGATTCGCACAGCTCTCGCAGTTCGATCAGACCCTCGCTGTGTACGCCTGCGCGGTCGAGCAGCTCGGCTGTGCCGCCGAAAAACGATGCGAGCGAACGGGGAAACACTGCGGTTATTTTAAGCGAGGCACATGCACACTCGAGTCTTGCATCAGCTCCTGCGGAGGCGATGTGCGCGACACCCGAGCGCAGCTCGACCCAGTCGCTCTTTATCTTATCATAGCGGGTCAGCAGCGTTGACAGCGAGTGCAGCAGCTCGCGGTCGGCATCGAGATCCTGCAATATCTGCTGCCGATATATTATATCCTCGGAGGAGGCAAGCGGCATTTTCAGCGCTCTGAGCAGTGCGTCCGCGCGTCCCTCACCGGTGCACAGTCGGGCTATGAGACGGTCGAGAGACAGATCGTAAATTGTCTGCTCCGCGCCTGCCATCGGCTGCGGCTTTATATTTACATCCTTATATAAAAGGCTGATCTTCACTTTTTTACGAACCTTTCAGCAAGAGAATTACGGTCGAGACGGTATTTTTTCAGTATATCGAGGGCGTGTGAGCTTCCGCCGCCGTCCGTGCGACGTATCTTGTAGGTGCGGCTTTCGCCGTCCTCCGCAAGTACGACTCCGAGCACCGGGATTTCAGTGTCTTCGGGCTTCTGGTGCGTTACATATATACAGTAGCAGCCGCGCTCGAGCAACGTGTGCGCAAGGGAGGCGGTGCAGTGCTTCGCCTTTTCCTCACCGGTGGTTGAATAGGTCTCATTGAGAAGAACGAGCGATTCCGCATCCGCATTTTTCGCTATCTCGTCGGCGCGCGCCTCTTCGTCGGAAAAGCGTCCGCCGCCCCCGAAGCGCTCATCTCGCGGAAAATGTGTGTATACCGCGCCGAGCATCGGAACGGTCGCACTGCGTGAGGGGACAGGCGCACCCGAGAGCGCGAGCAGTACGAGATTTCCGACGGTGCGCAGATATGTTGTTTTGCCTCCGCCGTTTGCGCCGGTAAGGTAGAAGATGCGCTCGCGCTCGGTAAATTCTATATCGTTCGGAATGATACCCCCATCCTGCTTTTCAAGCAGGGTAATGTCATATGCGGAGTCGGCGGAGATACCGCCGCTCTCTGAAAAGCTCGGCATGCAGAGCGGTATTCCGGCACTGCGGACGCGAGACATCAGCGAGCTTATCGAGATGAGAAAATCAAGCTCGGGAATGTATTCGAGTATACTGCGGTCAAGCTCCGCCCCGTGCCGTTTCGCAAAGCGCTCAAATCCCGCGTAGCGCACGCGGTCGAGCAGGGCAAAGGTCGAGATGAAGCCCTCGCCGAGCGGCGGATAGCTCCTCTCGCCCACAGTGTCGACCGCAATGCCGAGCCCCGACGCAAGAGTGCGAAGTCTCGAGAATATATCCGTCTGCTCTCCGCTCGAGTGGGAGATGTATGCAGTGTTCGCGGTCACGTCGCAGCGGTAAACCGCGTCCGCACCATGATCGAGTTTCTTAAGCTCGTTTGCAATGTCGGTATATTCCGAAAAGCCGAGCAGCTCTGCGCAGTGCGCGGAAAAGCGATCGAGCAGAACCGAACCGGTGTGCCCGGTTTGACCTACTGTACCGTTATATGCCTCATCCGCAGCGTTGTTTGCCGCGCTCGCTCTATTCAGCTCGGCTCCGAGTCGGAGAAACTCAAGCTCCGCCTTGAATATGCAGACGCTGAGAGCATTCATCTCATCCTCGCACTCTGTCGTGTCGAGGCGCTGATACAGTCGTTCTATTCGACCGAGCAGCGCTTGCGCAGCGAGCAGCTCGGACAGATAGCCATCCGAGCAGTGTCCGATAAGCTCCTGCCTAAGCGGCAGATCCTGCGGCGATGCGGGGCGGCGAACCACCTCGGATGCTCTGCCAGACAGCATTGTATCGAGGCGTAGATCAAGCGTTACTTCCGCCGGAAGGAGACGGCGAGGCTCGGTCGTATTGAGAATGCTTTGATATATTAGCTTTCTGTGCATAACGGTATTCCTATACTTGGATGACTTTTACTTTTGTGCGATGAGATATCGGCGAGAACGGCTTTGAATTAACGCATCGTTTCCGTATCAGTTGAAATATTCGCTTTTCTCCGCTTTTTTCAGCTTTGCGCGTATCGCATCGGGGAGTCGGTCAAAAGCGAGCGAAATAAAGTAGAAAACGGGGAATGCTATGAGCGTAAGAACGACGAGTACGAGCAGGCTTTCGCTGCTGAGCGGCGACATTGAGAACAGAGCAGAGCAGAAGAAAATACCTACCGCAAAGAGCAGCAGCATTCCGATAAATAACACCCGCCTTATCGCGTCGAACGGGCGACAGACGCGGAACAGCATCATAAAGCCGACGAGCGCTACGAGTGTCGCGGCGACGGTCGAGGTTTCGGCTGCGGGTATCTTGAATATGTGCGTAAACAGCATGGTAAGGAACAGTACCACTATATCTGTAATGGCTGCCGGCGCAGCGCTTGAGAGAACATTACGCAGGAATTTGCCCTTGACAAGGCTTGTGTTCGGCTCGAGCGCGAGCACGAATGACGGTATTCCGATGGTCAACATATTTACGAGCGTCAGCTGTGCCGGCGTGACCGGGTAACGCAGAGAAAAGATTATGGTTATCCATGCGATAAAGAAAGAGAATATGTTCTTGACGAGGAAGAGCGAGGCGCTGCGCTCAATGTTATTGATAACGCGTCTGCCTTCAGCCACGACCGCAGGCATAGCGGCAAAATCGGAGTCGAGCAGCACAAGCTCGGAGACCTGACGAGTGACCTCGCTGCCTGAGGCCATTGCAATGCTGCAATTGGCTTCCTTGAGCGCGAGAACATCGTTTACGCCGTCCCCGGTCATAGCTACGGTATGCCCCGCCTTTTTAAGCGTCTTGACTATTACGCGCTTGCGCTCCGGCGTAACTCTGCCGAAAACGGTGTAATCCTCACACATGCCGGCGAGCTGCTCATCCGTTGCGATCGAGCTGACATCGAGATATTTCTCGCTGCCCTCAATGCCTGCCTCTCTTGCGGCAGCCGAGGCTGTCACCGGGCTGTCGCCGGATATAACCTTTATCGCGACTCCCTGCTCGGCAAAGTAGCGGAAGGTCGCGGGAGCATTCTCACGTATGCGATTGAGCAGCATTAGTGCGAGCAGCGGCTCTGCGCCTGATGTATCAAAGCCGTTTCCTGCAGCGTGGGCGAGCAGAAGCACACGGCTGCCGGTCTCTGCGAGCGAGCAGAAAAATGTTTCGTACTGCGCCATGCGCTCGCCGAGGATGAATTCGGGCGCGCCGAGCAGATAGGTCTGTCCGTCGTCGAATGCTGCGCCGCCGTATTTATTCTTGGATGAAAAGGGGAGTGTCGCCACGGCGGTACGATTTGTCGGGGTCTTAAAGCATTCGGCTATCGCGCGCATTGTCGCGTTTTCACCGCCGAGAGCGGCAGCGTAATCGGAGAGCAGAGAGCAGGCGAATTCCTCGCTCATCTGCGGTGCGCCGGGTACGGGCTTCATTCCCGTAACGGTCATTGCGTCGTCGGTTATCGTTCCGGTCTTGTCGACGCAGATAACGTCGGTGCGCGCGAGAGTCTCTATCGACTTCAGCTCATGCACGAGCGTTCTCTTCTTCGACAGACGAATAACGCTTACGGCGAGTGCTATCGAAACGAGCAGATACAACCCGTCGGGTATCATTCCGAGTATAGCTGCCGCAGTGCTGACGATGGAGTCTGTCCAGCTCATTCCGAGGGCATTGTGCTGCCGCGTAATGAGCAGTGCAGCCATCGGGATTATAGCCGCTCCTATGACATAGAGCAGCAATGTGAGTGAACGCATCATGCCGCTTGATCTTCCGCTGCGCTTTGATTTTTTTGCGGCAAGTGTGATGCCGGAGGCAAACGATTCACGCCCTACGCGTGTCAGCTGACATAGACAGCTGCCGCTGACGACAAAGCTGCCTGAGAGCAGCTCATCGCCCGGCTTTTTCAGTATCTCGTCCGACTCTCCGGTAACGAGCGATTCGTTTACCGATATACCGCCGTCGCGCACTACCGCATCTGCGGGTATCTGATCTCCCGCTCCGAGGGTTATCAGATCGTCGCGGACGAGCTCGACCGTATCTATCTTCATATCCCTGCCGGAGCGGCGAACGGTCGCGGTCGGCGAGGTCAGAAGCGTCAGCTTTTCGAGTGTCTTTTTGCTGCGTATTTCCTGAATTATACCGATGGCGGTATTGCTGGCTATAACGCAAAGAAACATAAGATGGTTAAAGGATCGGCAGGCTATCAGCGCTATGCCGATGATGATAAATATCATATTAAAGTAGGTAAAGATATTCGACAGAATTATCTGCTTTACCGACTTTACCGGAGATTTTACCGGCGTATTAATATCTCCCGCAGCAGCTCTCTGCGCCGCCTCATCCTCTCCGAGACCGAGTGCGATATCGGTAGGGACAAAGGGGCGCTGAGTCGGTGCGGTCTCTTTTGCTTTCTTTTTAAATGGCTTCATCGGTTATCAGCGCTCGGCTGCTTCTCCTTTAGTATTTTTGTTTTCGGTGCGGATACTATTCATATATACGTGGCTGACATTTACTCGGGACGTAATATATACATTGCTCCGTATGCTTCATGTGTGTGCTTTAAATATAAGCGGATGATATATCGGACGCTCGGCATAAACAATAGTAATACCCGATGCGTTAAAGCATTGCCGCACTGTAACCGCAGCCGAGCTTTCCGAGCGCCTTGGTCTCTCGGTCGTTGCTCGAGAGTATCAGTGTCTGATCTCCGCAGGAGCGCTCAAGCTCCCCGAGCAGCGAAACGAGACGATCGTCGTCTATGCGGCAGAAGCTCTCGTCGAATATCATAACAGGGCTTGCACAGCGGCAGAGCTGCTCCGTTAGCGCCAGGCGCAGTGCGATGTATGCCGCGTCCTTCGTTCCGCCGCTGAGATAGCCGTCGTCAACCGTCCTTGAGCCGGAGGCGAGTGAAAAATGCATTGTAAAGTCGCTGTCGATGCCTACACGGTCATATCTGCCGTCGGTCAGTGCATGTGTTATCGAGCTGACACGTTCGGTAAGCTCGGGCGCGAGCATGCCGTGAATAGCGTTTCCGGCACCTCCGAGACGTTCAAGTGCAAGCATGATACCGTTATAGCGGCGCTCGGCCTCGGCAAGCCGCGCATCGTTCTCGCACAGCCGCTCCGCTATCTCCGCGAGCGGAAGCGAGGCGGCGCGAAGCTCAGCAAGGCTGAGGCGCAGCATATGGCGGCGCTCGTCGAGTGATGCGCGTGCGGACAGCTCGAATTCAAGCTCCTTCTTTGCATCTCTGCCGTAGCGTTCCGCTGCGCGTCTGCGCTCTGAAGGCGGAAGCTCGCTGTCACAGATACCCGCCGCGATATCCGGACGGATAAACGGCGCGAGCTGATCTATACGCTGCAGCTGCCGCGCGCGAAGCTCTCCGTCTCCGTCGTCTCCGCTTGCATCAAGCAGCTCTGCGCAATGCCTGCGCTCGGATTCAATTTCACCCAGGCGGATATTCAGCTTTGAATATGCGCTCATGGCATCGGAGAGGCTGCTCTTGCCCCATTCGGCAAGCCGTGCGTTCAGCTGCTCCTCAAGTTTATACAGCTCGGTCTCGGTATCGGTGTTGGAAGCGATAAATTGTCCACGACTGTCAAAGCTGCCGGAGTCGTACCCGCTGTCCGCATCCGTACCGTCATTCGCGTCATAGTCTCCGTCTGACACATATCCGTCCTCCGAATCATAGCCGCCGTATGCGCCGTCTGCATTATCCTCGTCGTCCTCTATACCGTCGTCATCTGCATATCCGTTGCTGCGGTCAAGCTCATCGAGCATACGGTACAGGTCGAGCATATCGACCGCACCGGTAGACATAAGCAGGGAATAATATTCGGATATTGCCCTTCTGCGCGCGCCAATCGTGACCGCCGCGACTATCATCGCGCACAGCGATACTCCGGCTGCGGCGAGCGTCAGCTTTGAGAGCCCGGACTGCGAGGCAAGATATGCCGTGCAGAAAACACCGAAAGCAAATACGGCAAGCAGTATCAGCGAGGTGATGAAATATATTCTTTTTCTTGTAAAGCTGCTCTCAATGCGGTGCTCGAGCTGCTCGGCGCCTCCGGCATTGCGTACGGCTTCACGCAGCTGTCTCAGCTCCGGAGTCTCGGTGCTTGAGCGCCTGCCGCCCGCCGACGCACCCGCGTGGGAGCGCGGAATAGCCGACGAACCCGCATGGGCGCGCGGAATATCGGTGCGTGTTTCGGTGCCGTCATGTCGGAGTGCCGATGCGCTCATGCTGCGGCGAAGCTCGCTTACTCTGTCGTCGAGGCCGCGCAGACTGCGGATATATTCCTCATCGGGGTAGAAACCGTTGACGGTTGCATCGTCCCTTGTGTGTTCTGCCTCCTCCTCAAGAGCAGCGATGCGCTCGCGCAGACTGTCGGCGCTCGAGGCGCCGAGCAGAGAAGCCTGAAGCTCACAGTATTCGACGCGTCCCCGAGCGCGCTCTACGCGCTCGTCCGAGGCATGGCATTTTTCTTCACATACGCCGAGCTCGTTCTCAAGCTTTGCTATCTGATCCGCGCTTTCCTCGGCGCGGCTTCGCTCAAGCATCAGCTTGTCGTGCTCGCTCTGCAGCGTCGGGATAAGACCGCCTCCGCCGTTCTTGTGGCGCAGTGCAGCTCGTGCGGCATCGAGGCGCGAAAGCGCCTTGGATATGTCAATGCTCTCGTCGGCAGAGAACATTATATTCTCAACCGCGCTGCCGAGATCCTTGCCGTCTACGCAGTGTCCGCCTATCTGACTGACATACGAGGTGGAGCGCATGACGGTAGCGCTGATACCGAATACAGTCTCTCCCGGGCTGCGCGGCAGACTCAGCTCGGCATAGGTCTCGCCGTCGAAAACTCGTACGCTGTCGCGGCGGCGATGGATGTATTCGCGTTCGATTCGTATCAGATGCGGCAGCGGAGTGGCGATTCTTGCTCTCTCGTCGTCGCTCAGCTCCGCAAGCAGCGAGCCTGTGGCTCTTCCTGTCTCGAGCGACGGAAAATGCTGTGCATCCGTGCGGGAGACAACGCCGTAGAACATAAAAAATATAAAGTCGGCAAGCGACGATTTTCCGGATTCGTTCGGACCGCAGATTACGTTTATACCGTCCGCGAGCGGAAAGGTGCGGCTGCTCAGCCCCTCAAAGGAATCTATGTGCAGTTCTCTGATGATCATATTCAGGTGATACTCCTTTAGTCTCAGCCCGGTTTATTGGCGTTATGCTTTGCTAATACCGAAACATGCGGCGGCACTCTGCCCGTTTCACTGTGCAGGATGCGCAGTACCTGTTCATAGCTCGTTGCGGTGTAGTCGGGACAAACGCCGAGATCGTTACGCTTCAGGTGCGGATTGTACCATATGGTGGTTATTCCGGCGTTTATTCCGCCGCGAATGTCGCTCGAGAGCGAGTCGCCTATCATTACCGCCTTGCTCTTGTCAAAGCCGGGAACGGATGCAAAAACAGCATCGAAAAATTCCTTGTTCGGCTTCGGCGTTCCTACCTGCTCCGATATGAACAGCCCTTTGATGAACTCACGGATGGAGGAGCGCTCGAACCGCCTTGTCTGTATCATTGTAATACCGTTCGTCAGGATATAAAGCTCTGCCTCCGGGGCAAGCGTGCGGCAAAATTCTTCTGCGCCCGGCAGAAGGATGCACTGGTTCGCGAGCGCCTCCTTGTAGTACCTTGAAAACTCCTCCGGGTCGGCGGCTATTCCGTGCGCATCTATTACGCGGCGGAAACGCTCGACGGTGAGAAATGCCTTTGTGACCTTGCCGAGCTCAAACTCCTCCCATAGGCTTTTGTTGACAAGATGGTATTCGTCGTACAGCTCATCCGTAAACGGATAACCGTAGCTGAGCGTTGTTTCGCGGAATGCGTTGTACTCGCTGGTGTCGAAATCAAAGAGCGTTTCGTCAGCGTCAAGAAAAATGTATTTGTATTTCAGCGGCATTATATTACCTTTCTTCGGCGTTCATATTTATCGGAAAATACGGAGGTCTGCTTTGCATTGCCTCGAGGTACGCCCCGAAATCTATGTTTGGAATCTATGTGTCGATTCCTGCTTGTGCCGGATGCGATCAATGCTTCGAGACGGTATGCGCTTTTTCATTCAGGGGCTTGGCTGTGCTTTTGAATGAAATTCCTTAAAAAGGATTGCTCCGTCAAAATCACGGCGTACTGTATTTATAGAATGCTATCGCCGCGCAGCGCCGACAGACCGTAGCGCAATGCATCGGAGGCTGTTCTGCGCAGCTCCGGATCGTCCGATTCGAGCTCGGGGCGCAGCGAGTTGTAGAAAGCACCGCGAACGGTCGGGTCGAGATCGAGACCGTCACCCTCGGGCAGCGGCTCTGTATTCATGACAAGCTCTGCATAGAACAGAGACGGAGATATGTGATCGAGTATCGCACTCTCGCTCAGCGCTACTGCGCTCGATAGAAATCCGGTCAGTACGAGTCTCAGTTGTGTTTCCTCACCGTAGCCGTGTGCGGCTATCTCGCCGTCTATCAGCGCGAGCAGGTCGGTATCCGAGCGTACGGTGCTTGTATCTACCGTCAGCGTCTCAAAACGGCGGCGGGAGAAGCGCCTGCCTCTCGCGTCGCAGTCGAATACACCGCCGGCTTTTTGCATAGTCGCGACTATCGCACCGCCGAAGCCCGGCTCGCCGAAATCATGTCCCTCGAGCGCCCCGGGATAGCCGTACCATGTTCTGCCGGTGCGTTTTATCCCGTCGCTGTTGTGGATATGTCCGAGCGCTATATAGTCAAAGCCGCTGCCGGATATATCCTCGGCAGTTATGGGACAATGGCGCGAGCTGCCGCCCAGGCAGCCGTGACCGCAGAGGATGTTTATGCGCGACGGATCAAGCGACGGAGGTTCGGAAAAAGGGCAGGAATCCATGTACGGTGCCGTAAAGGCGTATCCGTACACATCAACTCCGATATCGTCAAGCGACAGCTTTTCAAGCTCCGAGGAACGGAAGATATAGACGTTGCTCGGAAATTCCGTCTTTGCCCAAACGCTGCCGGGAGTGTACGGGTCGTGATTTCCGGGAGCGATAATTATCCTGCAATCCGAGCATGCCGCCATTTCGCGCAGCACGAGCGCTACTGTGTCCGGCGTTACAAATTCGCGGTCGAACATATCCCCTGCTATGAGCATTAGATCAAAGTGCTCGAGCCGCGCGTAGGTAAAGAGCGAGGACAGTGCGCCGCGCAGCTCGCTTCTGCGTGTCTGAGCTTTTGCAACATTTGCTATTTTAAAGGGTACATCGAGATGTATATCGGCTGTATGCAGTACCTTTATCATTTTCAGTGCCTCTCATTGTTTGACGGATGATTTATTGTCGAAGCCGTATCAAAGCTTCATCGATATTTGCGATATTTGCGCTGCGATATTACCGACATGAGCGATGCAGCTTCGATGTGTCGGATCTGAGCGCAGTTCGCGTAAGCGGTGCAGCGCTTGGCGCGGGACAGGAATTATGCTGAAATCAGATTACCTTGAGATATGTGAGCCTGCGGCGGACGTACGGCGCCCAGTCGAGGCTGCGTTGTATAAATTCGGTGCTGTCCGGCAGTCCGAGCTCGGTGAGCGTGGTTTTTGCGTCTACCGAGAGCAGATATTCGCGTATCTCCTCCGGGTCGGGAAGTGCCTTTATCAGCTCTGCGATGCGGTCTGCATTTGCATCAAGTGCCGACTGCGTTATCTCGGCAAGGCTGTCGGGAGTATTCTCCTCGATAATGCCGTCGGTGAGAGTGCCGAATGTCGGGCGAAGCAGCTCTCGGTCGAGCGGCTTAGGGCGCAGCTGCGGGCGGGGATTTCTCTTGTAGCGGTCGAGCACGAATAGGGTAGAGACTCCGACCTGCTCGCCGTGGTAGGCGTGCCTCGGTGTTCCTATGCAGCCCATCTCCCACAGGTGGGACAGATGATGTTCCGCACCTGAGGCGGGGCGGCTGCTGCCCTTGAGCTGTATGGCTATTCCGGATTTTACGAGACAGTCCATGACACCGTGCGGATAATCGGGAGATGAGATATCGCAGTGCATCACCGTTTCGAGTGACTCATTTTCCAACTTGTATATATCGTCCTCTACCGTCTCGTCGGTGAGCAGCGATGTAAATATCCAGTCGAAGATGGAGACATATTTTCCTACGATATCGCCCACGCCGGAGGCAAGCAGCTCGCGCGGCGCGGAGGAATATACATCGTCGTCGGCAAACAGCGCGATTGGCGGCGCGGACGGAAATGTTACCTTTCTGCCGTGCCATGTCATTGCAGCGACACCGGAAGCAAAGCCGTCTACACTCGCCGCGGTCGGAAAGGAAACGAACGGTATCTTTCTGTCGTGTGCGGAGTAGCGCGCGATGTCGTGCACTGAGCCGGAGCCGCAGGCTATCAGTCCACGCAGCTCGTCGCTTTTTATGCGCGATATGCAGTCGTCTGCCGCCTGCTCGGTAGCATGGCTTCCCGCCGGAAATACTATCAGCTCGTCGCCCGGGAAAGCTCTGCGTGCGATAGGCTCGGTGTTTCTGTCGCATACGACGGC
>ENA-ORRN01002509-ORRN01002509.1-human-gut-metagenome-genome-assembly--contig:-NODE-2509-length-11533-cov-2.821310_pt1 | contig 11533 bp, 13 predicted proteins | sample MGYA00242174_ERZ509132 | MGnify/ENA primary metagenome ERZ509132 (study PRJEB26280, sample SAMEA2338671) | human gut metagenome | biome: human gut; feature: human-associated habitat; material: faeces...
TGAGACCGGAAAGAAGGACGGTAAACAGAAACTTGGGTTTGCGGAAAGGAGGCCGCGGCTGTGTATCAGGAAGAAGTAAAGAGTGCAATTATATTGCTGTATCTGGGGATTCTTGCCGGAATGGATGTGAGAAAACGGCAGATCAGCCTTGTACTGACCGGTGTTTTATTCCTTGCAGGCATTGGATGGCAGATTCTGGTGGAACAGACATCGTGGCTGGAATGGCTGCTGTCCCTGCTGCCGGGAGCGGGATTTCTGACGCTCAGTTATATATCACGGGAACAGGTGGGATACGGGGACGGCCTTCTGCTTCTGACGGTTGGAATCTGGCTGGGATTTGGGCAGACGTTCGGCGTTCTGACGCTGGGACTCATTCTCTGTTCGGTACTCTGCGGAGTCCTTCTGATACGGAAGAAAATACGGAAACAGGATTCCATACCGCTGGTGCCGTTTCTGCTGCTTGGATTTGTAGGGAGGTGCGGAATGCTTTGAAAGTGAAAATGAGAAAAGCAAGTATTACGGTAGAGGCAGTTCTGGTCGTGCCGCTTGTTCTGATGGTGATTTTTCTTCTGCTGTCGCTGACATTTTTTGTGCACGCACGGAGCTGGTATACATTTGCGGCATATGAAAGCACAATGCTTGCCGCCAGTGAAGGCCGCCTATCTGTGGAAAAAGGAGAGGCAGCCGTCCAAAGCCGGATGGAATGGTGGATTTCCCAGATACCGCTTCCGGCTGAACCGGTGACTGTACAGACGGTGTGCAGAGAAAAAGAGATTCAGATAAAAGCAGAAGGAAACATTCTGCCAATCTGGAGCCGGAACGCGTGGGAATATTCGGTTTTGAGTGAAAGCAGGAGAAACAATCCGGTGAAAACGATCCGGAAGATACGGGCAGTAAAACAGATCTGGAACCAGAAGTAAGGACGGAAGCGGAGAAATGCAGATTGATTATAAAAGAGATTTGAACCATACGTATGTTATTTTACAGGAGGAAAAAGAGCCGGACACGGCGTCGTATCAGATTCGTATGCTGCTGACAAACGCAATCCCAGGGCTTTTGGACTGCAAAATCGGGAAAATGGATGATAAAACATTGTTTTACTATGAGGTGACATCAAGGCAGTCGCTTCAGAGTGTGTTTGAACAGCGTTCGATTGGGGCGGAGGCGCTGCGGAAACTGTTTGAACAGCTGCTGGATCTTCTCGAAGAACTGGGGCAGTACCTGCTTGCACCGGACGGCCTCGTTCTGCAGCCGGAGCTGGTTTTTGCAGATGCAAATCTGGAGAACTTTTCCTTCTGTTATCTGCCGGGAAAGCAGGGACACACAGGCTGTTTTCAGAAGCAGATCCGGGAGCTGATGGAATATCTGCTGCCGAAGCTGGATCACCAGGAGCAGGATGCGGTGGTACTCGGGTATGGACTGTATCGGGAGATTTCGGCGGAGATCTTTTCGGTTGAGATGATTCAGGCACTCTTATATCAGACAGGGAAAGAGAAGAAAGAAACGACGGAGCAGGAGGGAAAAGAGCGTCCCAGGGAAGAAAATCCGCCTGTACAGATGGAGGAAACACTTTGGGGAGAACAAGAAGCGGAAGCGGCGGAAAATTTTTTTGTGGAAGCGGAGGAAGAAAAGGATGAGGGACGCTGGAAAAATATTGTGGAAGCAGTGATCTGCATCGGATTTCTGGGAGGTGTGCTGGCACTGGTGCTTCTGATCGTTTCCCGGCTGTACGTGTGGGACATCCGGGTCACGGGAAACCGGGAGATGAGCGCGGCGGAGGGGACGGCGGGGCTGGGGGAGGAGCGGCGGCTGTTGTGGGAATTGTAAGTCTGGCATTGGAACTTGTCAGCCGATGGAAAAAGCGGCAGTCGGGAACAGAAACAGGAAGCTATGGGAAGGCCGCAGGAATCCGGAAACAAGGAAAAACAGGAGATGTATTTTCGGAATATCAGAATCGGAAGGGCTTAAAACAGAAAGATGGAACATGGAATCCGCAAAGCGATACAGAACAGCAGGGATGGAGAAGGGATTCCTCAGTCGAAAAAGAGAAAACATGGGAAAAGAATGAAGAACAGGAAAACAGAAAGATGCACAGCCTGATGGAATTGGAGGGGCATGAAGAGGATCTGTTTGGAAAAACGGAACTGCTGACCAGCCCGGAGGATGAGGGAAGGGCATATTTGATTCCGATAGATCCGATTGATCTTCCGCTGATTCCGATTGAACGCGGAAGCACATTGATTGGAAAACTGTCAGCGGCGGCAGATGTAATTCTGCCATACCGTACGGTAAGCCGCCTTCACGCAAAGCTGGTCAGTACAGAAGAGGGAGATTATCTGCTGGATCTGAATTCGCGGAACGGAACAACGGTGAATGGCGTTCCATTGATGGGCGAGACAAAAAAGAAGCTGGAGGATGGAGACGATATCTCATTTGCCGGGAAGAAATACCGGTATAAGGCGGGAGAGAAAAACAGAAATTAGAGAAAAATGACGCATTACACTTTTTCGATTTGGAGAAAGTGCTGGATGCGTTATTTTTAACACCAGTAGACAAGAAGTCCCCCGTTTCTGAAGCGGTGGGATGAATTGCTAAAAGAAACATAACGGCAGTGGCGGGCGGAGAGAAATCGGTATCCTCCACTGACATGAGGCAAGTCACAGTCGAACTATTTTCGACATGTCAGACTCCGTGAAATACCGACTGTGAGTTGAAACAATATGGCAGAATGATCGAAGAAAAAAGTTATGCGAATGAAACAAAAATATTATAGAAAAGAAAATTATGTATAAAACTAAAAAGAGAAATAATGTAAAAAATAACGTCATAAAACGTCGAAAGCCGTTGTGAAGCGTCAATAATTGTCGAAAAACATTTATCAAAAAAGAAAAAAAATTGACGATTTCTTGCATTTACAAGTGAATTAAATTATAATAAAAAAATAGCACAAATAAGGAAATGATGTAATGGAAGAACAAAGGAAAAACAGTTACGATCCGAACGAAGATATCGTGGACCGTATGTGGAAGAGATCAAAAAACAGCATCAATCTGGTCATCGTCGTATGCAATATTCTGGTATTCCTTGCAGTCACACTGACCAGAGGGACAGAGAGCTCCAGACATATGATGGACTGCGGTGCGGCGTATGCGCCGCTGATTGAGAGCGGAGAATACTATCGCCTGTTTACGAGTATGTTTCTTCACTTTGGCATCCAGCATCTGATCAACAACATGCTGCTTCTTTTGTTCCTTGGGGATTACCTGGAACGCGCAGTTGGAAAGATCCGTTATCTGGTCATCTATCTGGGCGGCGGACTCGTCGGAAATCTGTGCTCGTATCTGCATGAACTGTCTCTGATGAAAACAGGGGAAGCACCGGCAGTTTCCGCCGGCGCTTCGGGAGCGATTTTTTCTGCTGTCGGAGCGATGCTTGTTCTTCTGGCATTTCGGAAAGGAAGGCTGGAGGATCTCACCTTCCGGCGGATGGCCGTCATGGCTGTTCTTTCGCTGCTGGTCGGATTCCAGTCTTCAAATGTGGACAACTTCGCACACATCGGCGGTTTTCTGGCAGGTGCAGTCCTGATGGCGGTTCTCTATCCGGGAATGGCAAGGATCAGGAAAAGGGGAAAATGACCGTAAAGGTGCTTCCTTTCCCGGGAACGGAAGAAACGGAAATCGTGCCGTCGTGTGCGGTTACAATTTCCTTGCAGATGGCAAGTCCAAGGCCGGTTCCGTTTTTCTTATGTGTGACAAAAAGGTCAAAGAGAGTCGGCAGATCCTCGGCGGGGATTCCGCAGCCAGTGTCCTGCACACGGATGGTCAGAAAGTCACCGTCGAAACAGAGAGAGATTTTGATCGTTCCGCCGGAAGGCATTGCTTCCGCCGCATTTCGGATCAGGTTCAGAAAAAGCTGACGAAATTGCGTGGTATCAAGGGCAAAGCGCGGAATGGCAGATTCCTTGACAAGTTCAATGGAAACCTGTTGTTTTTCGAGGAGAACGCCGGTATCGGCACAGAGATTCTGGAGCAGAAGATAGGGATTCACGTAAGCGCGTACCGCCCGATATGAATGATTATAGCAGGAGAGCTCATCGAGCAGGGAGTTCAGAAAAGCCATATTTTCCTGGATTTTCTGAAAATAGAGATCGTTGGAAAGCTCGGGATGCGCTAAAAGAAGAAGCTGATGAAAGCTGTGGATAACCGCAACAGGATTTCGAACCTCATGTGAAATCCGGGAAATCATAGCGTGACATTCTTCCGATAAGCCCTGTGAATTGGTTGTTGATTCTTTTGACATAGCTGTATCCTCCTTATGATGCGTAGGTAATGATTTTTGATTAGGCAAAAGTTTAGCATTGAAAAGGGGGAGCGCGCAACAAAAAGCGTTCTGCATTATTTGACATTTTTCGACAAATAGTGAGAAAATAGAGTTGTTCGGAACCGTGCAGAACGGGATTCGGAACAACAGAAAAATTAAAAAAAGTAAAGGAGAAAAAGATCATGGATTGTATTTTTTGTAAATTAGCAAACGGAGAAATTCCAACCGCGACATTGTATGAGGACGATGAGTTCCGTGTCATTCTGGATCAGGGACCGGCAACGAAAGGACATGCGCTGATTCTTCCGAAACAGCATTTTGCAAACATTTATGAAATTCCGGATGAAACCGCAGCGAAAGCAATGATTCTCGGCAAAAAAATGGCAACAGCCATGACGAAAGCGCTTCATTCCGATGGCTTCAATCTGGTACAGAACAATGGTGAGGCAGCAGGACAGACGGTATTCCACTTCCATATGCATCTGATTCCAAGATATGAAGGTGACAATGCCGGTATTGCTGCATGGAAGCAGGGAACTCTCGAGGATGCGGTAAAAGAGCAGATCATTGAGAGCGTGACGGCAGAGCTGAAGGCCTGAGAAAAGGCTGGCAGCAGCCAGAAAAAGAATCAATGACAGACGAACAGGGGCGGAGAACAATGGACAAAAATAACTTTTCAGAAATATATAAAAAGTATGTAATGACAGCCTATTCAGCCGCAATGCAGGTGGTACACAATGAAGCCGATGCGGATGATATCGCACAGGAAACGATGGTGAAACTGTACCTGAATATTGATGCGCTGGATGAAGACAGAGTAGAAGGCTGGGTCCGTGTCGCTGCAAAGAATCTGGGAATTGATTATCAAAGAAAAGCACAACGTTTTGACTGGAACGAACTGGATGAGGATCTTCGGGCGGAAGAGATGGAACTTCCGACGCTTGCGGAGGAAGAAAAGCAGGAGAGAAATCATTTTTTTCGGGAAGTGATGGATGCACTGAAAGATCATGATGAATCGGGTTATTATATTACGCGTGAAATCAAGGTGCATGAGCGTTCGGAAAAGGAAGTGGCATCCGAAATGGGTATCACCATCGGAAATCTGCGGGTGAAAATGACCCGGACGAAAAAATGGCTTTGCCAGCACTTTGCTGACAAAGCCAGAGAAATGGGATTTCTGTAGTTACTATTTGCGTTCGCATTCCTGGATCAGGGAAAGGATGCGGCCGATGGAATCGGTGTGGCTGCTCTTCTTCATCGCATTGATGTAGGTCTGACGGTTTTCGTAAACCTCACGGATTGCGGACTGAAGAGTCTGCGCATTCACGGATTCTTCTTCCAGAACTTTACTGTAACCCTGACGCTCAAAGGAACGCGCATTTAAAATCTGGTCTCCGCGGCTGGCATTGGCAGAAAGCGGAATCAGAATGTTTGGTTTTGCCAGAGCACTGATTTCGCAGATCGCATTTGCGCCGGCACGGGAGATGATCAGATCTGCCGCAGCGAAGAGATTCGGGAGCTCATCTTTGATGTACTCGAACTGAACGTAACCTTCGGTGCCATTTAAAGATGCATCCAGTTTATCTTTACCGCAGAGATGAATCACCTGGAAATCTTTCAGAAGTTCTGGTAAAATAGAACGGACCGCAGTATTGACAGCAACGGAACCGAGGCTTCCTCCGATGACGAGAATAACCGGTTTTGCGGCATTGAATCCGCAGAACTTCAGGCCTTTCCGTGCATCGCCGGACAGCAGTTCCTGGCGGATTGGCGTTCCGGTCAGAACGGCTTTGTTTTCCGGGAGACATTTGACGGTTTCCGGGAAATTACAGCAGACCTTTGCAGCGGACGGAATACACAGCTTATTTGCCAGGCCAGGCGTCATATCCGATTCATGGATGAGCGCCGGGACTTTACATGCTTTGGCGGCAAGGACAACCGGTACCGAAACGAAGCCGCCTTTGGAGAAGACAACGTTTGGTTTCAGCTTTTTGAGCAGTTTTTTTGCTTCAAAGTAGCCTTTTACGACGCGGAACGGATCGGAAAAGTTTTTCGGATCGAAGTAGCGGCGAAGCTTTCCGGATGAAATTCCGTAATACGGAATACCGAGATCTTCGATCAGCTTGCGCTCCATACCGTCGTAGGAACCGATATAAGAGATTTTATAACCTGCTTCTTTTAATTTTGGAATCAGGGCAATATTCGGGGTAACATGGCCGGCGGTACCTCCGCCTGTCAGAACAATATGCTTCATGAGAATTCCTCCCTGGAATTTGATAATATCATTTGGCTTTTATTATCCCCTCAAGAAGAAAAAAAGTCAAGAGCGGTTACAACATGGAAAATGCCGAGGAACGGAAGAAGATGAAAAAGATAGAAAAAGAAGAACAGCTGAAAAAGAAACTGGAGCAGACGACGGAAGAGAAAATGGCTGCGGATTCGAAAACGGTGGAAGGGGAATCGGCAGTTGGAAAGGCGGAGGAAGGAAACACAGCAACAGAACAGGAGCCGGAGGCTGCGCCTGCACTTTCAGAGGAAGAACTGAACGCAATGTACGAGCGCTTCCAGCAGCGTCTCCAGAAGGAAGGACTCGCGGACGCGGAAGGCAACCCGACAGAAAAAACACTGGCGATCCGCCGCCAGATCGTAGAGAAAAAGATGGAACGCGAAAAGCAGGCGGAAAAACAGAAGAAGATTGCAAAGAGAGCGAAAACAACAAAACACTGGGTACGGACGGCAAAGGCGGCTGGTGTTGTGTTGGTTGTGGGAGCGTGCATCTTTGGGGCTGGTATGACGAGTGAGGCGAATCGGATTCGGTTGGTGGAGACGATTAGTGGGGTAAGAAATGCGGGAGATGTGGTGAAAACCAATAATGGGGAGGAAAGAAAGTATACAGAGGGAAGTATGGATGATGCTCAAAAAGAAATAAAAGATATATTACATATAGCAGTACCGGAATTTTACTATGTTCCTGCTGGCATGGAATATAGCAAATTTATAATATTTGAAGAGACGCAAATGGCAATAATTCAATATCAATATAAAGAGCATTCTATTTATTTTCACTTAGCGGCAAATGAAAAAGATTTATCTCAAGGAAATTGGAAAGATAAGGAGAAAGTTCAAATAGAAACACTTGATGACACGTTAGAAATTGAAATGGGAACGTTGACAGAAAATGATGAAGAAAATTACTATGCATTGTGGAAATATAAAGATGCATATTATCAATTAAGCGGTCAGATTGAGAAAGAAGAATTAATAAAAATTTTGAATGATATGCAGTATAATGTGTAATTACTTTAGCAATTTAGCGTATATAATATGTAGATGAGGACGAGGGGAAAGAGGAAGCATGAAAAAGGTTATGAATTTAAAAAATTTATTCTTTTGTGTAATGCTTGTTTTAGTGATGTCCTTGAGTACAATTAGTGTGCATGCAGAAGTATTAGACTATTTGGGCAATACTGTTGATGGTTCTAAGCTGACAGATGAGTTAGAATCAAGTGGCGATTATCAAAGTGTGGCGAGAAGTACATATTTGCATCAAGGTTTTGTAAGAATCACAAATAATGGAAACGGTTATATTGGCATAACAGGCGGAACAGAATGTAATGTTAGTTGCAATACTGTAAAATTGAATGTATATTTGGAACGTTCAAGTGGACCAGAGGACTTTTACAGTTACAAAAAATGGGAAAAAGTAGATTATAATACTAATTCGTTATACTTTAGTACACAGATAAAAGTAGAAAAAGGCTATTACTATCGTTTAAGAGGCTATCATTCATGTACTAAAAGTGGTGTACTTGAAAATGGTGGTAGTGTAACAGATGGTATTTATATTGGTTAAAGAAAGTCTTATATAACGAAAATTTATTTAAACTAAAATGAGCAGACAAAATCGTTATTTGTACAAACACAAGAGAGTAGTAGACGAGTGGACACAATTTCTAACCAGACCCAGTTTACACTCCCTCACCCCTTAAAAACCCTCGGGGCCAGTCCCCTATAGAAACCTTATAACAATGAATATATTAAGACGAAAACGCAGATCTTTCAGGATTTTCAACGTGTCGAAATTCCTTTTTCCAACCACAACACAGATCTGAGTCATCATGTGTTACTATGTTCAGCGTGTGAGTGATCATACGGAACATCGGCTGGCCCCGATAAGTGAGGCATCGGTATTACTGCAGGAATACCGGTGCCTCTTTTCTGTACGCTTCTACAAGCCGATGCTCATAATTGAACAAAAATATCAAGATTGTTGTGCAATCTGCTTTAAAATTCCGTTGGAATCTGCCAGATATTATGCTATAATAATCAAAAAAAGAGAGAATAAGCATAAAATACAAAAGGAATTTCAGATTATTTTCGCGGACAACGCGTCAAAGACCATGCGGGCATGGGAACTTGACGACTGCTGGCCGCGATAACGGGCCAAACGCATAACGCGTGTTTTGACCCGTAGTGACAACATTTTGTCCCCGAACAAAACGGGAGAACAGGAGGCATCTTATGCGTCTTACATTTCTTGGAGCAACACATGAAGTGACGGGCAGTTGTTATTATCTGGAGGCTGCCGGGAAAAAATTTTTAGTGGACTGCGGTATGGAGCAGGGACCGAATATTTATGAAAACAAGCCGATTCCGGTCCCGGCATCCCAGCTTGATTTTGTATTGATCACGCACGCGCACATCGACCATACCGGAAATCTGCCGCTGCTGTATGCGCACGGCTTCCGTGGCCCAATCTATATGACTCCGGCGACGGTAGCGCTTTCGGACATCATGCTCCGCGACAGTGCACACATTCAGCTCGCCGAGGCCGAGTGGCGGAACCGCAAGAACCGCCGGGCGGGAAAAGAAGATTACGTTACGCCATATACGATGGAGGACGCCCTCGGCGTGATCCGCTTGCTGGAGGGCATTCCGTATCATCAGCGTGTGACACTATCGGACGGCATCCAGATCCGTTTCCTCGATGCCGGTCATCTGCTCGGCTCCGCATCCATTGAGCTGTGGCTGACAGAGGACGGTGTGACGAAAAAACTGCTCTTCTCCGGCGATATCGGAAATATCCATCAGCCTCTAATCAACGACCCGGAGTACCCGGAGAGTGCCGATTACGTGATTATGGAATCCACCTACGGCGACCGCAGCCATGGCCCGAAACCGGATTATGTGCCGGAGCTGGCAAAAATCATTCAGGAAACGCTCGACCGCGGCGGCAACCTCGTGATCCCGTCGTTTGCCGTCGGCAGAACACAGGAGATGCTGTACTTTATTCGTGAAATTAAGGCAGAACATCTGGTTCACGGCCACGGCGAATTCCCGGTTTACGTGGACAGTCCGCTTGCCGTTGAGGCAACCAATATTTTCCGCGATCATCAGAAAGAGTGCTACGATTCCGATGCAGCTGCGCTCCTTGCGCAGGGCATTAATCCGATTCTGTTTCCGGGCTTAAAGCTCTCGATTACATCCGATGAATCGAAAGCCATCAACTTCAACGAAACCCCGAAGGTCATCATATCCGCGAGCGGCATGTGCGATGCAGGACGAATCAAGCATCATCTGAAGCACAACCTCTGGCGGCAGGAGAGTACGGTTCTCTTCGTCGGCTATCAGGCCGTCGGTACACTGGGACGGGCGCTGATCGGAGGCGCGAAGGAAGTGAAACTGTTCCAGGAAGAGGTTCATGTGAACGCGCACATCATCCAGTTCCCGGGCATGAGCGGCCACGCAGATCAGGAAGGACTGCTCAAATGGGCGGGCAGTCTGCAGGCAAAACCGGACCGCGTTTTCGTAACACACGGCGAAGATAAAGTGACGGAAATTTTTGCAGAAAAACTGTGGGACGAATTCCGCTACCCGGCGATGGCTCCGTTCTCCGGCACGGTATTTGACCTGAAAGAAAATGAATTCATCGAAAAAACCGTCGGCATTCCGATCCAGAAGGAAACAACGGCAAACGCGGGAACACTGCGCACGAGAAGCAGCGGAAATGCCGTCTTCGATCGTCTCGTTGCGGCTGGTCAGCGGCTGCTCACCGTCATTACAAGAAACAAAGGCGGTGCTAACAAAGACCTTTCGAAATTTGCCGATCAGATCAACAGTCTCTGCGACAAATGGGACAGATAAAGCAGTCCGGTGGCTGGAAGAAAGACTGTGTTATTAATATAGAAGAAAAACCGGAAGAAAGCAGGCGGCAGGGAAGCTGTGCTGCATCAGAAAAGAAAAAACAGAAGTGGATAAATTACAAACTCCCCGGGGTGAGCATTCCCCGGGGAGGTATTATAATAAAAAAGAGCAAGCGTAAAAAAGTTATTTCTGGATAGCCTGTTCCAGTGCTTTTGCAAGCTGGTCTGGACATGATGTTCCGCGTCCGTTGCAGTCGATGCCTTTCATGCGGGAGATGGCTTCGTTTACGTCCATGCCCTCAACGAGTCTTGCAACACCCTGTGTGTTTCCGTTGCATCCGCCTACGAACTGTACGTTGTGTACTTTACCGTCTTCTACCTCAAACAGAATTTTTCTGGAACAGGTACCTTTTGTTGTATATTCCATCGATAAGATCCTCCTTTGTGAATAAAAAATTAGAACATTATCGTGAACTTCAGCCACGATAATTCTTCGGTTCCTGCTATTATACCATAGATTACGAAAACAGCAAAGAAAAAAGATACCACAGATCCAAAATTTATTGTATACTGTAACAGGAATTACAAAGAAACCAGAAGGAAAAGGAAATGGACTCCCGGAGTTTTCCGTTCTTACTTTAGCGGCTGACCGCTGACAAAAATGATTTCATAAAAGCAAGAACAGAAAGAATCGGAGAGTACATGTAAAGTTATTGGAGGATATCATAAACATGAAGTTAATCGGAATTATCGGTGCAATGGAAGTTGAAGTTGCAAGCTTAAAGGAAATGATGACGGATGTTACAATCCGCACGAAGGCATCCATGGAGTTCAACCACGGTTACCTGAACGGAAAAGAAGTGGTTGTTGTGCGCAGCGGAATCGGCAAAGTAAATGCCGGTATCTGCACGCAGATTCTTGTGGATGATTACGGCGTGGACTGTGTCATCAACACCGGAATCGCAGGCTCCCTGCGGAATGAAATCAACATCGGCGATATCGTCATCTCGACCGATGCTGTTCAGCACGATATGGATGTGCGCATCTTCGGATACACGCTCGGCGAGATT
>ENA-ORRN01002510-ORRN01002510.1-human-gut-metagenome-genome-assembly--contig:-NODE-2510-length-11531-cov-4.620948_pt1 | contig 11531 bp, 8 predicted proteins | sample MGYA00242174_ERZ509132 | MGnify/ENA primary metagenome ERZ509132 (study PRJEB26280, sample SAMEA2338671) | human gut metagenome | biome: human gut; feature: human-associated habitat; material: faeces...
CGCGCTGGGGCCGGGCACTGTCAAGCGGATGGGCCACCCGGACGTGGCCCCGCTCTACGAGATGAAAAAGAGCCTGGACTGGGAGGTGGACAAGTTCCAGGGCTTTGTCCGCTTTACCGAATACGACGGGATGCTGGGGGCCGTCATCCACCCCAAGAACTACATCCTGCCCCTGCTGCGGGGGCATTTCTGCGGGCGGTTCCCCGAAGAAAATTTCATGATCTATGACGCCGTGCATCAGGCGGTGCTGCTCTACCAAAACCATAAAGCCACCCTCACCGAGCTGGCCGCCCCGCTGGAGCTGCCCCCGCCCAGCGCCCGGGAGCAGGAGTTTCAGGCCCTGTGGAAGCAGTTTTACGATACGCTGGAGATCAAGGCCCGCCACAATGAAACCTGCCAGATGTCCCACTGCCCCAAGCGCTTCTGGCAGGATATGCCGGAGATGCAGGGCTGCTGACCCATTGATTTTTATTTACAATTCCGTCATAGGCCGATGGCTTGAGAAAACCGCCAACCTATGATATACTATCCCTGTCACTTGGCAGGTCTTCTGCCGCAAATGCCCTTTGCAAAGGGCCGAAATAAAGGAGTATTGTACTACTATGGTTCGCATTACTATGGAAGACGGCGGCATCATCGACATTGAGCTGAACGAGGAAGCCGCTCCCATCACCTGTGAGAATTTCAAGAAGCTGGTCAGCGAGGGCTTTTATAACGGTCTGACGTTCCACCGCGTCATCCCCGGCTTTATGATCCAGGGCGGCTGCCCGCTGGGCAACGGCACCGGCGGCCCGGGCTGGAACATCAAGGGTGAGTTTGCTGCCAACGGCGTCAACAACCCCATCAAGCACACCCGCGGCGTCATCAGCATGGCCCGCAGCATGAACCCCAACAGCGCCGGCAGCCAGTTCTTCATCATGGTCGCGGATGCGCCGCACCTCGACGGGCAGTATGCCGCGTTCGGCAAGATAATCGAAGGGCTTGACGTTGTGGATAAGATCGCCTCCACCCGCACGGATTATAATGACAAGCCCAGAACGCCGCAGGTCATGAAGAAGGTCACTGTCGATACCTTCGGCGTGGAGTATCCCGAGCCTGTCAAGGCGTGATCAACGCTTTCAGCATACAGTTTTCTCTTTCCTCTGCGGGCCGCGCCGTGCGGCCCGCCCCCATGGGGGCGTAACGGTTTCGACGGGGGTGCGGAGGCAGGAATAGCGGGCGGATGCGCCTGACATCCATAAAACGGGCAAAACTTATAAATTAAAGAACGACAACGATACCGTTCTTCTCGCTGCTTAATTAGCGAGCGTTCCACCCGGGAGGACCACGGCCCGGGATGGGGCGTCGATCAGTGGTGAACGTGAGTGCGCTAAGCTTTGCGCGTGCCACGCATAATGAAGCTACCGAGTTCCGGAGTGTGACGTTTCACGCCGGAGCAAGGGAATGTAAATAAGCGTCTGCGCCCGGAGAAGTTGCTGTCAAAACGCTTTCGGACAGGGGTTCAACTCCCCTCGCCTCCACCATAAAAGGTAGGTAATTTTGATAGAAATTGCCTACCTTTTCTCTTTGCCCGAAAGCCCTTGATTTCAGGGCTTTTTCACTGTCCGGCCATAAAAAGCAGCCGCTGCGGAGTCATTTCCACAGCGGCTTTTTTGCTTTTTCGGGTGTCCCCGGCACCCCTCTCCCGGACAAATCGTTCTCACAGAGGGTAATCGTTCAATTTGAGGTCACATACCTACTTCGCTGAATACCGCGCTCAGATCACTAACCGTTCTCTGCCACTGGGAACTAAGGATTTCGTAGTAGTTTTTATCCCTTTTGAGGTAATTGGTTGCATTGAGTGTCGAATCATGGCGGCTCTCAAATGTATAGCTCGTAATGCCAGCCTCAATGATGATATTGAACAGCTTGCTCAGCACCTTATCGCACGTATCCTTATTATCAAACACCTGCGGTGAGAGGAAGTGTTGCAAATGTCCGAGCTCTCGAAAACTCTCATAAAGCGTGTCTGCGATACTTTCGGACGATGTAAAACTAAACAAAGGTGTTAAATCCTGATCTGTAATATTCCCTTGCCTGTATCGAGCAGCAAAAGCGGCAAAAGCAACACAAATGGTGCGTGCATTATGAGCAAAGGATATCCTTACGCTTGCATTAGGAGCTGTAGCATTCTCACGGTCGAATGCACGCTGGAAGGATGTACGGAAATAGTGGTCATAATAAAGGAGTTCCTTACAGAGTCGAGCTATCTGTGACTGATTCCCATTGAAAATAGGGTCATAGTATTTGGGCTGGTACAAGGATGATGGTTTATTCCGGCTTGTTCCCGGAACTTGAAATACAGCAGCCAAGCACAGTTTTCCGATCTCTACAAGGTCAGAGTTTAAATGCGGGTCTCTAAATTGAGACGGAACAACCTCACCTCGTTTTGTCTGATAAAAAACTCCTACCTCGCGCATTGCCTGAGCAAAACGGACCTGCTCTGGCGAATTTGCCTTCAAGTCAACAGGTTTTATGGCTTTTTGAGAGTTTGTCGCTTTGGCAATAGAAAGGCTGAAACTACTCTTTTCATCTTCAGTGTCACCAACGATTCTGATGATTTTGCAGGGTAGATACAGATCGTGGTCACTGTTAATGCTTGGGCTCTTATGCAGCATGTAAGTTGTTTGCCCACCATTGACAATAGAGAAGTTTCGCAGACGAACTTCTTTTCCGTCGATATCAAAATCGTCGCAAATAATAGTTATGCCGTTATTCTTTAGCCAGAACGAATCAGGGTCATTGTTAATCGTGTCTGCTATGGCCTTATCAATGTCACGCCCAGCTATATGATAGCGAAGGTTACGAGACAGGAGGTTGGTATTGTGCTGTGCGTAGAGCTGTTTAATTGAATAAGCAGATACATTTACAATGGCAGCGCCGTCACCATAAAGCAGATAGTTGTCTGCCTCATCAATTCGGATTTTCCCTGTTTCCACTGTGGGTCGTCTGGATTCCGATTCCTTTATTTCATCCTCTATATCACTGGCGAAGAGAACAGAAACTTCTATGTTTGTTACCCCGGTAAACTGTTCCCGGAATTTCTTTTCTATTCTATCACGGCGGATGCCTGATTGCGGCGCACTCGTATAGAAAACGAAATGGATTTTTGATTCTTCTCCGACTTCTGAGTTGAGTGTTAAAAAGCGCCGTTGCACAGTGGCATTGACCTGCTCAAACTGGCCCCTAACCATATCCTTATAAAACAGGGCCATTTTAAGCATTGCGTTAAGGACATCATCATAAGCAATGGACTCATAATACTTGGACTGGCCAATTATCAAATCTGCACCCTCGGTATTCGGGTCGCTCAATAATACATCAACACCGCCGTCATATTGACCATCAACAATGATGTCCTCAAAATCTCGTTCATTAAGGACGAGGGCAGGATTTTTGTAGAAATTGGCCTTTACGCAGAGTGCAGAAAATACGTATTCATCACGTTTACTCCGTAAAGACGGATATGTATCTTTTAACGCTTTGACTTTTTCTTTGATGAAATCGTGTGATGACACTGACAAAGGCATATCAGATTTCCCCCTTATCTCTATTTCTTTACAGGCTCTATGCAACAGCGTACCAGCCACGTGTAAACTCTTCAGCCCCAACAGGTACTATTCTCGGCTCTACAGTTCCCTCATCAAACGCTATGAGAACATAGGTGGTACCAAAGCCCACAACGCAACCAATCCGATTCCTCTCACAATCACGAACGAGTGTACCAAAAAGTAGCCCATGCGGGAAATCCGGCTTGTGCGTCGGTTGATCAACGGATTGCTCTATGTACCTCTTCCATTCAGGCGCATCCATCAAATCGCGCCCTTTGAGGCAGAGATCAAGGAGAGCAACCAACTTGTCGGGATTTGCCTCTCCAGTTTCAAACATCATCTTGAAATATCGTTGAAACTGTGCCAAAGAAATTGGAACTATATTCAAGCGCTGGCGCTGATCCCCTTGTGCATACCAAACGCCATGCCTGAATGTTTCAGCCGTGTTCGTGTCGATTCTTACCGCGATAAACATGCCATAGACTGGCTTTGGATAGTTGAGAACTGCATCGGATATGTGCCTTCTAACAGGCTCACCTTCCATTGCCTCCTGACGAGAAGATGTGGACATGGTCACTTCTGTCAAAATTGTGTAGTTCTCAAATTCGCAATACAGGTCTCCTTTGCCGCCTCCTGCTGTCGAAACAGGCATAAAGTCGGAGTCAAGGCGAAAACCTCGCACCTCGTATGGCTTGTTTGCTAAATGATCAATGGCCAGAGCTGCTCGCCATAGCGTCCATTCGAGGTAAGCAGCCGCTTCCTCCCTTGGGACTTCAATGACGTTATCTTCGTCGTATTCAATTTTGCCTCCACCACGGATGAGTAGTGTCATGTAATCAGAGATTTCTCGCCATTTTTCCCGCTGCTCAGCCGCATAGCTTATCTCGTTTGTTTGAGAAAGAATATTCTCCAAACGCTGACGGGCGATGTTGACCTCCGTGGCATTTGTCAATGGAAGATCGGAAATGTCAAAAACTATGTGCCGCTCACGAAGCTGCTGCATCAGATCCTGTAATATTGCCATTGCAATTTCAGTGTTATCCGATGGGAGCGGCGCTCCATTACAGAGCGTCGTAAGCGTGTCAAGTAGTGATGCCGTGCTCGGAGTAGCTTTTGCCAGCTGCTCTGCCAGAAGGTGCTTGGCAGGAACGATCATCAATCCGCGTCCTTTTCTTTGAAGGACACCCGTGATGCGAAGATACCTCATGTTCATGTCCGAGTAATCGAGGAAATTCGACGCCTTTTTGTCGTAGTGTTCCCCACGCCTTGCTATCTCTTGCCTGTCGAAGGGACGCTTTGCTGACGCTGCTTGGCGTCGAGTACGCAGATCAAGAATCTGGTCAACAACGCAATTTAAATCGTATGTTGGATTAGTGGTATGGCCCCAAAGTGCAAATTCAATTCTTGATAGTTCAGATGTACCTGTTCTCCGCTCCAATTCAAGCATAATCGCGAGAATCCACCGAAGTGGAGAATAATACCCATTACCATCGGGCATTTTGTACTGCTCAACACTGGAGGCCCTTAGAAAGCACTCTTGCACCGCAGGGAAAGTATCAGCCTGCAAGAACACCCGCCCGAAGGGAGTCAAATCGTCGAGCCTGCCAAGCTCCTCTTGCTCAAAGCCATCACTCCTCGTTATTTGAGGATAAATGAAACCGTGCCTTGCAAACATCAGCCGCCATTTTCGCGCATGGCTTCCGCTTGCATCCTTACCTTCTGTGTTTTGAATAATACCCTTCTGATCGAGGTAGTTCATAAATCCTACCTCATTCTCGCGCCCATGCAGATTCCCTACATAGGGAGATTGAGCAAACACCTGTAACCCGTCCTGAATGCGGTCAGGACTACGAAGACCTGTATTACCAACAAGCCATATGGAAATATTCTCGTCCATCTTTATCCCTCCCGCTTAATAAGCAATAAACAAGTATTCTTGGACCCGATTTTTATTTGTCTTAACATCTTTCTGATTGCCAAAGGAATAGGTGTAATCAATTGGTACGACATCAACGTAGGTTTTGTGCTTTTTCAGTATGTCAACCATTTCTTCCTTTGTAGGCAAACAATTTGATGAATATGAAACGATAAGAATACTGCGCGAGAATTTACTGAAAAGCTGATCAAAGGCATCATATGCCCCGGCTCGCGTAGAGAAAGGGGTCGGATATGACTTGAATTTCTTGGTTTGCGTATGCTGTTGAATTTCGACGCCCTGCCAGTCACGCGCCAGTCCTTCAACAAAATGATACCGACGAACATACTCGTTATCAGAGCGGGTCGAATAATACGGCGGGTCGATATAAACAAGGTCTGGTGTACCCACGTCGGCTGACATTGCATCGCAGTTTAGCGCGAGATTCTTTTTTCCGTTGTCATACACAGCGGCATTTACCGTGACGACGGCTTCCATAAACTGCTCTGCAAGGGTCATCTGCAGATCTCTACGCCCATCGTCATAGCGATGGCCAACATACGTAAAGATCCCCCGTGGCCTTTTTTTCAAACAAGCACGTATAAGAGCACTCATTGCAATTGCTTTTTTATACGGGTCCGTAATGTGCTTGATATTTGCTCTGATGCTATCAATCAGGTCATTTTCTTCATCGCTGAAATACAGGTCCTTAAACGTTTCTGATACAAAATGGTCACAATCCTCCGCTGGATGAAGAAGCAAGGCCGCTTCCTCCTCAGGAAGAAGAACAGTATTATTCTCAATCATGGCTTTAGCAAAGGCAGATGACATTGCCATGTGATCGTTGCTGATAACAGCCTTCCCTTGCACCTTGTACATATAGCCAACGACTCCTGAGCCAGAGAAGAGATCAACTGCTGTTTCAAAATGGAATCTCGATGATGCTTTCCAGATTTCCTCTAATAGCTTGCTCTTTGAACCCATAAAACGGGTAGTAGGGTATTTTCTTATTTGCTCTGAGAGGAATGCATCTGCTTCTGGGAAAGCGGTAACAATTACATCCTCACCGCTTCTGCTTTTTCCGTTACACGAAATGTGCCGCTTAGTCTGAATAACATCAATAGGGTATACAGAATAGAGCTCATAAACGAGTGGATGGTTGGAATTCGTCAAAAGAACATAGCAACCTCGGCTCACAAGGTCGTGAACGACGCCTGCCAATGTAACGTGATCTTCTTTATCGAATTGCTTTTTTGTGTATCGCTTAAAATCAGCGTACTCAGAAACCGGAATGTACGGAGGGTCGAGAAAAACGAAATCCCCAGCTTTAGCATATTTTTGCAGTACCTCAATGTAATCTCCGCATATTATAGTTGCTCCCCGCAATACCTCAGATGCAGCACGAAGTGTAGTAGCATCACAAATATTCGGTTTTTTGTACTTGCCATACGGAACATTGAACTGCCCATATTTATTTACCCGATACAGCCCATTAAAACAAGTTTTATTCAGATAGATAAACCGGGCGGCGGCTTCAACTTCGGACAGACTCTCCCAATCGAGGTTTCTCATTTTGTAAAAGAATTCCTCAGAATTCTCGTAGGTTGAGAGGAGGCCGATCACATCTTCGACGTGTTCTGCTACCTGTTTATAGGCGTTAATAAGCTCTGGATTGCTATCAGCAATAATTGCCTTTTCGGGGCAAAGAGCAAAGTAAAGAGCTCCACCACCAAAAAACGGCTCTATATACGTTCCTGCATATGTGGGAATACGCGGAATAAGCTCATTTAAGAGTTGAGTCTTGCCACCAGCCCATTTTACTATCGGTTTGAGCTTTATGGGCGTGGCTGAGGAAGAGATACTGTTCGCAGCAGCAGAATCCTCAGAATACTCCATTATATCCTCAATTCCACACCCTAACCCAACACAGATCTTTTCAAGTATTTCCGTATTCACGTTTTCATTTTTGGCCAGTTTTGCAACAGAGGCGTGACTAATACCTGAAATCTCGCAAAGTTCCTTCTTTTTCATGCCCCGCTGTTTCAATAACGTCCAGAGCCTATCATATTTAATGGCCATTTGCAGCCCTCCGTTCTTGTCGGTGCCTTTCTTTGATATTATACGACAAGAGCCTGTTAAAATCAACCCAAATTCAGCGATCACTGAATTTTACGATTAAAGACAACAACACATAATTCCGGTCTTTTTTGCATAATCAATCGTGTTTTTCGTTCCGCTGGGCTCCCCATTGAACACGGCGATCACCCGGCTGGAGTGATGCACCATCCACTCATTCCGGTGCTGGTAGGCTCCGGCATTGTATCCGGGGCAGATGTACTTCACGAGATCCGCCTGCTCCAACAATTCCTGATATGCCCGTTTCCAGTCAGAGGACCAGCAATCCTCAAAGCCCTGGAAAGGGATGGCAGCGATCAGGTGGAGAGCCGGATTGCGTTTCCGTAGCCGCACGACGATCTGGATTGCCCAAATATCCACGCCATAGGCCATGCCCGTGATGAAGGTCGTGTACCCATCAGTGATGGCCTGCTGGATGGCGCTCTCCAGATCGGCGTTAATTTCCTTCTCAGAGCGCCGGAGCTTCTGCGGCCTGTGGCCCGTGAAGCAGCAACGATACATGACAAGTTGTGAAAGTGTAATGCCCTTGAAGTGAAGGTACACATGCCGAATTTGTACGAGCAGGTCTGAAATAGAATGAACGGAGGTGAGGAAATGATAGACAGTGCTGTCTTACTGCTGCTGAACGGGCTGCTGCTCATGCTGCGCATATCGCCGGGCGACTCCTTTCCCCGGCCGCTCAGCGCCGCGGATGAGCAGAAATATCTGGCGCTCTGGACGGAGAACGGCGACGTGGAGGCGAGGAACGTGCTTGTGGAGCACAATCTGCGCCTTGTCGCGCACATTATGAAAAAATACTATACCCAGACCGACGATGTGGATGATCTGATCTCCATCGGCACCATTGGCCTGATAAAGGGGATAAATACCTACCGTGCGGATAAAGGCGTCCGCCTTGCGACATACGCAAGCCGGTGCATTGAAAATGAGATCCTCATGCACTTTCGCTCGCAGCGTAAGACGGCGGGGGATATGAGCCTTTCGGATGCGCTGGATGTTGACAGCGACGGCAACGGCCTGTCCGTGATGGACGTCGTCGCCAGCGAGGACGACATGGCGGATAAAATAGGCAGCGAGGAGATATGCGGCAGTCTGCGCGGCTACATGGAAAAGGAGCTGACGCCGCGTGAGGCCGCGATAATCACGCTGCGCTACGGCCTGAACGGAATGAAGCCCAAAACCCAGCGCGAGACGGCGGAGCTGTGCGGCATAAGCCGCTCATACGTGTCGCGGATAGAAAAACGCGCGCTTGAAAAGCTGCGCGAGGCGTTGGGCGAGGAGGCGAATCCGGGATAGTATATTAACGTAATATTATACACATAATCACATTTACAGAAAATAATATACATAAAATCAATAACATAATTTAATTAACGTAAGATTTTAAACATAAAATAATATACGTAATATAATTTACATAATTAAATAAACATAACGCGCGAACCAACGCCCAGCACCGGCACGGCAGGCAGATGCACAGCACCAAAGCATCACCCAACACCGGCATGGCAGACACGCGCGCTGCCCCAAAACGGCGCGGCAAACTCAAATAATGGGGAACATGGCACGCGACTGTATTGCAAATTGCACAGAAGTGGCGTGCCGGTGGGGAATATAAAACGGGGCACTTGATATTCACGCGGGAGAATGCTATAATACGGCACATCAGTACATGAAAGGATGTGCACATATATAGATGAGAAAGAAAACACTTTGGATCATCACCATGGCTTTCCTGTGCCTTGTTTTATATACGATTGTCATCTCCCGCATGAACCGGCAGACGAACGTTATCTTCGGCGGCGTCGATGGGGCGTATGTCAGCTCTGACAGCGTCACCTTCACCGACCCGAACGCCACGGAGGAGACGCCCGTGCCGACGGAAAACATCTGGCCGGATATCGACATCACGCTGGACATATACTCTATAGTGAATAACGACAACCTCCTTTCCTCCGCATATGAGCCGGAGGTCACTAAGATCGGTATCACCCGCTACATGCTTTTCAGGACGGACCATGTGGCGGAGCTTGACGCAATGCTCGACGCCATGATCGAGGCCGGCTTTACGCCATATGTCGCCGGTGCGTACAGGACTTATTCCTATCAGAGTCAGATGTTCAACACCAAGGCCAGCCAGATCGCCTATGAAATGGCGGGCGGCAAGACCGTGGACTATGACGACCCCTCCGGCATATATCAGGAGGCCGTCGAAGAGGCGAAGAAGATAACCATGATGCCCGGCGCAAGCGAGCACCAGCTCGGCCTCGCGGTGGATCTGCTGGACAGGGAGCGCTCACGCTATGTGTATGAGGATATGGATCAGGACTTTTTTGCATGGCTTGACGAGCATTGCTGGGAATACGGCTTCATAAAGCGCTACCCCACGCGCAAGCTGCTGCTCACCGGCTGGGATGAGCCGTGGCATTACCGCTATGTCGGCAAGGAGGCCGCGAAGTTCATTATGGAGCAGGGGATATGCCTTGAGGAGTTCTATGCCCACTATGTTCCGGACTTCACGTATTGACGGCGCGGGGGAAGCGAAAATATCCGGCAGATTTGCAAAAAAGTTCTTGCAATGCACGCCGTAAGGTGTTATTATGATGTTGTAAGGATTAGTTATTTCTCAGAGTGGGTCGCGGCCCACTCTTTTTTGTGAGACTTTTGCGCCGGTCATCCGGCGGCGCTGCGCACATGAAAACAATATGAAAGGGCGGAAGGAATGAGCAGAATAACTGATAAGGTTTCCCTTCTGGCAAGACCCGTCGTGGAAGAGGCGGGCTGCACGCTGTGGGACGTGGAGTATGTCCGCGAGGCGGGGACGTGGTACCTGCGCGTGTATATAGACAAGGACGGCGGCGTGTCCATAGACGACTGTGAGCGTATCAGCCGCGAGCTTGACCCCATACTCGATGAGGCCGACCCAATCCCGGACAGCTACGTTTTTGAAGTCGGCTCCGCCGGTGCGGAGAGGGAGCTCAAGCGCCCCGGCGATTTCGCGCAGTTCATGGGCAGCGAGGTCGAGGTGAAGCTCTACCAGCCGCTGGACGGCGCGAAGAGCTTCGTCGGCATCCTGAAGGCGTATTCCGACGACGGAACTGTGACGGTCGCCTCCGGCAAGAGGGAGCTCAGCTTTACAAAGGCGCAGACGGCGCAGGTCAGATTACACGTTTCTATATGAATATATAATTTTCGCTTTGCACAAATCAGAATGGAGAGTATGAAATGAACGCAGAATTTTTTGAAGCCATAGAGGATATCGAAAAAGAAAAGGGCATCCCCAGAGAGTACATGTACGACAAGATAAAGCAGGCCATGCTGGCCGCTTTCCGCCGCGATAATCCCGAGTGCGAGGATAACGTCGATATAATCCTTGAAGAGGACAAGAAGCGCATCGAGATGAACGTCAACAAGACTGTTGTCGATGAGGTCGAGGATCCCTCTCACGAGATAAACCTTGAGGCGGCGAAGAAGATAAGCCGCCGCGCCAAGCTCGGCGATGTTCTGCCCATCCCCGTGGAGACGAAGAAGTTCGGCCGCATCGCGGCGCAGGCTGCAAAGCAGGTCATCATTCAGGGCATCCGCGAGGCGGAGCGCGGCATAATCTATGAGGAGTTCACCTCCAAGGAGCATGAGATACTCACCGGTATCGTCTCCCATGTGGAGCCGCGCAACGGCAGTGTTTCCATCCGCATTGCCTCCAACAGCGAGTTCACCGAGGCCATGCTTTCCCCCAATGAGCGCATCAAGACCGAGAACCTGACCGAGGGCGACCGCATAAAGGTCTACGTGGTCGAGGTGAGAAACTCCACCCGCGGCCCGCAGGTGCTCATCAGCCGCACCCACCCCGGTCTTGTCAAGCGCCTGTTTGAGCTTGAAGTACCCGAGAT
>ENA-ORRN01002519-ORRN01002519.1-human-gut-metagenome-genome-assembly--contig:-NODE-2519-length-11497-cov-12.251966_pt1 | contig 11497 bp, 13 predicted proteins | sample MGYA00242174_ERZ509132 | MGnify/ENA primary metagenome ERZ509132 (study PRJEB26280, sample SAMEA2338671) | human gut metagenome | biome: human gut; feature: human-associated habitat; material: faeces...
ATTCCTGTTTCATACGAATACCATCGTGTAAATACAGACATATTACTCAGGAAATCTTTGACTTTGGAATTGTCTTTCCATCATAAATATAAACAGCATTTATGCGATCCATATAGCGACCATCTGCCAGTAAATAGACCGTAGTCTCATCACCCCTTTGATTAACCAGTTCTTCGACATCCGGCCAATTATCCTTATTCTCGAATTTTTCAGTTGATGAACTTGAATCATCCATTGACGGTTCATCCGGGAGCTGTACTACCTCTTGTTCCTTCGCCTCTGTTTGCTCCATATTATTATCTTCTGCTGTTGCAAGCTCACTATTATCTCCGCTCGCAACGACCTGCTCTGTACTGTTTCCGGTTTTAGTCATAATTCCGGTTTCCTGCTGCCCACATGCGGTCAATGAACATACCATAATTACAGAAATCATCAAAAATGACTTATTCTTCATATCTTTTTCTTCATCCATCTAATTTACATTACTTTTTGCCATATCGCGCACAAAGGAATATACCTTTTCTGACCACTGCCATACATCCAGCTTATCATGACTCAGGCAAAACGCTCTGTCTGACAACTGTTCTGGCATAACTTTCATTATTTGATCCTTGTATTCAGACGGAATGACAATCATATACACATAATTAGCCAGCTTCACTTCATCTTTTACCTTAACCGGTAAAAAGCCATCGTAATGTCCTTCATTTCATTATCACTTACGTTCGGATAATCTGATAAGGCTTTGTATAAAACGCCATCCCATAATTCTGTGAACTCATGGTTTCCTATATTTATCTTCATATTGTTATCACTTATCACCTGTCTTAGGATTCTCCTAATTCTAGAATTTTTTCTCCTGTCTGCGGATCTTCGATCCCGAGCAAAGATAAAATCAATGCCATTCGCATATATTTTCCGTTCTGTACCTGCTGAAAATAAGCCGCTCTGCTGTCATCATCCACATCGTAAGCAATCTCATCAACACGTGGCAGCGGATGCAGTACCGGCATATCTTTCTTTGCCAGCTGCAGTTTTTCCCGATTGAGAATATAAGTATCTTTCAGACGGATATAATCCTCTTCATTGAAAAAGCGTTCTTTCTGTACTCTCGTCATATAAAGAACATCCAGCTTGGGAAGGCTATCTTCCAGACTGGATACTTCCTCATACGGCGTATGCGTCGGCTCTAATGTTTCATCCACAAGATAATCTGGGATTCTGAGTTCTTCCGGCGAGATAAAATAGAATTTATTTCCTGTATGGCGCACCAGGCTCTTTACTAGCGAGTGCACCGTTCTTCCGAACTTCAAATCTCCGCAGAAACCGATGGTCAGATTGTCGAGTCTACCAAGTCTCTGGCGAATAGTCATCAGATCGATCAAAGTCTGTGTTGGGTGATTATGTCCGCCATCCCCGGCATTAATGACCGGGATTTTCGAATACATGGACGCACAAAGCGGTGCCCCTTCCTTCGGATGGCGCATGACAATGATATCTGCATAACAACTAACGACCCTTACCGTATCCGCAATTGTCTCCCCTTTGGAAACGCTCGATTGGTCCGCCCCTGCGAATCCAATCGTCTGTCCACCAAGACTGAGCATTGCCGATTCAAAAGAAAGCCTCGTTCTGGTACTTGGCTCGTAAAAAAGTGTTGCAAGCTGTCTGCCGTCTGCTGCATGTGCATAAGCTTTTGGATTTGCAGCAATCCTGTCTGCGAAATCCAGCACTTCATACGTTTCTTCTACTGTAAAATCCAAAGGACTTATCAAATGTCCCATAACCACTCTCCTTTTGTTAAATACTGACTTCTCTCTGCACCTACGGATATGAACTGTATTTCATGCTGCAGAAGATCCTCTAACGTCTCTACATACGTTTTGGCTGCATCCGGCAGTTCATCATAGGTTACGCAACCGCTGATGTCTGTCTGCCAGCCGGGAAGCATTCTCACAATTGGTACATATTCTTCTAGATCCTCTATCGGATCAAAATCCGTCACTTCCTGATTTCCCTTTTTGTAACCTACAATCACAGGGATTTCTTTCATCATACTGAGCACATCAAGCTTAGTTAATGCAATCTTGTCCGCGTTCTGACACTTTAATCCATACCGGCTTGCAACTGCATCAAACGGTCCTACACGGCGCGGACGTCCTGTGGCAGCACCATATTCTCCGCCAAACTTGCGCAAAAGTTCCATCCAGGATTCTGGCATGGCTTTTTCTGCTGTAAATGGCCCTGCACCTACACAGGTTGAATAAGCTTTCAGTACACCAACGACATGGTCCAGTTGCTTTCCCGGTATCCCCGCCCCTATCGGACCGTAGGCAGAAATCGTTGAAGAACTTGACGTATATGGAAAAATGCCATAATCAATATCCCGCATAGCTCCAAGCTGTGCCTCTAAAACAACACGTTTTCCTTCCTTTAATGCTTCCTCGAGATAAGCACCTGTGTCTACTATATATGGCCATAACTCTGCTGCCTGAGCTTCACACCAGGAAAGCAGTGCCGGATAGGACATCGGTTCCTGATAATAGCATCCTGCAAGCTCCAGATTCTTTGCCTCGAGCATCATTTTCAAACGATTCTGTACGGATTCCTCTTTTAGATGAAGCAGATCCCCAAGACGCAGTGTCTTCTTTCTGTATTTGTCACTGTATGCATAGGCAATGCCTCTTTTTGTGGAACCAAACGCTGCTCCTGTTTTTGCAAGACGTGTTTCTTCGAGTTCATCCTGAATTTTGTGCCAAGGCATAGAGATTGTTGCCCGTTTGGAAAGTTTTAAGTTGTTTGGTGTGACCACAACACCTTTTTCCCTGATCTGTGCAATTTCGTTTGTCAGATGTTCCAGGTCTACCACCATACCATCGCCGAGTACGCATATTACATTCTCATGCAGAATACCGGATGGCAGCAGATTTAAGACAAATTTCTGCTGTTTGGCAACCACTGTATGACCAGCGTTATTGCCGCCCTGATAGCGGACAACAACATCTGCATTCTCCGCAAGCAGATCGATCACACGACCTTTTCCTTCGTCTCCCCAGTTAATTCCTGTTACAGCTGTAAGCATATTTTATCCTCCTTCTATTGACACTGTCTTTGAACATAAACCCATGCATAATCTGTTATGAGCAATACCGGAATGTCCGGTCGGTAAGTATTCTCGCAAAAATAAGTCCAAGCGGTAACGATACAATAATCATGATCGCTGCTGCAAACCACAAAACTGCCTCTGTTAGTGACATAATTCCAAAATTATAAATCGCACGATACAAATATAATCCTGGCACCATAATTACAATGGATGGCACTGTCAGTGAAATTCTCGGATATCCATGATTTCTCTTTATGATGGATGCAAGCAGACCTGCAGTCAGTGCTCCTATGAAAGCTGCTGCCGCAGATGGCATCCCTGTATAATCGACCAGTTCCAGCCGCAATGTATTTGCAACGGCACCGATACATGCCGCCGTTGCTGCTATATAGACTGAACTGTTAAACATAATCGAGAATCCAAATACTCCGCAAAAACTTGCGATCAGACGTAAAACCAGATGCATCATACTTCCTAGATGCAAAGCTACAAAATCCTGTGGCTGAAGCTTTAACAAAAGTGCCATGATCCATGCAAACATCGTTGCAACCAGAACAATAATAATGGAATAGGTAAGCCGCTCCAGACCAGATCGCAAATCCAGCTTTGCCAAGTCAATTCCACTTGTGATAAACGGAAATCCCGGAATAATAAACAACATGGAACAGATATATCCGGCCTCATGCACTGCGGAAACGTGTAACAACAGCTCTGCCATATGCAGACAGACAGCATACGTCAGACATGCAGCTGAAATAGATACCGCAATGTTTAAAAACAATGTGTAATGATGTTTGATCAGCTTCATCCGGATAAGGTTACCAACACCAGCGGCAATAAATGCAAATATCATCTCCACCGGGCCACCACCCAGCAGAAATGTAAATCCACAACATGCAAGTGCCGCTGCCAATCCGAGTTTTACCGGAGAATAGAGTTCATGGATCTGCTCGATTTCATCCAGCCGCTTATGGATTTCTTCTCCGGTCAAATGCGCTTCCTGAGATGGAAAACTATTTACAAACTGTTCCATCCGATAAAGCTTGGAAGTATTTACTCCGGTATTTGCAATACTAAGAGACTGTGAAACACACTCTTTTCCATCAAAACAATTAAACTCTATGGACATCAGTCCCACATCCACTGTACAGGTTACTCCAAGTTCTTTGGAAAGCCTGTTCATAGAAGTCCGCACACGCCATGCTCCGGTTCCACAGGAAAGCATAATCAGACCAACCCGGCCGACAACCGATGCCTTTTCAATCAGTCCTGCCTGCTGAATCAGCACTTCACTGTCACTCTCTGTATAATCGTGCCACGGAATCTCCATATGATTTTTTTCCATGATTTCTATATAATCATTTTTCGCCATAAATGATCTCCTCCGCTTTTGCAACATGACGTTCGAGATTTTTCAGGAAGATAGAATTCGGAAGGAAAATTCCAATTTCATCATATCGGTTGTTATTCTCCACCAGCGAATCCTGTCCATAAAATACGTAAGCCATTGGAAGATTCTTTTCCAGCTCAATCATAAGATCCCACACGGCAGAATATGCTTCTGCCTCTGTCTCCTTCTCCTTTACGGTATCCGGCAGTTCACGAATGAGCAGCACACCCATATTTTTTTCAAGAATCTTTTGTTTCACATCCATGTAATCCGACTGATATTCATGGCTGTAACGGTATGCCTGTGCAAAATATATATTTTTCTGATTGCCGAGATCTTTGTATACCTCATGAAAATGCCGGTATTCTTTTTCATGAGCTGTGCCTTTGTATGCAGGAAGTAATTGCCCATTTTCATCCGTCATAATGACCGGATTTTGCTTTCCGTCTGCATCAAAACGATAGGGAATCAGAAATGAATTTCTCAACAGGTCAAACAATGTATTCTGACATATGCCCATAAGGAAGGCCGACAGGTCCCGGTTCGTATACGCATTGAACAAAGCCAGTGAAAATTCTGCCGGAGAAATTCCGGCATCCGAATCATCATTGCAAAATAAACAGTTACAAAATGTTTCCTGTAACTTTTCACATGCCCAATGATCATTTAATATTTTCTGAAACAAAACCTCTGCCTTTTCCTCTCGTGGAAAAATCGTCTGTTCCTTCATGCTTCATGCGCTTCCTTTCTTGCTTTTTTCATCTTCTATGATTATACTTTTGCATTAGGGATAAGTAAAAACTATAATTGATATGTTATAAATAACATTTTGATATGTCAGAGGGGGTTCTATCGATGAATGTAAATTTTGAATACTATCGAATTTTTTATTATGTTGCAAAATACCACAACTTTACCAAAGCCGCACATACACTCGGCAGCAGTCAGCCAAATGTGACAAGGGCCATGAACTGTCTGGAGCAGCAGATTAATACAACTTTGTTTGTACGTACCAACCGGGGCATTCAGCTTACCCCGGAAGGGGAAAAACTTTATACCCATATTTCCGCTGCAATGTCACAGATTTTTGCCGCAGAAGAGGAGTTATCGGATAGTACGGGGCTGTCACATGGAAGCATTGCGATCGGTGTCAGCGAGACCGCATTAAATATTTTTCTTTTTAATAAACTTAAAGCATTTCATATGACCTATCCCGGCATCCGCCTGAAACTGTACAATTACTCCACCCCACAGGCCATTGATGCCGTAAAAAGTGGAAAAATCGACTTTGCTATTGTTTCAACTCCAGCTTCCGTGGAATCACCACTCAGACAGATTATGCTGCAGCCTTTTCAGGAAATCCTTGTCGGTGGTACAACTTTTACCGCACTCGGCAGCCAGGAATTATCTCTCGCAGAATTAAAAAACTATCCGCTGATTTCGCTTGGACGTGAAACAACGACGTTTCAGTTTTATCATGCACTCTTTCTCTCTCACGGACTCGAACTTGCCCCTGATACCGAAACCGCCACGACCGATCAGATTCTCCCTCTTGTCAAATGTGAGCTGGGCCTGGCTTTTCTTCCAGAAGCAATGGCACATGATTCTATTCAAAAAAGAGAAATTGTCCAGATATCACTAAAAGAAAACATTCCGGAAAGAAATATATGCATGCTATACGATTGCCAACATCCGCTGAACTCAGCCGCCCGACAATTCCGGAAAATGATTCTGGAAAATCATTTGTCATAGTTTATAGCTATGAACAAGCAATGTTTTTAAGTATTATACAATCTGTTCTCAAAAAAATATAATGAATTGCCTACTGATGAACTATCTGACGTTCCACTAAACAACGCTGAAAAATCTACATTGCTGTTATATTTACTTGTATAATCACTAAAACTTTTGATTTCTGACATAACACCAGCCTCCTTTCCGAACTATAAACGTATATCGATCGGTGTATATACTACCGACTGTCCACTTTCTGATGCTGGATTTTTTATTGTTTCTGCTGTTTCTGTTTTGACATCTGCATTCTCTGATGCATCTGTCGTCGTATCTGCATTTTCCTGTGTATTCTCTGCTTTCTGAGTTTGATCCTTCTTTGTTTCTGCTGCATCTGTATGGTTGTCTGCCTTTGCTGCTTCTTCCATAGATTTATTTGCATCTGAAAGTGAAGACATCTGTGATGCTGTTGCAGACTGCGCTTTTGCCTGCAAATCTGCCAGTTCTTCTTCTTTCTTTTCGGTATTGCCTTTTCCAGCATCCTGCTTGATTTCAGACTCAAGCACACCGGCTCTTCCTTCCATCTGTGTTGCCATACTACCCTGCACTTTTGCTTGCTTCATAGATGAATCTGCGGAAATCATTGCCCGCATACCTGCCTGTGACAAGCCTGTTCCTTTCTTTGCAGATGTATTTTTTGTACCAGCCACCATATCATCCATAGATGATTTTTTACTCTGCTGTTCCTTTCTCTGTTCAATCTGGTGCTGTCTTAACTGTTGATTGAGATTTGTAATTTCCTGTTGTATCTCCTGACGTTTCTTCATCTTATCCTCTAATGACAGTTCTTCATTTGATGATAAGTCCTGCAATTTCTGCTGTGCATTTGCAATCTGATTCTGAATATTTTTACTCACAGAATCATTCGCCTGTGCCATTCCCATTGCTCCTGTCTGCGTATTCGTTCCGTTAAATCCATTAATTTTCATCATTTCGTTGTCCTCCTTGAGCTAATACTCTGAAATCCGTTTCCTGAAAATCTGTATAACATGATTTCTCTTTATTTTTTCTTTCGGCATATCTTTCTTCACAATAAACTGTGATGTTGTGAACCGCCCTTTTTTCGTTGTGAAGCAGTCTGAAAATGCTTTTCAGACTGTCGCAGTGCTCCTCAAATATTGTTGCAAGCAACATATTTTCATCGCTACCTGCGCAAAAAAAGCACTACATATTTCTGTAATTTCTGTAATTTACAAAATACATAGTGCCAATTTATTTCTTTATTCTACCTGCATCATAATGCTAAGGATTACTTCCTCATTTCCCTGCTCCAAAGATATATCTCCCATATACATTCTGGCAACCCGGCGAATGTTATTCAAACCCATTCCATGTTCCCTCCCAGATTTGGTTGTTTCTGGCAAATCGCTATCACCAAAATTAAGCTGACCCCCAAAACTGTTTTTTATGGTTATCATAAAGATACTGTTTTTCCGAAAAGAAGAAATGCTGATATACGGATCATCTCCACTTACATTTTCCATGCAGTTATTCAAGGCATTATTCATGATCACACTCAGATCAAATGCATTTAACTTCGTATTCTGCGGATAATGAAAATCCGCCAGAAACCGAATCTGCCTTTCTTTTGCTTCTCTCAGCTTTTCCATCAAAATGACATCAATTACCGGACTTCCTGTCTTTATTTCCGGAGATACCTCGTCCCATTCATTTTTCAGATGTTCCAAGTATTCTGTAGCATCATCCATATTATTATGTGCCACCAGATGTTCCAGTGTCTGTATATGATTTCCCATATCATGGCGCATGGAGCGGATATCCCGATACAACTTTTCGACTTCCCCGATATGCTTTTTCATGTCACTGATCTGATTTAATACCAGCTCTTGTCCCCGCTGTTCTTCCTGCATCTCTTTCCAGTTTTGAAACATTACAATCACAACAAGAATAGCAACTATGGAAATCAGATAGTGTAAAAAGCTTAAAGCTCCATAAAATCCATATGTATCAATCAAGTTCTTTCCAGTATCTCTTTCGTATATCATGAGATAATATTGTAAAATGCCATACCCAGTGACGCCTACAAGTGAAGGTATAATAAGCATTACCATCTCTTTGACGCTCATTTCATCTTTTTTGTATATATACGCTTTATTGATCAGTCCTATTGCAACCGCAATAAAAGCAATACAAAGTACAATATCCAAAACTCTGGTTCCAACATATAGTCCGTATTGCAACCACACTTTTTCTGCACTCATATTCCGAAATACAAGTGCTTTTGTAACAAGATCATCAAGTCTGGCTGCCATTGCAACCGTTAACCATCGGATAGAAAAGAACGTAATTGCAAGAAATATTTTCTGATATATATTTCTTCTGTCCTCTACATACATTGCAAGAAACGCTGCTATAACTCCAATCAGATATGCGGAAAAATTATCAATCTGTGGCGGAATCATATATAAAACAAGCATAATCGTAATATAAACAATACTGACTGCCACAGCCCCTTTTTTCTTTTTTATATAGGGACAAACAAATTTTCCAAAATAGATTCCTGTAATCATAAGGAGTGCAATAACAGAAATTTTCGATGTAACCATCCAGCATTTTTCTACCAAACTCATCCGATTTCTTTTCCTTTCCTCTGATTATATTTCAAATATTGTTTTACAAACTCAGAATAATTCTGTTTTGCAATCAATGCAGTTCCATTTTCCATCGTCACACAATTTGCATCATATTTCTGAACATATTTGAAATGTACGAGGTAGGCTCTGTGTGTACGAAAAAAATCTGCTCCCGCAATTTCACTCAGTTCCTGCAATTTTCCATAATATTCAATATTCGTATCCCGTGTATGGATAATGACTTTTCGATTATATACCTCGGCATACACAATATCCTTCAAAAACACTTTCATATGGCTTCCTCCGGACTGCACCATCATGTATTTTTCATCCGATTGATTTTCAGAATATTTTTCAATGCTTCTGACTGCACGTTTCACAACTTCCTCAAATTTTTCATCTGAAAACGGTTTCACCAGATAATGAAATGCTGCAACATCAAATGCCTGAAAAACATACTCCTCCACAGCAGTTACAAATATCAATACCATTCTTTCATTTTTCTGACGCAGAATCCTTGCCGTTTCCATTCCATCCATTCCTGGCATCTGAATATCCAAAAATAGAATATCCGGCTCACAACCACTTGCAATCAATTCATCACCAGATAAATATTTTTCTATTACTGCATCCGGTAATAATTTCTTTATTTTTTCTTCTAATATCAATCCTATAGACTTATCATCATCACAGATTGCAATTTGCATCTTGTCACTTCCTTGCTTACATACAATTATATTTATTATATCGGAAAAGTTCTTTTAATAGCTAGCCACCATGTTGTGAACCGACCTTTTTTTGTTGTGAAATAGAATATCACATATAACGCGTTATTTGCTTCCTGTTAATACACGAAAGCACTGTATCTCAAACTCATTGAAATACCATGCTTCCCCGCATTTTCTATATCGTCCTAGTCCGGTCTTTCTGGTCGAGTTCTTCCTGCATCTGCTCTGTCAGCATTAGCAGTTCTTCCAGTTGATCGTCGCTCTTTGAGTTTTCGTATTCTGTCATCTATATCCCTCGCTTTCTCTATCTGCTGTTCAATGTCAGTAATTCGCTGTTCTGTTTCTGTAATAATCGGTTCTCGCTGTTTAATTTCTGTGCTAATTCCTGCCATTGCTGATTCTCGTCTGTAAGCTTCTGTATCTGGTCTGTCTTTTCTTCCAGAAGTATCAACATTTCTTCTGTATCCGGCAAGATTTGAAGCAGTTCTGATAATTCGCTCTCTAATTGCTGCAATCGTTCTTCCTGCTCCTGAAAGCACATCAGCTTCTCGTCCTTTTCCCGTATCTCCTGAAGCATCTCTGCCATGATATTCTGCTGTTCCTCTATCTGTGTAATCATTGCTTCCATCATGGGAATTACTTCTTTGCTTTCTTCTAATGTCAATCAACCACTCCTTCCATATTGACAATGCACCGGATACCTTACCAAAGGTTGTGATTACCTTTTGCAGCAGTGCATTTTGTTTTTTTATCATCTGGTTTTCCTCGACCTTCCATGAACCTTTCCTTATCTGCCCGGTGAGATATTTTTCCTCAATCTTCCTTGCATCTGCACCCTCATGAATCGTAGGGACTTTCAATTTGCCCTGTCTTTCATAAGAGCGGTGGTCAATCTGATTGTCTATGGATAAATGCCGGTTACACATCCTAGCCCATTCGCTTCGCCATAACTCACAATTCTTTGGATCATTCCAGCCGGTAGCATCGGTCAGAACCCGTTTCCATTGTTTTCTGTTTCTTGCCCCGACTTTCTGTACTCCGTTTTCATCAAGTACCGGAATACGGATTCCATGACGGTCTGGATTTTTCTTATCCTGCCACCAATCCGGGTGGGATTCATCAACCACGATATTTTCCTCAGTATCTCTGACAAAATCCCAGTCCTTGACTTCCTTGTTGCCCCATGAATGATCCGGATTGAATGGTCGCATGGTTACAAGTAAATGGACATGTGGGTTTCCATCGTTCTTATCGTGTATGCTCCAATCGGCACACATTCCCTTGTCCACGAAAGTTTTTTGAATATATTCGGTTGTATAATCAATCTGTTCCTGTCTGCTCCATTCTTTCGGTAAGGAAAATTCAAACGAGCGTCCAAGCTGTGCATCTGCATTTTTTTCTATCTTCAATACCTCATTCCATAGCCGCTGTTTCTGAAATGTGATTTTAAACTTTTCCAGTGCGGCTTCCTTATCGCCTGCCCTTTTATAACGGATAGACTGTTGAAACCTTTTTATATTTTCTTCCGGTACATGCAGCCATTCAGGAGGTGCATTTTCACACATCATCAGACTGGTGTAGACGACTTCCTTTTTGGAAGTGTAGTAGCTGATCCTGCCTGTTTCCTCATTTTTCATCACATCTCCATTAAGATATGCCGATGCGGATATGACAGATTTTCCTTTACTGCGTCCGACAATCTTTACTGTAAAGTGAAATATCGCCATGATACGATTCCCCCTTTCTGCCGTATCCGGCATTGATTTCCGACAGCATCTTCTTCTAGTTTGGCAGGAGTGAAGCTGTCGGAACGCCCTCTGCGCAAGAGTGCCCCCTGCGGCATGAGCAGGTCTGGCTGAAAGCCCCGCCGACGGAACGAGCCCGGCAA
>ENA-ORRN01002525-ORRN01002525.1-human-gut-metagenome-genome-assembly--contig:-NODE-2525-length-11478-cov-2.506697_pt1 | contig 11478 bp, 10 predicted proteins | sample MGYA00242174_ERZ509132 | MGnify/ENA primary metagenome ERZ509132 (study PRJEB26280, sample SAMEA2338671) | human gut metagenome | biome: human gut; feature: human-associated habitat; material: faeces...
CCCATTTCTCGTATTCTTGGAATCCTCAGGGGTGCTGCCGTTCTTGGTGAAGTCATTGGTACAGGTTTAATTGGTTCTGTTCTTTCATATCCAGTAATGACATATTTATGGGGTAGAACGGGACTTACTTGGATGTTCTATGTGCCTAGCTTTTTAATGGGTACAATTATTGGTGGAAGTATTGCGTATGTTTTATTGAAGTCAATGTCTCGTAGTGGAATCCTAGAAAATATTCAAAGAAAGTTAGGAGTGCAAAAATTTGTTGAAACAAACGAATAATTTGATTCACTGTATCACAAATCCGATTTCAATCAATGATTGTGCAAATCTTATATTAGCTTTGGGGGCGAAGCCGATTATGGCTTGTCATCCGGATGAAGTTGAATCGATTACTTCAAATTCAAGTGCTTTGGCATTAAATTTAGGTAACTTTGATGATATAAGAGCTAAGTCTATGATGATTAGTGCTAAGTGTGCCAAAGAAAATAAAATTCCATTTATTTTAGATTTGGTTGGAGTGGCTTGTTCAACACTTCGATTGAATTATGCTAAAGAACTTGTTTCTTTATATTGTCCAACCGTTATTAAGGGTAATATTAGTGAGTGTAAAGCATTTTATGGAATGACAAGTCATGCGCATGGTGTAGATGCAGATATTCAAGATGAAGAGGATATCTATGAAAGTTGTAAGTGGCTAAAAGAGATGGCTTTAAATCTAGGTTGTGTAGTTGTTTGTAGCGGCAAAATAGATGTCATTACAGATGGTAAAGAAGTTAATTTGATCTCAAATGGTTGTGAAATGCTTTCAAGAATCACAGGAACGGGATGTATGTTAAATGTGGCGATTGCGACATTTTTAGCTAGTTATTCTCCATTATTGGCTTGTATAAAGGCAACTTGTTATTATGAGGTAGCTGCTGAAAAAACAGAATGTTCTGGTCCTGGAACTTTCCATGTGCATTTTCTGGATGAGATCTATAAGCTTACTAGTTTTGATGAATCTTTGTTTAAAATTGAGGTGTTAGGATGAAAAAAGTAGATTATACATTATATTTTATTACCAATTCAGATGGTTATGATGAAGAAACATTTTTACGTAAAGTAAAAGGAGCATGTCTTGGTGGAGCAACCATTATCCAGCTTCGTGAAAAGAATAAATCAACATTGGAATATTATGAATTGGCATTAAAGGTAAAAAATATAACGGATGCCTATAACATCCCATTAATTATTGATGATCGTATCGATGTCGCAATGGCTGTAGGATGTGGTGTTCATTTAGGAAATGAAGATATGCCTATTTCCATTGCTCGTAAAATTATGGGTGAAAATTGTATTATTGGAGCTACCGCAAAAACAGTAGAGGTTGCCAAAAAAGCAGAAGCCGATGGTGCTGACTATTTGGGTTGTGGTGCCATTTATCCGACAAAGACGCATGTGAAGACAAAGATTACAAGTGTTGAAACACTAAATGATATTTGTACAGCTGTCAATATTCCAGTTTGTGCGATTGGAGGATTAAATAAAGATAATCTTTCTGTTTTAGAAAAAAGTCCTATTCAAGGGGTTTGTGTTGTATCGGCCATTATGGATCAAAAGGATACAAAAAAGGCGGCTGAAGAATTAAAACAATCAATTCAAAAAATTGTGGCATAACAAATGCCACTTTTATTTTTGTAAAATATAACCTACAATAATAAGTATGAGGAAAAGAAAAATATTAATACTTTCAATCACCATTGTTGCCGTAGCTCTTATACTTGAAACGTGTATTCTTAAATATGTGAACGATAAAAATGCGCAAACAACATCCAATGTATTATTAGATCGAGTGATTGCGGTAATAGATAAGAATGAGTCGAGTGAAAGTGAATTCGTAAAATCTTTAAAAGATGATTATATTGTTCGTGCTAAGGCCATATCTTATATTGTAGATGCTAAGCCGGAAGTGGAATATGATGTCGATGAACTTCAAAAGATTGCAGGATTAATGTCTGTTGATGAAATTCATTTTATTGATGATACGGGAACGATCTATTCGGGTTCGTTACCTAAATATTTTGGATATAGTTTTGATTCAGGTGAACAAATGGCTTTCTTTAAACAGATGTTAAACAATTATGATTTAACATTATGTCAGGATGTAACGCCAAATACGGCTGAAGCTAAAGAGATGATGTATGCGATTACTTGGAATGAAGCGAAAACGCATATGGTTCAAGTGGGTATTACGCCAAAGCGTCTTTTAAAGGAGTTGAAACAAAACCAAATTTCAAATGTCATAGCCGACATGCCTGTGTATAAGGGTATGGAAATTTTTGTCGTGAATACTACAACAAAAAAAATTGAGGGTGCTACAAATCGTGCAAAGATTGGAAATACATTAACGAATGTAAATGCATCATCTAAGATTCAAAAAATCGTATTGGATCATAAAAAATGTAAATGTATATCTCGAAAACATGGCAATTATTTGGTTGCCGTAACTATGGAAGAATCTGTGAATTCTTCAAGTAATATTGTTGCGATATTGATTGTCGGTATTTATTTGACTTTAGCTTCATGCTTACTTGTTTTAATGCTTTCTAGAGTATTAAAAGAGAAGTATGAAAAAGAAAAGTATATGTATACTTCAAATACGGATGAACTGACGAAATGCTTCAATCGCCGTGCGTATGATTCGGATATGGAAAAGTTGGATTTAAATACGAAGTGGGCTTATATATCTTTGGATTTAAATGGATTAAAAAAAGCGAATGACACGCTTGGACACAGTGCTGGTGATGAACTTATTTGTGCGGCTGCCAACTGCATGAAGTTTGCGTTTGCCTCTTATGGAAAAATATATCGTATTGGTGGAGATGAATTTGTTGTATATGTTAACTATAAGCAGGAGGATAATATAAAAGATATTGTTAACAGAATATTTAACAATGTTTCATGCATTTGTTGTATTGATTCAAGAATCCGTATCGAATATAGATTCTATATTACAAGTATTTGATGCGACTATTTCGGATTGGCATGGTAAGTACTCAGATTCGATATCTATATCGTATGGTGTTGTACAATCTTGTGAACAATCCTTTGATTCAATTTATGAAATAAGTAAGTTAGCTGATGAACGAATGTATAAGAGTAAATCTGAGTATTATAATATAAGTGATAATGATCGAAGAAGCTATAACAGATAGGTGTTTAGCTTCTTTTTCATTTTATAAATACTCGTACTATAATAAACATAGATTAAAGAGAGGGTCTGGACTTGAGGGATTCTAGAAAAATCTAGAAACGGAGAAAAAAGAAATGAAAAGTGAATTGTTAGGCAAAGTATTAGAGTGGAGGGATGTTGTAGTTATTGATTTTGAAAATTATCAATGTATACCAACGGATTTATTAAATGAAGATTATGTATATTATTTGTTTTGTGGTGCAACGACTATAAAATGTGCCAATGCATATAAAGAGATGCTGAATGCATACGATATTAATATTATCGAAACAAAGCATGTAGGAACTAATTTTGTAGATAATCGAATTTCAATGTATATTGGATATATATTTGGAAAGTACAGTCCAAGACAAGTCATACTTGTATCCAATGATATTGATTATTATGAGATGTATATGGATTTAAAAGATCATGGTTACCCAATCATATATAGAGAGCCATCTTTAACATGTAAAGAAGCTATTCGAAGACAATCTGATTATTTATTGGGTAATCCAATGTCAAAACCGAATACACAAAATTCTTCAAATAAAGAAGCTGATGTTTTAAAAGAATTAACTTCTTTTAATCAAAAGGCGAATTTAATTTTAAAGAAAATAGAAGAATCAAAACAACCGGATGATATTAAAAGTAAAGTTGAAAAGATTATGGAATTGAATAAAGGTGCTCCTGTTGTAGCATCTTCAAGGATGACACATTATTTAAGAAAGAAAATGAAGATGACTAAAACTGAAACGAATAAAACACTAAATCAAATTAATGCGAAATATGTTGAATTGGTTGAAACAAGAGGAAAGGAAAAGTTCTATAAGATACTTCTATAATGGAACGTAAATATTTTAAAGTGATGGCGAGTTTATAGTTTAAGGAATTGTTAGAACACAATATAATGTAACTGCAATAAGCAAAACAAAGCTTAAATATTGCACGATGAGCAGGCATCGTTAAAAATTGGATTCGTAAGGAAGAATTCAAATTCCTTCCCTAAACCCACTAACAAGAGGTAGATTTGAATAAGGGTATCTTGTAAAGCTAGAGGATGTCTTTAATCCTCACTGAGTCCGTGCTACCTACATCATGCACGAAAGCCTGACAATCAGGAGAATAAACCTGCAATATGAAAAGGGATTGTGATGAGTTTTAAAACTCGTTGCAATCCCTTTTTGTATATGATTATCCATTGATTTCATCTTCGTACAATTGGATTTCATTAGAAATATATTGTTTTAAATGGTTTAGATCATCCATCTCTTTTTCTAATGTTTTGTTCTCGTTCATTAGTTCGCTCATTTGATAATTATAATTATCGATGCGTATATCGTGTTCTTCAATCGCCATTCCTAAATGATATTCATCATCAAGATCAACTTTGAATTTTTCAAATGCTTCCTGCGCATTCATGAGATCTAACATGTCTCGTCTACATTGTAAATCATATAAAAATGCATTTGATACATTTAACCATCTTTGATTTTCTTCAATTGTCATAAGATTAGATCTGATTTGATCACCAAATTTTTGAAGCTTGTGGTCAATTCTTTTATCGACCGCTTTTAAATACTTCATGTGATTTTGAGCAGATGAAACATCTTCATTTGAATCATCCACAATTTGTTTTACTCGCATGGTTTTCTTAATTGGAGTACCATTTTTGTCTTTAACAGATGTTACGTGTCCAATAATTTCAAAGTCAGCATGTTTATTAGGATTTGTACATGGTGATAGTGTTAGAAAGTCTCCTTTAAAAATAGAATCTTTAGTAAATGGAATTGTAAGAATATCAGTTGTTCCTTCTACTAAGTCACAGTACATTTGATCCTCGATTGTAATTCTAAAGTTGTAGCCAATAATTAATGTCATAAATTTTTCCTCCTTGTGTTTTTACGGTTTAATCATATCCTAATGTATTTAATCTTTTTAATATATGAGACTGATTTCCCAGTTAGAGTAGATGTTTAATGTTTGGGGTTGTACAATGAATATGAAAAAATAAAAGTGGGAAAATAGTCTCGTAACTTGTGATGGCTTTATTTTTGTGTTCTATAATAAAAATGTAAAGGAGATATTTGGTATGGAAAAATTTAATACACAAAAAAATTTAGAAAAGAAAACAATTGGATATGTAGAACGAATGATTGAGTTGATCAAGTTTACACATTATCCGCGTACAAAAGAGGATATCGCAAAATTTTTGTTTGAAGAAAACTCGAAAAATAAAAATAAAGAAATCAATGAGTATTTAAAATGGGATGCGAAAGATGAAAATAGTGTATTTCAAATATTTGATACAGATATTCCGGTACATTTTTATGAACGCAAACAGAAAGGTAAATTATCTACTTGGATATCTGGTATGCAAGAAACAGAAAACAATGTAATGGAGTGTGCAAAAACAATTCATCCGGTCTTTTTAGCATTAAATGCAACCGAGGTTTTTTTGTTAACTCAAATTTTGTTATCAATCGCATTAAAGCATGACTCAAATTATTATGAAGCGTATAAAAATATTGTAAAAAAAATTCAACGTCAATTATCTCCATATATGAGTGCAAAAATTGATTGGACATTACTTGATGAAGTACCAAATAATACTTTTATGAAAAAACAAATAGTTAATATTAACGAAAGTATACGATTCGACGCTGAATGTTTCTTAAGAATAGACATGTCAGAAGATGAAGAAGAATATTGGCAGACCATTCAAGATGATTCTAAGAATACAACTTATGGTACTTTGGAAAATGCGGTTTCTTTAATGAAGTATATGCATTTGCCTAAGACTAGAGATGAAATCAATAATTTTATGGGAATGGATGTATTTTTAAAAGAAATTACTTTGAATGGAAGCCCAAAGCGTAGGGGATATTGGAAAAGTGAAAACCATGGTGATGATTATTTCTTTTTAAATGTTGGATTTCCATTTTGTAAAGCTAAAGCAGCAAACAAAGATTTGATTGATATAGGTTATATATCTACAGCAGGGGATTTTTATGATGATAGCAATCTTGATAAAGATCGAAGTAATTATTTTGCTGATAGTGAAGATTATTATCAACGAATTGTATGTGCATCTATTGAAGAATATAATAAGTCTAACGAAATTAACTTACAATATCAACAAACGGTTCATCCTATTTTTATGGTATTGTCTATTGATGAAGTATTCTTATTGACTGTAAATTTATTAAAATTGGTTCATGAAGAATTTAAGTATAGAAGTAACTATGAATTTGTTGAATTAAAAAAGTACAAAGATACTACATTTTTACAATACATAAATATCGTTAAAAAAATTTATCATCAATTATCTAACTATGCAAAAAATGTATTAAGTGGTTTGGATCCAGAATTTGAGAATGAGTATCATATTTTGGATTTAAAAAGCAAAGAGAAAAATTTTATATCTGAAAAAAACTATAACGTAAAACATGGTGTTACAGATCAAAATCTTATTATGTTTTTGAAAACTGGAGAATTATATTGCGTAGATACTGTAGATGGTTTAGTTCTTGGACAAATCATTTTAGATTATAATGATTCAGAAGAAGATGCTTTTTTTGTTAAGGAAAAAAATGGGATTAAACACAAAATTATTGTTTAAACAAATAAGTGATTATAAGATTGGAATTGGGAAAATAATCTCAGGATTCCAATCTTTTTTTCTCTTTTCGTAAAATTAAAATGAAAGGAGAAAAAATAATGAAAAATCAAAAGAAGTACATTTTATTTGTTTATGGAACTCTTATGAAAAATGAAAGAGCTCATGATTTATTAGGAAATTCAAAAAGTTTAGGTGATGCATTCATTAAGGGATATAAAAAAATAGATATGGTTTATTATCCTGGAATTGTTGTTTGTGAAAATGAAACAGTAGAGGGAGAGGCTTATATCATTGATGAAGAAACCAAAAGAAAGGTTGATGTATATGAGGGTGAAGGTTATTTGTTTAAATGTGTAGATGTTGATATATATGTAAATCAAGAAGTATTAAAAGGTATTGTATATGAATATATCTTACAAAATGAAAAGTAAACCAAAGTTTTTCTCAGTATAAAGTGATCATAAAAATTATTTATGGTCCTTTTTTTAAACAAATTTACATTTTAGACATTGATAATGTCAATTAATAGGGGATAATACTATAAATTTAAAAGGGGTTAAAGTTTAATATGGAACGTTTATTAGAAAAAATTATTCAATGTAAAGAGAATGGATTGTATTTTGTGAATACACCAACGGGTTCGGCAAAGTCCTATAGTGCGGTGCAGTTAATGAAGAATCATTATAAGGATTTTGATTCACATTTTATTTTCATCACAAACAATCTAAACAACTTACCAATGGAAGACTTAGAAAAAGCATTTGGAGACGATTTTAAGAATCAGGTTATCCGCGTTGAAAGTATTGTGGATAATATTGTGCATCATTTTGATGAAAGCATTATTCCAGATGAATATAAACGATTGAAACATTATAAAGAGCTATATAATTGTTTGAATGACTATAAGTATCTAGCAAGTAATATTCAACATGATCTTGATAAAGGAAAGACTCCAAATATTGGATTATTAAAGTATTTTAATCAGTCTAAGGAAGAATTGGCAAATAAAGACTCTTCGTTTCGAAAAGATATTCGTACGCACCTAATGCAGTCTGGCTTTGCAGAATTGAATTTCGAAGAAAGAAAGTTGATTGTGAAATCAAAATATAAATGGCTAACTACTTTATATCCAGCAATGTTTATTGAAGATTTTAAAGTGATTTGTATGTCAGTCAAACGTTTTTTTACTTCAATTGATCCGATTTATATGAAGAAATATCGTTTTTCTGAATCAGAAATTATAGATCATAGCGTTCTTTTTATTGATGAAGTGGATGCGACTAAAAATGAAATTAATAATATTATTTTAGAAAATAGCTTGAAGTCAACGATTGATTTAATTCCCATGATTCATCGAATCGCAGATCAGTTTATTTACTGGAATCAGAATATGCCAAGGATATTAAAGGATATGGTTTTAGATAAAAATACAGCTTTTAAGAATATAAGAAAACAGGCTTTGGCAATTCGAAGTAATTATCATGATGAGCTTCCGTATTATTGTTCAGATATTAAGGATAGAAATTTCTTAATGAATGATGCGACTTTCCATGCAAGTTTTGAGGATCATTCTAAGAAGAATGCATATGTATATTATGATGCGGATAAGAATCAAATGACGATTGAAATTGAGAATAGTCGAAACAATGTTTCTGATACTTCAAGTGAAGTGTTTAGTTTATATAAAGTGATTCGTGATATGAATAATTTTTTAACGTCTGTAAAGAACTATATAAAAAGACTGTCTTTGACATATAAAGATATTCATAATTCAAGCATTTTAAAAGATGAAGAAAAAATTAACGATGAAGAGGCTCTAAATTCAGTATATAAGGCATTTCGATTGACGGATGCAGATATATCATATTTTAAAAATGAAATACATATTCAGTCTTTAATAAAAGGAAATACTGAAAGGAATAAGTTAAAAAAGACAAATGGTTATTATGATCGGGGGATTCGTTCTTTTGAATTCACGAATAGGAAGCATGATAGTTTTAATACAAATTTTAATTTTATACATGTATCGAAAAGTGCTGAGTTTACATTATCTCTACTAGCTAGAAAGGCTATTGTGATTGGTTTGAGTGCTACATGTAATATTGATTCAGTATTATCGAATTATTCATTAAGATACTTAAAGGAAAATTTGGAAGATAGTTTTCATAGAATTGAAGGTGAGGATTTTAAAAGAATCAAGGATACATATTCGATGTTGAATAAAAAATATGAGTCAAAAGATATTCAAGTTCACATTGAAGAAGTAATGGATTCTTTGAATTTGGATATGAAGGGTATGATTTGTACTGTGTTTGAAGATTTCAAAGTTCAAAGGAAAGTAGAACGAATCTTTTCATGTAATGGGATCAATGATTTGTATTCTATAAAAAGATATTTAATTATGGCACAAGTCTATCAGTATTTTATCCTACATGAAGATATTCGATCTTTCTTATGTTTAAATAATGCATTGCCAAAAGAGAATAGTAAGTTCGATTTGTGTATTCTTAAAAAATTGTTAGATGTGGTAAATGAAGAGAATAGTTTTGATAAGAATAATGTACATGTTGAAGTATTAAAAAGTGGCATATCTTTTGATGCAGATAAGAAGGATATATTAGAACGTTTATCAAATGGAGAAAAGGTATTTGTGATTTCGGCCTATGCCACAATTGGAGCCGGACAAAATATGGCATATAAGCTACCAGAACATTCAGATACGATCAACTTAACGGACTTTTCAAATAAGAAAGATGGAAGAAACTACAAAAAGGATTTTGATGGAATTTATTTAGGAAATATTACCAATGTGGTGACGAACCTGTTAGATATGGATTCTGACTTTGATGAATCCGACTTACTTCATTGTTTGATTGAATTAGAGAATCTTTATGAAAATAATGAGATTACACATCATATATTAAATAAAGGTATTGAATCCACTTATGAAAAGCTTAAAAATCCCAAGACAAAGGTGTTTCTTAATGAGATTCAAGGATGTAGAAGTGTGCGTTTATTCAAGACGAAACAAATTATTCAGGCCATTGGTCGTTTATCAAGATCCTTCAATAAGAATAGAACAATTCATATTTTAGTTACAAAGGATATTGTTCATAGTTTTGATACAACAGTTTTAGAAACTGAAATCTTATCACCTGAAACAATGCAGCTTGCGATGTATGCCAAAGAAAGACAACAAAATGTTCCTGTATATGATTATGTAGAGAATGAGGCGAGTCGAATTTCAAGTGTTGGTAAATTCTATATTTATGGCTTATTGTCTGGAAATTGGACAGAAGAACAAATCCAGCTTTATAAAGACCTAGGTGAAACCTGTTTGAAATATCCTACATCTTCGGATTTAGATAATGAAATTGTTAAAGAATATTATATTCATTCACATGGTCCATTTAATAAATACTATTTTGTGGATGTAAAAGATTTTGAATATACAGACATCTTCTTTAATGAAACAAAGGATGAGACAAAATTACGCATTCAAAATGGTAAAAAGAATCAGGAAAGGTTGATCAATTATTTACATGAAGTGAGTGAAGAAAATTGTCGTTTGGCTAGTATGTTAAACTATCCAGGCTTAAAAGATGAGTTTGAAAAACATGGATATGCGACTTGTTTTGAAAAAAACGATTACATGCTTTCTCCCGTTTTATATCAGAATATCTACAAGGGAAGACTGGGTGAGTTTGTAGGAAAGTACATTGTAAAAAAGGAATTGGGTATTGATTTAAAAGAGTTGGATACAGATGAATTTGAACGCTTTGATTTTAAATATGGAAATGTTTATATTGATTTTAAACATTGGCGATATTCATCGTATAGCTGGAAGACAATGTCAACAAAGATTCTTAATAAATTAGATGAAGTCAATGGAAAGAGAGTACTAGTCATCAACATATTTGATGAAAAGGATACGGATCAAATCATGGAATCTGAAAGAATAATTGAAATTCCATCTTTATTGGAAAAGGATGGTTTTCATGTAAATCAAGATGCAATTAATACAATTAGAAAGTGTTTAAAGGATGAAAAAAATGATTAAGACAAATAGAGTAAAATTAAATATTCATTATGATCATATAATGCAAGATTTTGATATTTATAAAGTCGGACAAAATTTAAATGGTATGGATAAAGAACAAAGAAAGGTTGTTACACATGGTGTAGAAACACTTGCGGATAGTTTATCGCCTGCATTGGCTGTTTTATACCGATATGGTGGATACTTGTATACCATTTTCAAGTGTGAGTTTACAAGAAATGCAATCGCATATCGATGTGCAGGGTGTATTTGTTGAAAAGATAAAAGATATTTCTAGTATGTATCCTAATGAATTGTGTCAGTTATTCTTTAATATGCTTCCAAATATGGAATGTTTTAAAAAATATAATAATGTGTCAGGAAGACTATATTATTTTAATAGTCATTCATTTACTAAGGATATGGTAACCGCATATAATATTTCTATTGACCCATTTATAAAGAAAAATAATCAAGAGTATGTTTTAAGATTAAGCGTTGAATCTTTTTGTCGATTATCTAAAGTTTTAGAATATAATCAAAAGAAAGAAAATGATATTCGTAAGTTACCTAAATATTATATTGATGAAGAAAATTATATATTTC
>ENA-ORRN01002528-ORRN01002528.1-human-gut-metagenome-genome-assembly--contig:-NODE-2528-length-11469-cov-12.806816_pt1 | contig 11469 bp, 10 predicted proteins | sample MGYA00242174_ERZ509132 | MGnify/ENA primary metagenome ERZ509132 (study PRJEB26280, sample SAMEA2338671) | human gut metagenome | biome: human gut; feature: human-associated habitat; material: faeces...
ACGCCGCGCGACATCGACGCGCGCGCCGAGCAGCTTGCCCGCGTCGTCGGCTTTGGCGTCGGCCTTGCTCTCCAGCCTTCGCTCTCGCTCGACGAGCTGCGCGCCCTGATCGACTGATTTTGTCACATCCGTGCGCGGAAAAGACCGATGAAATGAGAATTTCTGCGCTCCTTCCATTGCAATCCGCGCTTTTTTGCGCTACAATGACAGCAAATTTCAAAAAAGGAGCGCAAGCTATGTACGATCTCAAGGATTTCAAGGCCGCGGACCACATTCCCGCCCTGCTCGACTGGATGCGCGCGCAGATGAAAGGCTGCGGCGGCAAAACCGCCGTCGTCGGTATCTCCGGCGGCAAGGACAGCTCGGTGATCGCCGCGCTGTGCGTCGAGGCGTATGGCCGCGAGAACGTCCTCGGCGTCCTCATGCCCGACGGCGTCCAGCCCGACATCGACTACTCCAACGGCATCGTGGACTTCCTCGGCATCAAGCACTACACCTTCAACATCCACGGCGGCACGAGCGGCATTCTGGGCGAGATGGCGCGCCTCGGCATCGAGGCCAGCCGCCAGACCACCGTCAACCTTCCCTCCCGCATCCGCATGGCGACGCTGTACGCCATCGCCCAGAGCGTGGACGCGGGCATCGTGGTCAACACCTCCAACCTCTCCGAGGACTGGGTCGGCTACTGCACCATCTACGGCGACAGCGCGGGCGCGTTCTCGCCCATCGGGATGTACACCACCGAGGAGGTCATCGCCATCGGCCGCGCGCTGGGTCTGCCCGAGCGCTTCCTCATCAAGCCCCCGTCCGACGGCCTGACCGGCAAGACCGACGAGGACAACCTCGGCTTTTCCTACCACGCGGTGAACGAATACGTCCGCAAGGGCGTCGCCGATCCCGCCATTAAAGAGCAGATCGACCATAAGCACCGCGTCTCGCGCTTCAAATTTCAAACCATCCCCGTCTACCACAACGGCCTGCCCATCGTCATTGAGGACGGCACGGATTTCTACAAGTAAAAAGCCAAAAGGAAAGAGCGCCCGAACGGGCGCTCTTTCTTATGCCGCTGTATGGGTCTTACACCACCGCGAAGAACTTGATGAGGAAGAGGAGGGAGATGACATAGGTCAGAACGCTGACGTCCTTGGCCTTGCCGGAGAAGACCTTGACCACGGTGTAGGAGATCAGGCCCAGACCGATGGCGTGGCCGATGGAGCCGGACACGGGCATACCGATGAGCATGATGGACACCGGCAGCATCTGGTCCATATCGTCAAAGTTGACATTTTTGAGGCCCTGAAGCATCAGCACACCGACATAGATCAGCGCAGCGGAGGTCGCGGCGCCGGGAATGATGGCGGCGACGGGAGCGAGGAAGATGCAGGCGAGGAACAGCACGGCAGAGGTCAGCGCGGTCAGACCGGTGCGGCCGCCAGCCTCCACGCCGGAGGCGGACTCGATGAAGGTGGTAACGGTGGAGGTACCGGTGGCAGCGCCCGCGACCGTGCCGATGGCGTCGGAGAGCAGGGCCTCCTTCATGTTGGGCATCTCGCCCTTCTCATTCACCATGCCAGCCCGGGAGGCGGTGCCCACCAGAGTGCCGATGGTGTCGAACATATCGATCATGCAGAAGGTGATGATCAGGCTGATCGCCGTGAACCAACCGATATTAAAGAAGTCGGTGAAGTCAAATTTGAACAGCGTGGTCTCCACCATATCATGGAAGGGCGGCAGGAAGGACGCGCCCTCCAGAGAGACAAAGGGATTGGTACCCAGGAAGATGAAGCAGCCGGCCCAGTAGATCACGGAAGCTACCAGCATACCCACCAGCACGGCGGCCTTGACGCCCTTCTTGGCCAGCAGGATGATGACAAACAGACCGATGAACATGGTGATAACAGTCAGGACCATCTGGCTGTACTCGGCACCCATGTGATCCTTGATCACGCTGGGGGTCATGGCGCCGAAGAAGTCGCGCATGACATAGAAGGGGGAGGTATAGCCGTTGCCCTCGGCGTAGATTCCCACGTTGGAGCCCAGGCCGATGTTCATCAGCATAAGGCCGATGGCGGGACCGATACCCAGACGGACACCCAGAGGGATAGCGGTGACGATCTTATCACGAATGTTAAAAATGCTCAGCAGAAGGAAAACGATACCCTCCACCAGAATGATGCACAGCACCGCCTGGAAGGCGCTGGTGTAGTCGGTGTTCAGCATGGCGGCCACATTGCCGGCGATGACGGCGAAGAAGCTGTTAAGTCCCATACCGGGCGCCATGACAAAGGGCTTGTTGGCGAGGAAGGCCATGACCACGGTGCCGATGGCACTGGCGATGCAGGTGGCCAGGAACACACCGTTCCACAGGAGTGTGCCCACGGCAAAGTTGGTCAGCAGGTTGGGGTTCAGGGCGATGATGTAGGCCATCGTCATGAATGTGGTGAGACCGGCCAGGATCTCCGTTTTGACGGAGGTGCCGTTCTCTTTCAGATGAAAGATACGCTCCATGTGATTTTCTCCTTTGTAAAATGCTGCACGCCCTCCGGCGCAAGCATCATCTTAACGCTTTTTAACGGGAAAAACAAGACTTTTTGTCAGGTCTTCTGAAATTTTTTCAGATGCCAGTCAAAAAAGCGCCCCCGGCGTGGCCGAGGGCAAGGAGGTGGGGGTGCCTCCTTCTGTTCTCAGGAGGCTGCGTCAGCCGGGGTATAACTGACATGATTCTGATGGGATGGCCGCATGGGGTACCGACCGGGGCAGGTCAGCTTTCCGTCCGCATCCGGGGGCGCATGACAGGGGGCGCTTTTTTTCAGGGAAGCTTATTGGGCCGCGCGATCGGCCTGAATGAGCCGCTTCAGGGCCTCCACGCCCACCTGAACGGCGGAGGTGGTGTCCTCGCTCATATCCTGGTCCAGACCTGCCTTTTCCCGCTCCTGGTTCCAGACCACATGGAAGCAGCTGCCGCAGCGGCAGTTCAGGGCATCGGCCACCACAAAGAGGGCGGCGGACTCCATTTCACTGGCCTTGACGTGCAGGCGCTTCCAGGCCTCCCATTTGTTGAGCAGCTCATAGGATACCGGCATACGCTCGGGGCTGTGCTGGCCGTAGAACGCGTCCTTGCACTGAACGACGCCTACCTGGGTACGCTTGCCCAGCGCCTTGGCCGCCTGGACCAGTGCGGTAGTGACCTCGAAGTTCGCCACCGCGGGGTACTCGATGGGGGCATATTCCCGGCTGGTATGCTCAAAGCGGATCGCGCCGGTGGCGACCACAACATCGCCGCTGCGGACATCCAGCTCAATGCCGCCGCAGGTCCCTACGCGGATAAACGTGTCAGCGCCGATGTTGTGCAGTTCCTCCATGGCGATGGAGGCGGAGGGCCCGCCGATACCGGTGGAGCAGACGGAGACCTTCTCCCCCAGCAGCGTACCGGTATAGATGGTGTACTCGCGGTTCTGAGAAACAAAATGCGCGTCGTCGAACAGCTCCGCGATCTTTTCACAGCGGCCGGGGTCGCCGGGAAGAATAACATAGCGGCCCACGTCGCCTTCGGCACAGTGGATATGATACTGCTTTTCCAGCTTCTGCATGATATATCGTCCTCCATCTATGTTCAAGTCGTTATGTCCTAAGCAAATAACACGGTTCGTAATCAAACATTTACCCATCTCTGAGGTAGAAGAAATCATATCATGGTTTTTCGGAAAATGCAATACTTCCGCCACAAAAGATACGGCTTCTCCTGTACAAATGATGCAAAAGGCAAAAAGTGTCGGGGCTATAAAACCGCCCGCGGCAAAACCTACGTTTGGCGGCGGCTGTTCTCCGCGCATGTGCGCGTGTTTTTGCGCGGATCGGCCGGCGCACATGGGAAAAGGAGGAAAAAAGATATGACAGATCGACTCGCTGCACTGGCGGCGGCAGTGATGCTGGCGGTGACGCTGGCGGCCTGCGGCGCGGCAGACGACAAGACAAACGGCAACGCGCCGGACACCACACCCAACGGCAGCATCACCACACAGCCGGACACCAACGGCACGGACACCGGCAGCGCCAAAGATGACCTGAACGGCGGCCACAACGAAAGCGGCCAGGCGGATGAGGACGGACAGATGGACGGCACCGTGGAAACGCGGCGGTACGACCGGGCACTGGCAGCGTCGCTCAGTCAGCTGATCCTAAACCGGATCGGCGAATGACAAAAGCGCGGCGGGCACAGGATGTCCGCCGCGCGGTTTTTACCGGCAGGACTTGCATTTTTCAAAAAATGGGATATTATATAGGTGAAAAACGTCCCCGCCCCCTTTTTTCGTCCTCTGAACGGCGGACGCGGGGCACGGAACAAAATTTACGCCGCAGTGGGCGGCAGAGAAAAGAAGGTTTTTTCTATGACAAAGATCGACATCGTTTCCGGATTCTTGGGCGCAGGTAAGACGACCCTTATCAAGAAGCTGCTGGCCGAGGCCTTCCCCGGCGAGAAGCTGGTACTGATCGAAAACGAGTTCGGCGAGATCAGCATTGACGGCGGATTCCTGAAGGACTCCGGCGTGCAGATCAGTGAAATGTCCTCCGGGTGCATCTGCTGCTCTCTGGTGGGCGACTTCAACAAGGCGCTGAAGGACGTACATGAGCAGTTCCACCCTGACCGCATCCTCATCGAGCCCAGCGGCGTGGGCAAGCTCAGCGACGTGATCGTGGCGGTGGAGAACACCGTGAAGGACGTACCGGACATGAAGCTGAACAGCTTTGTGACCGTAGCGGACGCCACCAAGGTCAAGATATACATGAAGAACTTCGGCGAGTTCTACAACAACCAGATCGAGTCCGCCGGTACCATCATCCTCTCCCGCACCCAACGGCTGAGCCAGGAGAAGCTGGAGGCCGCCGTGGCGCTGCTGCGGGAGAAGAACCCCAATGCCGCCATTCTCACCACACCCTGGGACCAGCTGGACGGCATGACCATTCTCAGCGCTATCGAAAAGGTCTCTCTGGCGGACGAGCTGCTGGCGCATATGCGCGCTGAGCACGAGGCGGATGAGGCGGAGCACGAGCATGAGCACCACCATCACCACCATGACGAGGATGAGCACGATCATGACCATTGCTGCCATCACCATGACCATGATGATGACGATGACGACGACCACGACCATGAGCACTGCTGCCATCATCACCACGATGAGGACGAGCATGACCACGATCATCACCACCATCACCACGACGGCGAGGAATGCGATGATCCCCACTGCGGCTGCCACCATCACCATCATCACGCCGACGAGGTATTCACCAGCTGGGGCACGGAGACGGTGAAGGCCTACTCCGAAGCGGAGCTGGAGCACATCCTGACGGCGCTGGACAGCGGCGAATACGGCGCGATCCTGCGGGCCAAGGGTATCGTGGCTGCCGCCGACGGCGGCCAGTGGCTGCACTATGACTTTGTGCCCGAGGAGCATCAGGTGCGGCGCGGTCCGGCGGACTACACCGGCCGTATCTGTGTGATCGGCTCCCAGCTAAAAGAGGATAAGCTCTCTCAGCTGTTCGGACTGTAAGGAGTGGCTGACATGGATATTCCTGTTTATCTTATTGCCGGATTTCTGGACGCCGGTAAGACCGAGTTCATCAACGGCATCCTGCGGGACGGTTTTGCCGCCGAGGATCGGACGCTGCTGCTGTGCTGCGAGGAGGGTGAGAACGGCTATGATCCCAAGGTACTGGGCAACGTATTCACCTATACCGTGGAGGACGAGGACCAACTGACGCCCGACTTTCTGAAAAAGCTGGAAAAGCAGTACCGGCCCAAGCAGGTCATCGTGGAGTACAACGGCATGTGGAGCATGGAGAAGCTGTACCGCGAGGGGCTGCCCGCCAACTGGATACTCTATCAGATCATGTGCCTGGTGGACGCCACGACCTTCGAGATGTATCTGAAGAACATGGGGCAGCTGATGATGGAGAAGATCACCAACTGCGATATGCTGATCTTCAACCGCTGCAATGAGCAGCTGCGCGCCCAGCTTCGCAGCCGCAACCTTCGGATGGCCAACCGCCGGGCGGATATCTACCTGGAAAACGAGGACGGCACCAGCGAGGAGTACGTCACGCCGGAGATGTCGCCCTTCGACCTGACCGGCGGCAAGCTGGAGGTGCCGGACGAGGACTACGGCATCTGGTATGTGGACATGATGGACAACCCGGGACGCTACGAGGGCGTGGAGGTGTCCTTCAAGGCGCTGATGTGCCACTCCAAAAAGTTCAAGGGCGTGCACTGCCCGGGACGCTTCGCCATGGTGTGCTGCGACAAGGATATGCAGTTCCTGGCCCTGGTGTGCCGCGGCGAAGGGCTGGAGCAGTATAAGGACAAGCAGTGGGTGAAGATACACGCCACAGTGAAGAAGGAGGCCTGTGACGCCTATCAGGGCGAAGGCCCCGTGCTGTACGTCACCTCCATCGCCGCCACCACCAAGCCGGACCCGGAAATGGTGTCCTTCTGATCGCGATCCGTATATTTTCACCGCACAATTGCAGCGTGTATAGAAAAAGACCCGCCGATGGCGGGTCTTTTTCAACTTATTTTGCCATCAGCGGACCAACTGAATGGCAGCGGGGAGGTTTTCGATCTCCACGCGGGGCGCACTGGGGCAGTATTCACCGTCCAGGGACCAGGGGAGGTTCTCCTCGGTGGTCAGGGTGACACACCGGACATGGCGCAGTATCACGCCGGGATAGTCGTACTGCATACGGGTCATGACGGTAATGAGGTTCTGCAGATCCAGTGCCGTCTTTGGCATACGGAGCAGCAGCAGTTCGAATTTTCCGTCGTCCATCCGTACACGGGAGGGATCCAGCTTCACCAGGCCGCCCAGGGAGGTGGAATTGCACACAGCGCCGAAAATGAACTCCCCCTCAAAGCGCTCACCATCGGCATCCACCGCGCAGCGGTAGGGCCGCAGGGAGTCAAGGTCACCCAACCCCTCCAGAATATAGGCAAAATGACCCAGGGCGTTCTTGGCCGCCTGGGTGGCGGAGTAGGAGGACCGGGTAAAGGCCCCAAAGGAGGCCACATAGGCGAAATAGCGGTCGTTATGCCGCCCCACGTCCAGGGGGCAGGGCGTGCCGGTGGCGGCCGCCTCTGCCGCGGCGGGCAGCATGGTGTGAAGATGCAGGCTCATGGCAAAGTCGTTGGTGCTGCCGCAGGGCAGATAGCCCAGCAGGGGCCGCTGCTCCAGCTGCATAAGCCCGGACAGCGTCTCGTTCAGTGTGCCGTCGCCTCCGGCACAGACCACCATGTCGTACTGTCCGCCCCACCGTGCGGTGATATCGCGGGCCTGGCCGCCCGCCTCGGTGATATAGACCCGTACCAGATAGCCGGCACGGGAGAACTGCGCCACGGCATCGAACAGCGGGGCGCGGGATTTTGTCTTTCCCGCACGGGGATTGACGATAAACAAGAGCTTTTTCATAGGAACACCCTTCCATACCATCGTAATTCTCGCATTTTGCGCGGGGTTGTCCGAGTATGATACCACAGTTGCGGCGGGATTGCAATACACATTCCGCCGCGGGTGTTTGTGTTCGAAAATTGTTGCAAAACGCCGCGCATACGGGTATGATAGAAAAAACAGCAGTGGGAGGTCCTGCCATGAAGCGAACGCAGTATTTCAAATGGGGACTGACGGCCTTTTTGACCGTATGTGCCGTGCTGGTGTTCTACGACACCTTCTATCAGGCGGGAACGCTGCAGCAGTTCGTGTCCAAGCTGGCATCCATCCTGGCGCCGGTGCTGTACGGCTTTGCCATCGCCTATCTGCTGACGCCCATCATGTCCTGTCTGGAACGGGCCATCGCGGCGCTGTGGAAAAAGCTCTTCAAAAAAGAGCTGAAGCAGCCGTCAGGCGCGCTGCGGCTGGTGAGCATCCTGCTGACCGAGGCCGTGGTCATCTTCCTGCTGTATCTGCTGATGAGCGTGCTGGTGCCCCAGGTGGTGGACAGCGTGACCACCCTTATCAACAACGCCGAGTCCTACTACCGCAAGGTCTATCGCTGGGCCAACGACCTGCTGGAGAACGACAGTGGGATCGGTGTCTGGCTGGCGGGGCTCATCACCGAGCGCTATACCGACGGCATGGCCTTTTTGACCGACAAGGTGCTGCCCTGGGCCCAGAAGGCCATTGTGCCGCTGACCAGCGGTATCTGGAGCGGCATCCGCGGGGCAGTTGGCTTTGCCTTTGACCTGATCGTGGGCATCATCGTGTCCATCTATCTGATGGGCATGAAGGAAAAGAGCCTGGCTCGCTGCTGCAAGGCGGTCTACGCCGCGCTGCCGGAGGAAAATGCCGACGCGGTCATGCGCGGCACCCGGCGGGTGAACGCCATCTTCTCCGGCTTTGTCCGCGGCAAGCTGCTGGACTCCCTCATCATCGGCATCCTGTGCTTTATCTGCTGCTCCATCCTGAAAATGCCCTACACCCCGCTGGTCAGCGTGGTGGTGGGCGTGACCAACGTGATCCCCTTCTTCGGCCCTTTCCTAGGTGCGGTGCCGTCGGCATTCCTGATCCTGCTGGTCAGCCCCAAGCAATGTCTGGTGTTCGTGATCTTCATCGTGATCCTCCAGCAATTTGACGGCAACATCCTGGGGCCCAAAATTCTGGGCGACGCCACGGGCATCTCCAGCTTCTGGGTCATCGTGGCCATCCTGGTGGGCGGCGGCTTCGCCGGCGTGCTGGGTATGTTCATCGGCGTGCCGGTGTTCGCCTGCATACAGGAACTGCTGAAATTCCTGATGGACCGCCGGCTGCGGAAGCGGAATATGCCCACGGAGGCCTACGCCTATGTGGGTCGGGCCAAGGATTCCCCGCCGGAGGATACACCCGCTCCCGAACCCAAAGATCCCGCGTGATATGGCAGGCAGGCGGGCACGCAGCCCGCCTGCCTTTTCTTTGAAAGGAGCACCTCCATGACAAAAGACCTCTACGATAAGCTGATGGTCTTCGGCAACGACCGGGAGCCGTTTCTCGCCCACAACTTTATGCGGACCACCGACCTGGATGACGGTACCGCCACCGTAACGCTGCCCATGCACACCGAAAGTCTGAACCGCTGGGGCGGCGCCCACGGCGGCATCCTGTTCTCGCTGTGCGATGTGGCCATGGGCATGGCCATTATGACGCTGCGGCAGGAGATGGTAGTCACCGTGAACGCCACCATCGATTATCTGTCCGCCGCTGCCGCCGGCAGCACCCTGACCACCGTGGGTAAGGTGGACCGCCTGGGCGGCAAGCTGGCCTTCTGTTCCGCCGAGATGACCGACGAGACCGGCAAGGTCATCGTCCGCGCCCACTGCGTCATGTGCTTCACCGGCAGGGCCCTGCCCCTATGAGCCGCCGCGCCCTGTGCCGCTGGTGTATTGCGCTGGCGGTGTTCTTTGCCGCGTATTTCGCCCTGCGCACCAGCCGCGCGGCCATGACTGCCCTGTGGTACGGCGCCGTGCTGCCGGCGGAGCAGTGGCTGGGGCGGCTGTGTGGGAGGTTGACGCTCTCCGTAGGTGAGGTCCTGATCCTGACGGCGGTGTTCTGCGCCATACTGTGGCTGGCCAACGTACCCCGGCGCATCATCGCCGCGCGGGGCCGCCGTTGGGGCATGGCCCTGCGCCTGACGCTCACCGCCCTCTGCGCCGTGCTGACGGTGTACGCCGGCTTTTGCCTCACCTGGGGCATCGGGTACAACACCGACAGCTTCCAGGAGAAAAGCGGCATCCATGCCCGGCCTTCCACGGCGGAGACGCTGGCGGAGGTAACGGCCTATTTTGCCGGCAATCTGGCCGCCTGCGCCGATGACGTCCCCAGAGATGAAAGCGGTGTCTGCACGCTGGACCGGCAGTCGGTGCTGAACCGGAGCGCCTCCGCGCTGGATGTGCTCTGCGGCGAGTTCCCGTTCCTGCGGGCGGAAACGGGCGGTGCCAAGGGCTTCGCCTGCTCCCGGGCGCTGAGTGCCCTGCGCTTCACCGGGTTCTACTTCCCCTTCACCGGCGAGCCGAACGTCAACATGGACAGTCCGGCGGCCTTTCTGCCGGCCACTGTATGCCATGAGCTGGCCCACCAGCGGGGCATCACGGCGGAGGAGGCGTGCAATTTCATCGGCATCCTGGCCGCCACCCGGTCAGAGGATACGGGATACCGCTATTCCGGCTGGCTGACGGGGTTCGGGTATCTGTCCAACGCCCTGTACAGCGCCGACCGGGAGGCGTGGCAGACCATACGGGACGCCCTGCCGGACACGGTGGTGGCCGACCTGCGGGCGGACAACGCCTACTGGGCGCAGTTCCGCGGCGCAGTGGCGCAGGTGTCGGACAAGGTATACGACGGCTTTCTCAAGAGCAACGGCGATACGGACGGCAGCAAGAGCTACGGCGTGGTCACGGATCTGCTGGTGGCCTATTTCGGATAAAAAATATTCCCTTAGGCCAGTTGGCCTAAGGGAATATTTTTTATTGGTCCGTTTGATCCGGCGAAGCCTCCGGGCAGTCTATTGGGATCATTCTATGCTCATACGCTCCAGCACGATAATATGATACAGCTCTTCCGCATTGGACGCATCGGCAGATTGCCCCCAGTGCGTTTGCAGCCCTATCCGAAGCGTCTCCCCGTCCGGCGTATGCCAGAGCAGCGCCGATGCGTAGACATTGCCGTTTTCATCGGATCGCATTTCGACCTCTACATCCGTTCCCGGCTGCGCCCTCCCGTTGACAACGGGAAATGTCGTCTCATAGCGCCCGTCTCCGGTGCGGAGGGTGACCTCGCCGTTTTCCAGACATACGCTCCCATATATCATGCCGTCCCGGTAGTCATCGGCGACATACACAGCGTCTCCCTCACTGATCCATACGCTTTTGCAGACGCCCTGCGTATAGGCCGCCCGATACTGTCTGACACCATGGATATCCGTGGGCCATCTTACTCCGTCCTCATATGTCCAGTTCCATGTGTATGTATAGAATTCCAGATTGTTAAGGCCCTCCGCCCTGCTGTCGCATTCAAGCCAGTGGTAGGTATATTCATCGCCGTGCCTTTGAGTATACCGCCATGTCGTATCATCCCAATCAACAGAGGGATCTCCACTCTCATACTTGCTGTACCAGATATGCAGGTTTCTCCCCAGCTTAAAGATATCCACCGCATCATTAATGGCACCCAGCGTTTTCCCGTCATAATCGATGTCCCGGTAGTAGGTATAAAGCTCGTCCTTGCGCACCATATCGCTGTAGGAAGCGTCGTAGGGCAGCAGCACGTCGTAGTAATACGGTTCTATGACCTCCTCGCAGAGCTGCCGCATCATGGGATCCAGCGCCAGCGCCTCCAGACCGGGGATGTCCTCCTCCAGCAGCGCCTCGCTGACCGCGTCCAGATAGGCGCACTGCTCCGCCGTCAGCGCGGCGCGGGGCGTGTTGTCCGTCACGGCGGCGCCCCAGCA
>ENA-ORRN01002530-ORRN01002530.1-human-gut-metagenome-genome-assembly--contig:-NODE-2530-length-11463-cov-2.700912_pt1 | contig 11463 bp, 9 predicted proteins | sample MGYA00242174_ERZ509132 | MGnify/ENA primary metagenome ERZ509132 (study PRJEB26280, sample SAMEA2338671) | human gut metagenome | biome: human gut; feature: human-associated habitat; material: faeces...
AATAAATAAGGATGCAACCTACAGATTGGAAATTATTCCATATTTGCCTTTGTCCGGCAATTATTTGGTGTTGATGAGTGAATTGTCAGGTTATGGAAGAAATTCATTTAAAAAAGTATTAAATATTCTTAAACAAGAACGTAAAGGTCTTGTAAAAACTATTTCTTTAGTTATCCGTTTTAGAGATGAAAATGGACGTTGGATTCGTAAGAATGTAACTCTGGATTCAGAATATATCAGTAATTATGAGGAAGAGGTTAGAAACAGATACGGAAAAGATGTCAGAATTGAAGTTTTAAGATTCCACAGAACCAAACCTGCTATTATTGATGATAAATATGTCAGAAATGCACTGGCTATCAGTTATGTTAAATATAGTGAAGACATTATTTAATATTTGTGTCCTTATAACATACATACAACTCTTTGTTTCATTCCTCCTGATAATTCGTGTGGATATCTATCTTTAAATTCATATAAATCATAGGTTTTTAATAATTCTGTACATTTATTTATTATTTCATCATCTATATTTTTATTTATTTTAGGACCTAATAAACAATTATCCATTATACTTAACCAATCAAATAACGTATCTTGTTGAAACATATAACCACATTTTAAGTGATCTTTTTCAGTTATTATTTTCCCACTAGAAACGTTATCTAATTTTGCTAAAATTGATAAGATGGTTGATTTACCGCATCCACTAGGACCTACAATCGCTACAAAATCTCCTTCATTTATAGTAAATGATATGTTTTTTAATGCTTCTATTTCTCCTTCCATATTGTGATAATTTTTCCCAACATTTTTAAATTCTAATAATTTCATTAATTATATGTGTTATCAACTAAATCATTAAATGGAACTTTTTCTTTAAGTTCACCTGCTAGTACCATTATTTCTTGTAAATGATCGAATGAATCTTTTTCTAATTTAGTTGTTTCATTCCATGTGTCTTGATTTTTATATCTATCTATTGATGTTTTTAATTCGTTTAAAGACATGTCTGGGAAAAAATTATATATTGATTTTGCGATAGTATTGGAATCATTTTCTCTTACAAATTTTAATCCGTTGTTTATTGCTTTTACAAATCCACTTATTATTTCTTTGTTATTTTTTATGTAACTACTTCTTGCATTGTAGCTAGTATATGGTGCTTTACCACCAAGTTCTCCAACAGATGCGACTATATATCCGTAGCCCTCATTTTCTACAGCACTAGCATTTGGTTCTCTTAATGATATGATAATCATTTGCTGAAAAAGTAGAGGTCTAAATTTCGACATTTTTCGTCTTTTCATATTGACAATAAGTGGCTATATGCTATAATATATTTGTATTATAAAGGATATCGCAGTTAGAAGTATGTAAGTAGATGTACTTATCGTGCGTGACGAAAAAGGGGTAAGTATTGTATGGAAGGAAAGATAAAATTAAGCACTGAGAAACTTAAACGTGAAAAAAAAGCGAAGAAGTTTTTTCGTGTAGCGTTACTTCTTATCTTACTTTTATTGCTTATTTTGTATTTCGTTATAGGTATTATTTATAATAGTGGAAATTTTAGCATAACGCTAGACAAAAACTTGTACTTCGATAAAGGATTAATTGTTTATGATGATCCGAATTATAAAGTATACAGGACTGAGTTATATGCTCTATCTCCTAAATCGTTTGACAATGTTTCGTACAAATGGCTTCCAACGGACCTTGACAATCGAGGAGCAGGTTCCCATAATGGAGATAATTATCTTGCGTATACTTTTTATGTGGAAAACATAGGCGATGATATATCTGATTATTGGAGTGAAGTTGTCATTGACGATGTTGTGAAACAAGTCGATGAAGCAGTTCGAATTAGGATTTATAAGAATGGTGATGCCGTTACCTATGCTAAACTAGGTTCAAATGGTAGACCTGAAAAAGATACTGTACCGTTTGAATCTGATGATTTAGTGGTAAGTGATTATGTAGAAAACTTTAAACCAGGTGATATTGTAAGATATACAATAGTAATGTGGATTGAAGGAAATGATCCAGAGTGTACAGATAATATCTTAGGTGGCGAATTTAAAATTCATATGGGCTTTAATTCTGAACATATTGATGAACAAGAAAAGAAAGAGGTAGATTATGAAGAAAAGAAATGAAAAACATGAAAAACGTGTTAAAAGAATGATCGTTGCTTGTGGACTTTGTGCAATAATCTTAACCGCTTCAACTTATGCATGGTTTATTGGTATGAAAACTGTTAATGTTACTGCCTTTGATGTAAAGATTGCTGCAATTGACAGCTTGTCTTTATCACTTAATGGTAAGGATTGGTCAGATACAGTTGAAATAAACGAAGCAAACCATAAAACAGCTAGTTATGATGGTAATACAAATAGTTGGGGTGGAGAAGGATTAGTACCAATGTCATCAGTTGGTAAAATAGATACAACATCTTCAAGAATGATACTATTTGAAAAAGGAAGCTTTACGGTTACACCTGGTGGTTATAGAATTATGGCTAGCCAAGTTAAAAACGATGGTGCAGAGGAAGCAAAGGGATACGTTGCATTTGATTTATTTATCAAGAATTTATCTGGTAATGAATATTATACAGAAAATAACGTATTAAATGAGGAAGCTATTTATTTAACTCCTGAATCAGAAGTTAAAGTTAATGCCGCAGGACTTGAGGGAGATACTGCAAATATAGAAAATTCTGGTATAGAAAACTCAGTAAGAGTTGCGTTTGCTCAAATCGGACGTGTAAAATCTACTCAACCAGAAACTGCAATCACAGGTATTACTTGTAAAACAGCAGGTGATGTTACAGGTATATGTGATGATGTTCATACACAAATTTGGGAGCCAAATGATACAAAGCATGTTCAAAATGCCGTAAATTGGTATACAAGTTCTTGTAAGAAGAGAACTGGTGCTGATTTAACATTAGCAGAATCTTACAATGGAACTTGTGGAACTGTTACAGATGGAACAGCTTATCCTACATATGCTGTAAGTGGAACAATCATTGAAACAGACCAAGTAGATAACTATGATGGTGCTGAATATAATGGTTATGCTGGTTCTGTATCTGAAACAGCTGCTACTGGTAAATTAATGGCTTATCCATATTTTACTGATACTATGAAGAATTTAGAGGGAAATGATCGTCCACAATTTATTACTTTAGCGCCAAACAGTGTAACAAAAGTAAGAATTTATGTTTACCTAGAAGGTCAAGATGTTGATAACTATGATTTTGCTTCATTAGGAAGACAAATTTCAGTTGCATTTGGATTTACTAAGGAAAGATATTATGGTGATGATATTAATTATAATGATCAAGAACCACATGGACCAGAATTACCAACTAATGTAAATTCAAGAACTACAAAAGGTAATTAATAGTTTATAAAGAAATTTAATAGGAGGAAAAATGAAAAAGCGTAGTGAAAAGCAAAACAAAAAGATTAGAAATTTAGTGTTATTTTGTTCTTTATGCGCAATCCTACTATCTGTTTCAACATATGCATGGTTTATTGGTATGAAAACTGTTAATGTAGCTGAATTTGATGTTAAGATAGCTACAACAGAAGGATTATTCTTATCAATGGATGGTGCTGATTGGAAGTATGAATTAGATGCTAAAAATACAGCATCTTATGAGGGAAATGCTAATACATGGGCAGATGGTGAAGGCGAAGGTCTTATTCCTATGTCATCAGTAGGTGATATGGATAAAGACTCATCAAGAATGAAATTATATGAAAAAGGAAGTTTAACTGTTTCACCAGGTGGATATAGACTTCTTGCTAGTAGAGTACATAATTATGATACTTTATTAAAGGAAGGTGGAACAGAATATAAAGAAGGTAAAGGATATGTTGCATTTGACTTGTTTGTTAAAAACGTTTCAGGTGCAGAATACTATGTTCAAAACAACCCTTTAAATGAAGAAGCAATCTATTTAACTACAAATTCAACAGTTAAAGTTGCAAATGCTGGTGTAGATGGCGGTGTTGCTAATACTGGTATAGAAAACTCAGTAAGAGTTGCATTTGTTCAATTAGGACGTGTTAAAGCTGATACTACAGAAGCAGCTAATATTACTGGAATTACTTGTGCTGATAAAGAAGCAGGTGAAGGACAAGTTCAAGTAACTGGTATTTGTAGAGATGCTCAAATTTGGGAACCAAATGATGCAAAACATGAGCAAAATGCATTGAATTGGTATAAAACTTCATGCTTAAAAAGAAATGAAGATGGAACTACCGTAATGGACAAAACATCTTATGGTACTGAAGAATGTACAGCAATAACAACAACTGAAGCAGTTCCTACTTATGCTATAAGCAGAAGAATTGATATAGCTGATCAAGTTAATATTTATGATGGAACTAAGTTTAATAGTTATGTTGCTAACAGTGTGGATTATAAAACTTATGCTCAAGCAGAGGATAAATCTACTTATAAATTAGTTGATTTCCCATATTTCACAGATACTATGAAAAATATTGCTGGTGCAAATCGTCCACAATTTATGACTTTAGCACCAAATAGTATTACTAAATTAAGAGTATATATTTATATTGAAGGACAAGACATAGATAACTATGATTTCGCTTCATTAGGTAAAAAGATTACTGTAAACTTTGGTTTCACTAAAGAAAGATACAAAGAATCTGATTATCCAGATTATAATGGACCAGAAACTGGTACTGATAGTGAACATACAGATAATCCAGCTCCAGTAGGACCTTAATTTAAAAATATAAACCAGATATTTAACATTACTGGTTAATACTAAAATATATGTAATAAAGGGTAATGTGGTTAAATGTTACCCTTTATTTATATATATATGAGGTGGTGAATTAGTGAATAAGCAAATAAAATCAAATAAAAAAAGAAATATAGTAAAGAATAGTAATAAGAATAAAAGTGTTAATAAATCAGAAAACAAAAATAATATATTTCTATTAAAGAAATTCAATTTGAAAATTACCCCTTTGATAATTTTGTTATCTGGAATATTGCTTATATTCTCATCTTATGCATGGTTTTCTGTTAATTTAAATGTTAAGGTAAAAACATTTAATATGTTGGTTTCTAAAAATGGGGGACTAACAATATCGCTTGATGCAATAAATTATGATACATTTGTTGAGATATCTGCAGATAAACTTATTAAAGAACTTAAACTTACATACCCGAATAATACTAGCCAGTGGGCTGGTAATGGATTAGTTCCTGTTTCAACAAATGGTATATTGGATTCTAATTCGAATTATTATCATATATGTACAACTTCAGGTGTAAGATACAGAAATAGAACAAAGGAAAATGGTTTTGTTACTACAACACCTGCAAATGAGAGTATATCAAGAGAATTTAATAATTTCATTGCATTTGATTTATTTTTAAAGAATGTTAGTGGTTCACCTATACCTGATAATTTGTATTTGGAAACTGGCACAGAATTTGGGATAATGATGCAAAAGAAGAAATGAGGGGACTTTTTAATTCTGTTAGATTAGGATTTTTGAAGATAGGAAGCATGCCAACTAATACAAATCCAACGGTTATACAGAATTTGAAATGTAATAATAATTGTGAGTCTGTAATATATGAACCAAATAGTTCAAATCATACAAATTTATCAATTGAAAGGGCTTTGCAATATGGTGTTAATTTGGTTGATGGTGAGTATTTTCCAACTTATGGTTGTATAAAAACTGGTGGACCTATATACGTTAAAAATGCTGTTAGTGGTTCTCCTAATTTAGACCCAAATTACTTTGCATTACAAAAAACGGTAAAAGAGGGTGATTTTACTGATCCACTCTTTGAGATACCGGATGGTGTGACAAAGGTAAGAGTATATTTGTGGATAGAGGGACAAGATATTGATAGTTTGGAAACAGATTCTTCTGGATCTGATATATCTGTTTCTATAAATCTAATAAAAGACACAAAGGGATATTCTGATATAGAATAAATGGGAGGTAATTATGAAAGAAAAAAGGAAAGTTGATTTTGATTTATCTGCTCTTTCGTTAAAAGAGTTAGTTGAAGTGTATCAAGATATTACCAATTTTATTCAGTTTTTAGATGAAAGTGTAATAGAAGAGGCGGGTGGAAATAATGAATAATTTTTATGAGTTTATAAAAAAAGATATAGAATCAAAAAAGAATTTACTTTCTACTTTGCCTACTAAAACTAAGACAAATAAAAGAAAATATAATCAGGAATTAGAAAAAATAAGAAAGAAGTATGATGAGTATAGGTTAAGTACTAGGAATTATTTGGTTGCGAAGAGTAAAAAAATTGATATAAAAGATAATAGAGAAGATGTTGATAAGTTAAAAAAGAAAATACTTGAGTTAAATAATGTAAAGTTTTTGTTGAACCCAACTAATACTTATTTAGAAAAGATGGGATTTGATGAACTTTTATATAAAATAAATAATTTTGATACTTTTAATTTTGATTCGCTTAACGATATAATAAACGGATTTTTAGATAAGTTTTCGTTAGTAGGTATATTACTTACTGGGGATGATTTTGATTATACTTGTTATGTACATGAGTATATGACTTCATATTTAAAGGCGAGTCGTAGTGCTTCAAAAGATTATAGTAAGGTATCTGAAATATTCGAACAGATTTATTGGGTAAATCCGGATTTAATACATCATATTGAGCTTAATTTTAGGAAACTTATAAAAATTAATGAAAAGAAATTTACTAATTATATAGTTGAACTTCAAAAAGAAGTAATGGAGAAAAATGGTATTACTAATTATGCTGCTTGTTTAGAAAAATTACAAGAACAGTATATTGATTTAAATCTTTATAAAAGGGAAAATGTTAGTGATATTATTGAGTTATCTAAGAAGAATGTAATTAATATAGAACAATATATGCCTGGAAATAAGGTAAGAACTATGGCTTTTATGTCTTTGATACCAGAGGGCATTGATTATAGTGATAATAAAACTATGAAGAAAATTTGTTTTTCGTTGGAAAAATTACGAGATAATATTGATGAATTTAATAATTATCTTTTGTTTGAACCATTATTTTTGAATTTTAAGGAGGAATATGAGAAATTAATTCCTACTGGGGATAAAAAAGAGGAGTATAAGGGTTTAAAATTAGTTTTAGATGAAATTGAAAAGAAGGAAAATGAATTAGATAAGTTAAATAAGAAAATATTTGGTGGAAGACCTGGTTTATTTGAATTTAAGAATGATAATGATTTGAAAAAACTAAAAGTAGAATCTGTTATAAAGGCAAAGGAATTATATGATTTATATAGGAAGTATGATGAGGAATATTTTAAGGATAAAGTTATGAGTATATTAAGTAATACTTTGACTGTATCTGATTTGTTGAATTTATATTATAGTTTTGATTATCTTAAGAAATTAGTTATTCAAAAAGTGTTTAAATTAACAGATTATGATAGTATAGTTAGACATAGTAAGGAATTTGATGAGTTTGCTATGAATCCAACTAATGTGATAGTTACTGGTATACCTGTGTTTGAGAGTGTAAATATACCTAGAATTATTGCTAATAAATATAGATTAAATAATATTAAAATGACTGAGGAAGATCTTAGTCCAGAGAATTTAAAAATTCTTGAAAATAAGTTATTACTGATATTAAGAGTTGATAAGATAAATAGTAGTAATATTACTATTGATGATGTTTGGTTTATTTCGCAAGTTGATAAAATTATTGAAAAAGAAAATAAAAATGCAAATGTTTAATCGTTTGTGTTTTTTTGTTTAAAATTATACAAAAAAATGTCGTATTATGTTATAATGTATTTGTATTATAGGATGGTGTAAGTTATGGATAGATTGAAGAAAATACCTAAGATATATTATTTTGGTTTATTATTATTGTTAGTAGTATTAGCAATAGTAGCAATTCCTACATTGGCCAGATATAAGAATAGGTTGTCAATAGATGTAAGTACTGTGTGGGATGGTAGTATAGCAAAATCATATAGAAAAGGTACTGGTACTAAGGATGATCCATATATAATATGGTAGTGAACTTGCATATTTTGCTAGTATGCTTAAAACTAATAGTTATGCTAATACATATTTTAAACTTAATAATAATATTGTGCTGAATGATGGAGTATTTAGTTATGATGATACATCGAAGATAATGTATACACTAAATGACAGTACATTTTATGTTAAGAATTATACTAATTATTTTTATGATAATGTTAATTATAGGGGTACTAGGATAGGAACTTTAAATTCATTTTCATCTTTAGATAAATTTAAAGGAGATTTTGATGGGAATTCTTATACAATATATGGACTTTATATGACTAATAAAACAGCAAGTGATATAGCTCTTTTTACAAATTTAGAGGGTAATGTTCATGATTTGTATTTAAAGAATACCATGTTATATGGTGGTTCTACTACTACTATAATTTCTTCTTCAAATAATTCGAATATAGAAAATATTATGAGTGAAGGATATATAATAGGAAATGATACTAAGTATTCAAATTTATCCGTTAGTATTGATAATTTGGTTTCAAATGAAGGAACTAAGAAAATAAATATTAATTATGATGCACCAAAAAATGTTATAACAACTAAAGTTAGTGGTACATGCAGTAGTTCGTGTGAATTTACTATAAATGGTAATAGTGTGAGTGCAATAAATGGATTTTCATTAGATTTGGGTTCTACTTTAGTAACAGAGCTTACTTTTGATTTTGTGACGACTACTTATAATATTTCTAATTTAAAATATGAAATAAGTTATAATAATCAAATGTCTTCTGGAATAGTTGGTAAGGCAGTTAATACAAATATAAAAAATGTAATTAATAAATCTTATGTATATAGTGGTTTAAATTCTTCTGGAATAGTTGGAAGTATGGACTTTTCATCATCTTTAATTAATAGTTATAATGTTGGAACTATTAATGGTATAAATTCATCTGGTTTAGTAAGTAGTATATCTGATAATACTTCTAATGTAATTGTTTCAAATAGTTATAATATAGGAACTTTAACAGGAACTAAAGTAAATGGTTTAATATATGAAGTATATAATTCAAATGGTATTATAAAGAATTCTTTTAATGCTTCTAATAGTAGTTATTTGATAAATACTATATCAAATTCAACTATAACTGCAGATGGGGTATATTATACAAGTGGAAGTGTTATTAGTAGTGGAACTATATCTGGAAATGTAACTAATATAGCACTTTCTAGTTTAAAGAATAAAACGTTTTTAACTGATACTCTTTTGTTTAAAGAGTTTGTTGATAGCAATGATATGGTTTCAAATCCATCAAATATATGGATTTATGAAGAAGATAATTTTCCAGTATTGTTTATAGATGACATTGTTAATCCGATTGCAACTTTACACGTTGGAACTTATTCATGGAATAATGTTGGTTATGTTCCTGATAAAATAAATTTTTCTTCTGCTATAACATTTAGTATAGAAAGTGAAGATAATTTGAGACCTATAAAAGAGTATTATTATTATATAGGAAGTGATACTCCTCTTAGAAAAGGTGAAATAGAGACGATTAGTGATTGGAAACAATATGATTCGGTTTTAAAGATAACAGAAGAGGGTAAATATATAATATATGCTAAGGTTGTTGATTATAATGACAATGTTACTTATTTAAATTCAGAGATACTTATACTTGATATGTCTGATCCAACTGTTTCTATATCTTATAATAAAAATAAATGGACAAATTTGAATGAGGTACCTGGTTATGTATATATAAATAAAGAAAGTGTATTTAAGATAGATGGTGTTGATGATTTGTCAGGTATAAGTGGGGTAAAATATTATATATCTGATGTAATACTTACTAGTGACGAGGTTAAAAATTTGGATGATTCGTCTTGGATAAATTATGATAATGGTGTTTCTGTAGATGGAAAAGGAAATTATATAATATATGCACGAGTAGTTGATAATACTAATCATATTAGTTATGCAAACTCAGATATAATATCTTATGGTGGATATGAAATAAAGAATGTGTATGTTGGAAAAAATTTATCTGATTTAGTTAATATAAATATTACTGATAAATCTAGTATTTCATTAAATTTTGTATATGTAGATACTAATGGATACAAACCTGGTTATACTCATAATATTGTATCTAATTATGTTTTGCCTAAAGGTAGTAGATTAACTATATTAGATAATAAAAATAATAAGAGATATGTGTATGAAATTACTACGGATGATGATTTTGGCTATAGTAGTAAGGGAAAAGCAATATATCCGTTTACGTTATTTAAAGAGGTTGGTAAATCTACAAATAATAATTTCTTTAAGGAATTAGAAAATGGGGATATCGATGAGAACTTTACTGTAACTCTTGATTTATTAAAAACAAATATAACTCTTGAGTATACAAACTTAAATTTGTTTTTGGAGTTAATTGATTCAAATGAAGAAACTTCAAGGCCTACAATTGATAGTACATTAAAGAATATAAATATTTATGTTAATAAGGATGCGACTGCTAGTATTTCATCAACTTATGGTGGTAATATTATTGCTTATGATTCTGATTCAACTTCAAATATTCCTTTAACTGTAAAATTAAATTATGGGTATGTTAATAATGCGTTAGTAAATGATACAGTTGTAGAAGATAAAAAACTAGGAATATCTATTAAGGTAGTAGATAAAGATAATGGTATTATTGAGCAAAAGTACTTAAAAAATATTAAGTATAAAATAGGTGATACTCTATACTCTATTGAGAATGATGGAATAGCAAGAATTAATTTGAATAATTTAGATACGTTTACTGGTAATTTAGTGATAAGTACTGTATTAGATAATAGTGAGTTATTAAATGGAGAATATTATTTTAAGATAAATAGTTATGTTTCTTATGATGGATTATATGATACAAATGTAAGTAGTGAAACAATAACTATTCCAATGACTAATAATAGTACTAGATATTCTTATAGTTTTGATATACTTAGTGATGATACTTATAAAACTATATTAAAGAAAGATTCTAATACAACTGTAAAATTTAATATTTTACAAAATGGTGGTTTTATAAATCCAAATATAAGGGTATCTCTTTATAAGAAAAATAAATTAACTGCATTTGATCAAACTTATACAATAGTAGATTTAAAAGATTATGTTACTAATTCATTAGAGAAAGTATCTGATAATATCTATTATGCAATAAAAAGTCCACTTTTCTATAATGGACAAGCTAGTACTTATAATGCATTTAATTTGAATTTTATAAATACTAATTTTGAAAATAATGGTTATAAATTAGTATTTGAGTTATATAGTGGAAGTGTAAAAATAGCTACTATTGAAAAGAAGTTTATTGTAAAGTAGGCATAAAATGATATGTTTTAATAATTATCTGATAGTTGAGAGTTACATTA
>ENA-ORRN01002534-ORRN01002534.1-human-gut-metagenome-genome-assembly--contig:-NODE-2534-length-11447-cov-14.220067_pt1 | contig 11447 bp, 10 predicted proteins | sample MGYA00242174_ERZ509132 | MGnify/ENA primary metagenome ERZ509132 (study PRJEB26280, sample SAMEA2338671) | human gut metagenome | biome: human gut; feature: human-associated habitat; material: faeces...
ACACCCTTTTGCCACTACGTGGCATTTCCCCTCAAGGGGAAACGAGAAATTCAGAAGGGCCTTCCGATTGTCGGCTGACCGACCCCGGATGACGTTGGAGGGCGGGGCTTTCCGATCCCGATCCTCGATCCTCGATCCCGCACCGTAGGCGCTCCCAGCCACTAGCCACCAGCTACCAGCCACCAGCTGCCGCGCCGTCAGGCGCCCCCTATTCCTCCTCCTTGAGAACGGCATTGATACCTTCTTCGATCTTGCTGCGAAGAAATTCATTGGCAGCAGCACCCACTTTGAAGTAGCGATGTGAGGAATGCTGTGGTAAGATGAGACATAAAGGAATCTTCTTTCTTTGTGTTTTGTTTCGGCACTTAACACTATAAAGGAAAATGGTTCCTTTTTCTATACCCACTTTTGAGTTTACACAAATGATTTTACACTATCGTGCAGGGTTGGAATAGGGCCTAGTATTGCACAATATGACGCAGAAGAAGTGTTACGCTCAACGATTGAATTTGCAGAAAAATATGATGTAATGGTACACGGGCATCTTGCGGAAAGTAAGAGTGAGTATGACTTTACGATGGAACAATTTGGGTGTTCGCCGGTAGAATGGTTCCGGAGGAATAATCTGCTTGGAGATCGGTTTTATTATGCCCATTGTATTCATTTGGATGAACAGGATATAAAAGTATTAGCAGAGACTGGAACCGGCGTTGTAAGCTGTCCCATTTCAAATATGTATCTCAGTTCCGGCTCCTGCCAAGTTCGTAACATGATGGACGCGGGTGTTGAGCGCATTGGTCTTGGGGTTGATGGAGCTGCCAGCAGCAATTCATCTAATATGATGGAGGAAATGCGGGTTGCTTATTTATTGAATCGATTAACCCATGAAGAGAATGCCTGTACATCTGAGGATATTTTATACATGGCTACAGCTGGTGGAGCAAAAGCGTTGGGAAGGAATGATATAGGTACCTTAGTGCCGGGTAAAGCAGCAGATTTGACTCTGCTTGACTGGAGTTCACTTTCCTATGCAGGAGGCCGAAATGATCCTGCTGACTGTATCGTACGTAGTGGTGATGCCCGTATGGTGGATACTGTTATTGTCAACGGAGAGATTGTTGTTAAAAAGAGGCGATTGCTACGCATTGACGAATGGCAGAAAAGTGCATATGCTGATGAGATTAGTCATGAATTACTTCAGAGGGCTTCTAAGCACTTTCTCGCCCTTCAAGAAGAAATCATTTCGTCTGTACAGGAATCTACAGGAGGGGCGTTATGAGAGAAAAAAACTGGCTTACTAAAATTATAGTAATTCTTGTTGGTTCAATTATTTCTGCTTATGGAATTACGCTTGCTATGTATGCTGGATTTGGCAGTGCAACTTTGGCTGTATTATGGCAGGGAGTCTCCAAAGTTACTGGGATGAGTATCGGAATGACTTCTTTTGTGATAGCAGTGGTCATGATCGTATTTGTATGGTTTTATGACCGTTCACAGATCCATATTGGAACTGTTCTGTATCAGGTGGAATACAGTGGGTTTGTAGAGATATTCAGTAGGATACAAAGATACAGCGATATTGTCTGGATAAATTTCCTGCTGATGTGCATCGGTATTATTCTCTTTGCAATAGGAACTGGCATCTATGCATCAGCAAATCTTGGGCGTGGTTCTTATGAGGCAGTGACATTTTCTCTGGCAGGGAAAAATGGATGGCCTGTCAAAATTGTCCGTATGATATTGGATGCGGCGATGGTCGTTATCGGGGTTTTGTTGGGAGGTAGCTTCGGTATTTGTACGATTATTACAGTTTTGATATCAGGCCCAATTATCCAAGCTACTGTACAGCGAATGAATAAATTTGTTTTTGGAGGGAAGTAAACCATGTATGATATAAAAATCAAAATGCCAGAATAAATGGATCCAGCATAAAATAACGGCAGTAACGATAAAAAGCTATCGTTACTGCCGTATTCATTTCTCTCCTCCATCAGCTTTCATTACTCATAGCCAACCCCCTCTATTTTCGGGCATAAAAAAACGGCCTTTTGCCGGAATACGTTAAAACCTCGCTAAATATGGACTTTTAGGCTATGCGTACCTTTCTTTAAATTGTATCAATCCCAAGCATCTTTGCTCGATGTAGATGCATTTGATTTTTTCCCTCATACTTAGGAAGAAGTGACTTCAAAGCCAGCAAATTATCTCCATGGATAATCATATTCTCGCTGCCATTATCTTCCTCATGCTGTCCTTCTTCATCAAAGCTGTACTTCCTTTCCAGTACATGGTATGGCACCTTCAGATGATAATTCACTACCTTGTCTTTTCCTATCCAATTCAGCGTGGGCATTGGTCGTCCCCCTTCCTTATTTTCTCTATTGTAGCAGAATCAAATTCAAAGTTGAAACCATAAGTTATAGGCATTTGTTTTATATAAAAATGCGCCCCTCCAATAGAAGGGCGCTGCCATCATTATCCATTTACAATTCAATAACTTCAACAACCAGCCACCGCACCGTCAGGCACTCTCGACCGCGTTGCCCCGCTGACTGGTATTTACCGGCATTTCACTCACTTATCATTCTTACCGAGATCCTTCGCTTCGCTCAGGATGGCGTTGGAGGGCGGGGCTCTCCGATCCCGATCCTCGATCCTCGATCCCGCGCCGTCAGGCGCTACCCAGCCACCAGCCCCATTCTGCCGGGAGATTTCTCCACTCTGGTCGAAATGACGATGTGGCGGCCACCCGATCTCGATCCCAATCCCGACCGCACCGTCAGGCGCCCCTCGATCTTCGACCCTCGATCCGTCCTCCCATGACTCTCCAGCAGGTCATAGTAAGTGTCACATCTTCCGATAACACCTCGTCTCATACCCGTCGGCTCTCAGCAGGAGTCCCGGCATCCAGTCCGGTTTTCTTTCCATGATCCCTGTAATTTCTTCCACCGGAGTCCCCTCTCTGCATTCCACGATCACTTCGTCATGGACGTGGCCGCAGAGAAAGTAATTTCTGAGATTATGCATGACGTAGGGATTTAGCGTTTTGGGGCCTGTGGGACCGATGGCATTGCGAGATTGACTTTTGTGTACCCGTCGTCGCGTGAAATCATGCTAAAGCCTTCTTCTTTTGAAGGACGTAAATCCTGCATAGTATAAAAATCAGGCCCTTTATATATTTAATCTGTTTTTTTTATTATTTCTACACTTAATAGCCAAATCCTACACACGTTATCTTGAATTTCTATTAAAATGTAGAAAATTCCTCTATCAAAGCTCTTGTATACTCACTTTTCGGCGCACTAAAAAGAGATTCCGTCTTCTGTACTTCCAGAAGGCGCCCTTCTTTCATAATACCGATTCTATGGCAGACACAACGAAGAAGATCCAGATCATGGGAGATGAAAAGGTAAGAAAGTCCTCTCTCTTTTTGGAGCATCAACAGTTGTTCCACAATTTCTGCCTGCACTGATACATCCAGCATGGAAGTAGGCTCATCAAGAATAAGTATTTCTGGTTCTACCAAAAGAAGACGGGCCAGGCAGATACGCTGCAGTTCTCCGCCTGAGAGCTCGGAAGGCATCCGAGGAAGGAGTTCTTCCCGTAAGCTGAAGCGATCCATGATGGGGGATATGAGGGGCAATTTTTCTTCCATGTGATACAGGAGAAGTGGCTCCTTCATGGACTCCTCGATGGTCATTCGGGGATTCAAGGAGGCCATAGGATTTTGGAAAAGCATCTGCATGTCCTTTCTTTTCCTTTTCATTTTCTCCGGTCCAAGGGCAGAAAGATTTTCTCCATGGAAAAGGACAGTACCTTCGCTTATTGGAAGAAGTTGCATAACCGCCCGCGCGAGGGTAGATTTTCCTGCTCCGCTAGTGCCTGCAAGGCCCAGTGTCTCCCCCTTTTCCAGCGTTAGACTGACATCATAAAGAGCGAGCTCTTTCTTCTTGTTTAGTATGCCTTTTTGAAACCAATGGGAAAGATGATGTACTTCCAGAAGACTCATGGTTTATACCCCTTTCACACATTTCACAAAGTGTTCTTCCCCTGTTTTGACCATAGAAATCATCTTTCCGCAGTGAGCAGCATCATACAGAGGACAGCGGGCGCCAAAGATACAGCCTCTCCCTAATTTTGTCAAATCCGGTGGCTTTCCTCTCATAGGATGGAGGCCCCGATCCGGCTGTGCTGCAAGTAGTCCTTTTGTATAGGGATGACAGGGCTGGCTAAAAATATCAGCGGTCTTTCCAATCTCTAATAGTTCTCCCGCATACATGACAGCTGTATAGTCCGATATCCGGCGAGCCAGCCTGAGGTCGTGAGTGATAAGGAAAATACCGGTTCCCTGGTCCCGGAGCTGGCAGAACATATCGGCCACTTGATGCCGCGCGAAAGCATCAAGCCCTTTGGTGGGTTCATCAGCGATGAGGAATGACGGGTCTTCCATGGTCATCATAGCACCCATGACTCGCTGAGCCATGCCACCCGACAACTCGTGGGGATAGCTGCTGAAGATTCTATTGCCATCAGAAAGTCCAAAAGAAGAGAGTCGGCGGAGTCCTTTCTTCACGATATCTGCCCTGTTCCCCCTTTTGAAAAGACGAAGAGCTTCAGTTACCTGGTTTCCTACCTTCCATAGAGGATCCATGGCGGTTACCGGATCTTGGGCAATCCAGCTGATTTCCTGGCCCCGGAAGTGATTCATTTCTTTTTCTGAAAGAGTCCGGAGATTTTTCCCTTTATAAAGAACTTCTCCAGATATATCCGTTTCCGCAGGCAGAAATCCCATGATAGCAGCGCCGAGAATGGATTTTCCGCTCCCCGATTCTCCTACCACCGCCGTAATATTCCCAGTTGCGAAAGAAATGCTCACGTCTCGAAGAACCTCAACAGGTCCCCGGTCAGAGGGAAAAGTGACAGACAGGTGTTTCACTTTCAATTCCATCAGAATCTCTCCCCTCCATTGATATTTTTCCTCTTCTTCCAGTGGTCCTGAAGGCCGTCACCCAGCAAGTTAATGGCCAGGCAGAATAAGGTAATACCTAAACCTGGAGCCAGTATCATGAGTGGATAGGATCGAAAATATGTGCGAGAATCGTTGATCATAACGCCCCAGTCTGCCACCGGCGGCGTGACGCCAAGTCCCAGATAGGACAAAGCGGATGCAGACAGCAGAGATGTACCAATGCGGAGTGTGAGAAGTACCACCACCACTGGCAGTACATTGGGAAATACGTATCGTCGAAGTATATAGCCATGTCCCCCACCTAAACTGCGGATGCCTTCCATATAGGTCTCACTACGAATACGGATGACTTCACTTCTCACAATCCGGGAAAATCCAGTCCATGACGTAAGGGTCAGGGCGATGAGTATTCGGAAATTATTTTCCGGGAGAATAGCGGCGATAGCAATCATGAGACTCATGCCCGGAAGACCTTGGAAAATACAGACCAGACATTGGATGGTCCGATCAATAAAACCGCCAAAGTATCCGCCTGCCATTCCCAGAAAGAGTCCCACCACCATGGTGCAGAGAGCTGAGGTCACCGCAAAAGCCACAGATGTCCTGGCACCGTAGATGGTGCGAGACAGGATATCCCTTCCCAAAGCGTCAGTGCCAAGCCAGTGGGAGAAGGATGGGTACTGCAGTATTTCATCGGTATTCACGAAGAGAGGATCATAGGGAGAGATAAGAGGAGCAAAAAGGGAACAAAAAAGGAGCAAGAAAATAATGACCTCAGCTGCCCGGTAAGGGCCATGGAGTTCTTTCATCAGTTTCATAGGTTTACTCCTCTCTTTGGACTCAAAATATAATAACTCAAATCCACGAGGTAATTGAATACGAGAAATACAGTGCCGCTGATAAGGACATAGCCTTGAATCACGGGATAGTCCCTTCCCCAAATGGCGGCGAGAACGTAGCTTCCAAGCCCAGGAATGGAGAAGAGATTTTCAATGATTACCGAACCTCCAAGGATGGATCCGAAGAATGTGCCCGCCATGGTAATCACAGGGATCAGAGAATTGGGAAGCACATGGTGCGCCATGATCCAAAAAGATGGAAGGCCCTTCGCCCGTTCAGTAAGGACAAAGGGTTTATCCATGGTTTCCAGAACGCTAGTTTCTTCCAGACGCAGCGTAGCTGCCGCTGTCCCTGCCGCCAGCACAAAGGAAGGCAGTACCATATGAATAGAGTCGCCATATCCACTGGACGGGAGTATCTGAAGTTCCTCCGAAAAGATAAGCATCATTACGATGGCCAGCCAGAAAGAGGGAATGGAAATGAAAAGCAGTGCCACCAGCCGCAGAATCATTTCCTGAAGGCTGTCCTTACGTAGTGCTGCCCACACCCCTGCCGGAATTCCCAGCGCCAGCACCCAGGCCATGGCCCAGATGGCCAGATGGAGGGTCACCGGAAACCGGCGGATCAGCTCGTCCGCCACTGGCTTTTGGGTGAGGTAGGATACGCCAAGGTCTCCCACCACCGCCGACGACAGCCAGGACAGGTACTGCACCCAGTAAGGGCGGTCGAGACCCATGGAATGCTGCATGGCCAGGATCTCCGCCTCCGTAGGCTCCGAAGTACCATCCATGGTGAGGGCTGCAATGGCCGGGTCCCCTGGGGACAGCACACCCAGGGCAAAGGCGAGGATGGTAAGACCGATGAGAAAAGGAATCACCATGAGAATCCGCCGGAAAGCATAGACCAGGAAATCCTTCATTCCTCTCCCTCCTTCACCCAGTGCACCTTATCCAGGGTCACACCATACACTGCCGCATCGTAACCGGCGATTTTCTTCGAGCTGACGGCGATATTCTCGTCTTCCAGAAGAGGGACCACCGCCGGATGATCCAGAAGTTCCTGCAAAATATCATCATATATCACTTTTCGGTCTGCCACATCATAGGTTGTATCTAACGTATTGAAATCTTCATCAATTCTCGGATTAGAGTACATGAAATGACTCGCTTTATTCGTAGTCCCACCGGTTTTGAAGAATTCCTGTAAAAGCAATGTAGGATCCAGGTTTGCCATCCCCCGAATACCAATGGACAGGTCATAATCCCCGGCTTTCATCATTTTTCTAGAGCTGAGGTAATCAGCCATGACGATTTTCATGCTGATTCCGACATCCTTAAGCTCTGCCTGGATAAATTCTGCCACTTCCTTGTAGGGATAGCGGCTGGACATATCCTGAGGTAATAGGAATTTCACTTCCAACGGCCTGCCACAGGTCACTTCCTTCACAAGCTGTCTGGCTTTATCCGGATCATAGATAGGCTTCACTGACCGGCCGAAAGGATTCGTACTGTTCAGAAAACTGCGGGTAGGCGTAGCGAACCCACAGAAATAATATTTAGCAATCTTATCTCGATCAATGGCTAGATTGATAGCTTTCCTCATCCGTTCATCCTGAAACGGAAAGCGGCCACCATTTACTGAAAGATAATGGCTAATGGTAGAACGTTCTGCATGTACCTGAAAGTTTCCGGTCTTTTCTAATTCCACCGCCATTTGGGGCGTAAGTCCTCCAAGGTCCAGGACCCCCTGGATTTCACCAGCCCTCATGGCAGAGTAGCGAGTATCTACAGAAGGCATAGTGATAATACGAATTTTTTCTGCTTTCGCTTTTTCTCCATAGTAGCCGTCAAACCGTTCAATCACCGCATAGGAATCAGGCACGTACTCCCGAATACGAAAAGGACCAGTACCTATGGCTACTCCCTTGAAATTTCCAGTGGATGGGTCAAAGCAGGAAGGGCTGTAGATAGCGCTTCCCCATCCCGCCATACGATATATGAGCATGGGAAATGGCTTTTTGAAATGGAGACGAATTGTATAATCATCTACCACTTCCACTTTATCAAGCCCCGGATAGAACCGATTCAAAGAAAAAATGTAAAAGGAAGAAGATCTGACTCCCATATTTCGGTATCTCTCAAAGTTTAGCCGCACCGCTTCCGCATTAAAGGGGCTGCCATCCTGGAAGATGACTTCCTTTTTCAAATGAAAGGTCCATTCATCTCTCCGGTCATTGGCCTCCCATGACTCCGCCAGACCAGGAGCCACTTTACCATCATTAGTGACACTCACCAGTGGTTCCCATACCTTGAGAATAGATGAGACAAAGTACCCATCCCCTGGTCCCGGTACAAGATCCCTGCTGGCGGCAAGTACGATTTCGCCATTAATATTTACCTTATCATGACTGCAGCCTGCCAGAAACATACCTGCCAGAAGCAGTAGCAGGCACAGAAAGCAGAAAATTATCTTCCTCACCGATCTCAAATCCTTTATACTTTAAACGCCTATATCATCAGGAGACCTTATCCCATGTCCAAACGAAGGAAAAAGGCAGTCTCCTTGCAGAGCTGCCCTTTCCTTACCATCCGGTTAGAAATGGAATTTTGCGGTAAATGTAAATGTACGCGGCAAGGACAGGTATACCTGGTTGCCTCTGGATACTTCCCAGTAGTCCTTATTAAAGACATTATTGCACATTAAGGAAAGATCGGTTGGTACCTTACCAAAATGGGTCTTATACGTAGCTCCCAAATCGAAAATTGTATAACCGCCAACCCAAATCTGTTCATTCTTTACCGGTGTTTTTCCGGTATAGAGAGCACGTCCAAGAATGCTCCACTGTTCATTAGGGTTGTATTCGAGTCCAAGTACTGCGGTTTTCTGGGTTGTCCCGTTAACCCGGATTCCATCAGATGTACCTTTAGTTGTCTTTTTATATTCTGCATCCAAATAGGAAAGGCCGCCAATAATATTCCACTTTGGAGCCAGTTTTCCATTGACAGTAAATTCAAAGCCCTTATGACGTTCCTCACCATCCCTCGTGCGGAATGGTTTTGCAAACCCACTGCGGTAAACATCAATAAGTCCATCCTGCTTGATATCGTAGTAAGCCAATGTATACAGAATATCATTATGTTCGTACTTCACGCCAATTTCATTCTGCTTAGTCTTGAGTGGCGGCAGTGCAGAGCCATAGTTTTCATACTGGGTGGCAACGCTGGTACCGGCATCAAAGTTTTCTGTATGGCTTCCATAAATAGCCCAGTCTTTACTGGGATGATAAATCAATCCATAAGTCGGGCTGGTTGCACTCTCATCGGTCTTAGTAATACCAGTAAATTCTGCATGGGTCGTTTTATTCTTGTAACTATAATCCCGGGTAGTTGCAGAATGGTGATGAACACCAAGAATAATATCCCATTTCTGATAAGTCATGTCATCAATAATAGACATACTCTTTACCCTTGTCTTATTGCTCCATGCATTATCAAAATCCGTGGATGGAGAATCAAAGAGCGTAATCCCATCATAAAGACTTCCCTTACCGATGGTTTTAGTACCGCCCGTATTGATAGCGGACTTTCTATTTCTCCAAGCCTGGTTATAGGAAAGGGTAATATCATGGTGAAGAGCACCAGTGTCATAATGGGCTACCGTTCCCAGCTGCCAGTAATAGTATTCCTGCGGTGTTTCCCCAGGACCTGCGGTAACATTGAAAGTTCCATCCGCATTCAGCGTATAACCGCTGCCGCCGCCGGCCATGACATTGCGATCCATGTTATTGCGCTGCATACCAAAATTGAAGAATCCATCCCAGTGATCATTGAACTTCTGCTCATGGTTGTACACAGCCAGCCATCCATGGGATGATTTTACCATACCATCGAAGCCGTAGTTATTGGAGCTCTTTGGTACCTTCGGTAACCCTGTAGCGCCGGTGATACTGTTTCCAAGAATAAACCAGCGGAGTCCATTCTGGATATCCAGATTCCGATATCCAAAGAACAGGTTATCTTTAGATTTCTCTGTAGTACGATCGATGTTAGCAAAAATGCCCTGTCCATTTACCTTGGTGCCTTTTACCGAGGTGCGGCCATTGATATTTTCTGTGGTAATCCGAACACCCCATTCCTTATCCTTACCAAAGCGCTGGCCCCAGTCAAGATATTCGCCAAAGAGCCCCCGTCCGGAAACAGTCTGTGTATAATCAAATACGCCCTTATCCGGGGCAACCTTAGTTTTCAGACTGACGATACCACCTGGATTTGTTGTTTCATACTGTACACCGGTACCATAAAGACCCACATTAGGTCCGGAAATTAGTTCAAGAGATTCAATTGGATATAAGGGAGTATTGAACTGGGTATAGACGCCTGGTACATTATTTACATAAAAATTTGTTCCATTTGTTCTGAAACCCCGGAACAGAAAATCCCCATGTAGGATAGAACCTGTCTGACGTACAGATGGAGAATTTGCCAGCAGTGCATCCATCGGCTTATCCGGGCCGGTAAATGTTTCCATGGATTTTTCTGTAAAGTTGATTTGGGTAAATGGAATGTCCTTCGTATTCTTGCCGTTCAAAAAGCCGGTCTGGGATTTGGTATACACAAAATCACCAGGTAAGACCTCACGCTCCTTATCGCGGTTACCAATGACAACCACTTCGCTTAATGTCGTCTCCGGTGTGGTAGTACTGCCTTCCGCAAAGGCACTGACGCCTCCGAAAAAGGAAGCGGTGAGCCCTCCCATAATGAGAGCAGTTAAAACCTTTCTTTTCCTCATAATATTCTCCTTAAATAAATATAATGAATTTATTTCATACCCATCGGGTATAGAAATGCTGAATGATAAGTGGCATTCTCATATTTCTACCCTTTTACGGCAAAAATCAATCTGCAAAAAAATTAAATAAAAATATGCCCCTTCCACCGCAGGAAAGGACATGAAGAAAAGATGTACTTCTGGCATGATGCCATCCCATACCCTGTCCATCGCAGGTGGTATTGTCACAAGCCAGGCAGGTCTTCTGACTTAAGTTCCTTGCTCTCCAAGTCTTCTCAGGTTTCCCCAATGACAAAATATGAAGAGCTCCCCTTTACAGCGGCGGGACCGTTCCGGACTTTCACCGGATTCCCTATTAAGTCTCCTATGAGACGCCATAGTTTAGCTTTATTAATTTATTATGCTTATGATTTTAATTTTAAGGCATATAATAATCAATACCTTTTAATGCAAAGTACTGTTTATTATAATTATTTATATAGATTTTCTTTAATGTTTAAGGCACGGGTCATTCTTAATGAAGAGATGCAGATTTTAAAAGGCAAAATTTTTTTGAAAACTTTTCCTCTTGGGGCAGCCATGTCGTAGAGTGTTGTAAAAAGGAGGGGCTTATGCAATATAAATGTATGGAGAGGCAAATCAGGAATCTCCATGGAAGGATTCTATTTTCCATCTGTCATGTATATCGCGATAATTCCGGCCGAAATGCAGCTTTGTCAGAAAGAAATCAAAAATCCCTGTATACAGGCTCCTGATTTTCTCCTCCCACTCCCCGGCGCCGGGGAAGCGAAACGGATTCTGCAGATTCGTAAAAAATATGATAACCCATCGCAAAAGCACGGATACCATC